>Ga0031654_10000463_pt1 | contig 10390 bp, 7 predicted proteins | sample FrelakmetCRP12CR_FD_55268 | JGI IMG/M metagenome (GOLD analysis project Ga0031654, IMG submission 55268) | Freshwater lake sediment microbial communities from the University of Notre Dame, USA, for methane emissions studies - CRP12 CR | ecosystem: Environmental > Aquatic > Freshwater > Lake >...
GCCTTGTGCCTTGCACCCTGAGCCAACTCCTGTTGGGAAAAATTGCCAGAAAGGATTTACATGCCTTCTTTCGAATACCTGAGACCAAAGTCCATTAATGAAGCCATTTCGCTTTTGGAGTCCCATGGCGAAAAGGGCCGCTATATTGCCGGGGGTACCGATGTGATCGTTAAAATCAAAGAAAGGAAAATGGCGCCGGATTACCTGATTTCCCTGCGCCATATCCCCGACCTGGCCTATATCCACCGGGACCCCGAAGGCATCTTGCGCCTCGGCGCCTTAACCACCCACCGGATGCTGGAACAATCGTCCCTGGTCCGTCGCTATTATCCCTGTATCTTCGACGCCGTGGAAAATATCGGTTCGGTGCAGATTCGCAACGTGGCCACCATCGGGGGTAATATCTGCAATGCCGTCCCTTCCGCCGACGGGGTGATCCCTTTGCTCATTTTGGGCGCCCAGGTAACCCTGGTGGGACCCAAGGGGAAACGTTCCCTGCCGCTAAAAAGCTTTTTTCTGGGACCGGGCCTGACCTTGATGGAGCCGGGGGAGATATTGACCGAATTCTTTATCCCACCCCTGCCGGCGAACAGCAGCGGCGGCTATGTCAAGCATACCCGGCGGGAGGCCATGGAACTGCCCATCGTGGGCGTAGGGTGTTTCCTCGCCCTGAGTCCGGATCTTACAACCTGCGCTAAGGCCCGTATCGGACTGGGCGTGGCCGCTCCCACTCCTATCCGGGCTTATTTAGCCGAAGAATTTTTGCAGGGGCAAGAGATCAGCGAAGCCACCTTGACCGAAGCCGGCCGAATCGCTGCCAAGGAAACCAAGGTCCGCGACAGCATCCGCGGTAAGGCCTGGTATCGCCGGGAAATGGTGGAGACCCTGGTCAGGCGAATGGGTTTAAAAGTGCTGGAAAGAATTAAGAATAAATAACCTTAGGAGGTTCTAATCCTATTATGCAAAAAATGGTTTTTAGATTAAACGGCCATCCGGTTGAGACGTTGGTGGAACCCCACTGGACCTTGTTGGATTTATTAAGGGATAAGCTGGAACTTACTGGGACCAAGGAGGGCTGCGGGCAAGGGGAATGCGGGGCCTGCACGGTATTGCTGGACGGTCTGGCGGTCAACGCCTGCCTTTTTCCGGTGCTGGAGGCGGAAGGGCGGGAGGTGACCACCATTGAAGGACTGGCCGGTCCGGATGGAGCCCTCCATCCCCTGCAGGAGGCCTTTATTAACTACGGGGCCGTTCAGTGCGGCTTCTGCACCCCGGGCATGATTTTATCGGCCAAGGCCCTCCTGGACGAAAATCCCCATCCGGCGGAAGACGATATCCGAGCAGCGCTGGCGGGCAATTTCTGCCGCTGCACCGGCTATGCCCAGATCATTCAGGCCATTCAGTCCTTAGGCGCCTATGAAGAAAAGGAAGTGGAATTTATCACCCGGGAGACCTAAATGGCCCAAATTCGAAATCCGATTTCGGATGTAGGAATTTCAATTCATACTGATGTTGAAATCAAATTCTGAGAAACGATAAGAGAAGAGGGACTTATGGAAGAATTGCAGGTCGTAGGTCAACGGATTCCCAAGCGGGATGCGTTAGATAAGGTTACCGGCCGGGCCCGGTATATCCAGGACGTGAAGCTGCCGGGAATGCTTTACGGGAAGATTTTATACAGCAAATATCCTCATGCCAAAATAGAAAAAATCGATACCTCCCGGGCGGAAAAACTTTCCGGTGTCCGGGCGGTGTTGACCGGAGACCAACTTCCCCCGCTGAAATTCGGATTTTATAAAGACAACACACCGCTCAAAACCGGCACGGTGCGGTCCTATCGCGACGAAGTGGCCGCCGTGGCGGCTATTGATCCGGAAATCGCCCGGGAGGCCCTGAATTTAATCGAAGTGACTTATAGCCCGCTGCCGGCCCTCTTCGACCCGGAGGAGGCCCTGAAGGAAGGGGCTCCGCTGATTCATGAAGCGCATAAAACCAATCTGCTTAAACTTCCCTGGAAACTCATCTGCGGAGACGTGGAGGAGGCGCGAAAAAATTCGGACTTTGTGGCCCAGGACCGGTTCAAAGTCACCTGGGTGACCCATTGCTGCCTGGGCACCAGCGGCTGTATCGCCGATTTCGACCTCCGGAATAATCTGACCATGTACAGCACCACCCAGATCCCTTCCCTGGCCCAGAAAGATTTTCTGGAATTCCTTAAAGGCCTGGGGCTGAACGATTCCCGGGTCAGGATCATCCAAACCATGATCGGCGGGGCCTTCGGCAGCAAATTGGACACGTATGCCTTCGAATACATCGCCATCCTTCTGGCCCGCCAGACCCATAAACCAGTCAAGATCCTCTTCGACCGGAAAGAAGAATTTCAGACCACCTCCGCCCGTCAGCCGGCCATCATCGACATCGCCCAGGGCTGCACCCAGGCAGGCCGGTTGACCTTCCGGGATATCACCATGATCCTGGACAACGGCGCCTATACTTCCTGGGGGGCCACTACCCCCTCGGTGATGATGCTGCCCATCTCCTCCCTCTACCGGGTCCCCAATGTCCGCTATATCGCCAAGTGCGTCTATACCAACAACACCTACAGCCAGGCCATGCGCGGCTACGGCAACCCCCAGGCGACCTTTGCCATCGAAAGTCAGATCGACCGGTTGGCCGAGCAGGCCGGCCTGGACCCCCTGGATTTCAGGATGATCAACAGCAATCTCCCGGGAGAAACCACCCCCCAGGGCTTTAAGATCACTACCTGCGGCCTGAAAGANTGCCTGGAAACCGTGGCCCGGGAACTCCATTGGTCCGAAAAACGGGGACGGCAGAAAAATCGCGGGCTCGGAATGGCTTCCCTGATCCATGTAGGCGGCGGGGCCCGGGTGTACAAATCCGACGGCTGCGGGACCATCATCAAGATGGACGACTACGGCAAGGTGGATGTCTTCACCGGGGCCAGCGAAATGGGACAGGGATCGGAAACGGTGATTGCCCAGATTGTTGCCGAGGAATTGGGGCTGAAGGTGGAAGACATCAACGTGATCAACCAGGATACGGACGTCTGCCCCTGGGACGTGGGCGCTCACGCCAGCCGGACCACTTTTGTCGCCGGGAACGCCGCCCTGATGGCCGCCCGCCAGGTTAAGGACCGGATTCTGGAAATCGCCTCCCGGGAGTTGGAGGCCCATAAGGACGATCTGATTTTGAGCGGCCGAAAGGTCTCCGTGAAGGGCAGCCCCGACCGGTCCCTTTCNNTNGAGAAAATTTTGCGCAAGGCCCACTACAGCCCCGGGGGTACGATGATCATGGGGGAATATTTTTACGACCCGGCCAACGATAACCTCGATCGGGAATTCAAGGGGAATTTATCCATGACCTACGCCTTCGGGGCCCATGGGGTGGAAGTCGAGGTGGATCCGGAAACCGGCAAGGTCAAGATCCTGAACTACGTGGCCGCCCATGATGTGGGAAGGGCCATTAATCCTTTGCTCCTCGAGGGACAGGTGTATGGCGGGATCGCCATGGGGGTGGGTTACGCCCTGAGCGAACAGCTCATTCTGCATAAAGGCGAGGTAATGAACCCTAACTTCCGGGATTACAAAATGCTCACCGCCAAGGACCGGATTCCGATCACGGCCAGGGTGGTGGAAACCGACGACCCGGCCGGCCCCTTCGGGGCCAAAGGCATCGGCGAGCCGGGCTGCGTGCCCACGGCCCCGGCCATCGCCAACGCCATCTACGACGCCATCGGGATCCGGATCAATGACCTGCCCATCACCCCGGAAAAGATTGTGGCGGCGTTGAAACAGAAAAAACAGGCCTGATCCTTAAAAAANTTCAAGAGGAAGGGCGGATCAAGCGAAGCGGATCCACCCTTCCTCTTATTCAGTGAATAATCTTTCCGGCCCAGAGGTCTTCCAAAAAAATTTTCCAGGGAAGGATTTCTATATCCCCCCGGACGAGCCGCGGCTGGGGATCGCAGGTCACCAAGAGGCGGCGTTCCGTTTTATATTCCTCTTCAGCAATTCTTGATTGTGTTAATATAAAAAGCCCATGGAGTTCCGAAGAACAGAAAACGGCAGCCTGACCGGATAGGGGCCCCCATAGAGATAGTCTAATGAATCAAACACCGACCGGGGTCTCTTCCCTGAATATTCTGATAGTCGATGACGAGGACAATATCCGCAAGACCCTGGCCTATTGCCTGGAGCGTGAGGGCCATCGGGTGGTTGGCGTCGGCAACGCGGCCGATGCCCTGGCCGAGGTTCAAAGACAGTCCTTTGACCTCGCCTTTGTTGACCTCCGGTTGGGCCAAGCCGACGGGATGGACCTGATTCCTGTCTTTCGGTCCGACTCCCCCTGGACTAAGGTGGTGGTCATCACGGCCTATGCTTCCATCGAAACCGCCGTGGAGGCCATGCGGCGGGGGGCCGCCGATTACATTCCCAAGCCCTTCTCCGCTGAGCAGATCAGGCTTTTAGTCAGGCGCTTCAGCCGGATCAGGGAACTGGAGACGGAAGTCGCCTCTCTCCGGGAAGAAGTAAAACGGTTGGGTCCGGAAGCCTTGCCCCAGAGCAGGAACCCGGGCATGAAGCGTCTGATCGAAACCGCTCACAAAGCCGCCGCTTCTGAGGCCACGATCTTCCTCAGAGGTGAAAGCGGGACCGGCAAATCCATTTTGGCCCGGGCCATACATCAACGGAGTCCCAGGGCCGCCAAGCCCCTGGCCGTGATCTCTTGTCCGGCCGTGCCCCCGGACCTTCTCGAAAGTGAATTTTTCGGCCATGCGAAGGGAGCCTTCACCGGGGCGGTGAAGGATTATGCGGGAAGGGTAGCCCTTTGCGCCGGCGGCACGCTTTTTTTGGATGAAATCGGCGACCTGGCTCCTTCCGTNCAGGCCAAGCTGCTTCGATTGATCCAGGACAAAGAGTATGAACGACTGGGGGAGGCGACCACCCGCCGGGCCGATGTGCGGATCATCGTCGCCACCAACGCCGACCTGGAAAAACGGGTGGCCGAAGGCCGATTCCGGGAAGACCTGTTTTACCGGCTCAATGTCATCAGTCTGCTGGTGCCCCCGCTGCGGGAGCGTCCGGAAGACCTCCTGCCTTTGGCCGAAGATTTCCTTTCCTTTTTTTGCCGGGTCAACCATAAAACCCGACAAGGTTTTACCCCCGAAGCCGCTGAAGCCCTTCAGCGATATTCCTGGCCCGGAAACGTCCGTGAACTTCGCAACTGTATCGAGCGGGCCGTTATCCTGGGAAGCGGAGAAACGATCGACCGGAGAGACCTCCCGGAANCGATCGTGCCCACTCCCAGGACACCCGGCNTGGGAGACCGTGTGTCCCTGTCCACGATAGAAGAGCTGCACATCCGGAGAGTCCTGGCCGAGGCCGGATCGCTCCAGGAAGCCGCGGATATCCTGGGCATCGACCAGGCCACCCTGTGGCGCAGGCGAAAGGCCTACGGTATCTAAATCACTTTCGCCATTCCCGGACCTTGCTTTTTGCAAGGTTGACCCAACCCCCTCCTTTCAAATTTCAAGCCCCAACGTTCAATTAAATCTATAACCATTTGAAATTGCGAAGACTGATTGTCGGCATCGGAATTGCAAAATCATTAAATAGAGGAGCTGTCCGATGACCCTCAAGAAAAAAATCTTAATCGGCTACGGTATCGCCTTCACCTTAATGGGACTGGTGGTCGCCTGGGCGGTTTTGAACCTGGTGTCTTTGGGTCAGGCGAGTGAAGCCATCCTTCGGGAAAACTATCGAAGCATTCTGGCCGCTGAAAATATGATCGACGCCCTGGAGCGGCAGGACAGCGGTGTGCTGCTTATGTTTTTGGGGGATCCCAAGACGGGTAAGGCTCAGTTCCGGGAAAATGAGGCCGGTTTTCTGGAGTGGCTGGCCCGGGCCAAGGACAATATTACGGTCCCGGGGGAAGGAAAACTGATTCAGGACATCGAAGCCGGGTATGCCCATTATCGACGGCAGTTTTTTGAGTGGGCCGATGCGGAAATAGAAAAAAAGCCTCCGGCCCTGGCGCTTCACCGGTATTATTCGGAAACGGTCTATCCTCGTTTTGCCCGGGTCCGCCGGGACTGCCGGCAACTGCGTCATCTCAATGAAGCCGCAATGTATAAGGCGAGCGAACGGGCCGGTTCCGTGGCCAGCCGGGCCATCTGGTCTACCGTAATCTTTGCGGGCTCGGCCTTGATCATTGCCCTTTCTTTCAGTCTGTTTCTATCCGGGCGGATCGTCAGCCCGCTTCTCCTTTTTATGGAAGCCGCCAGGAAAATTACCTCGGGAGACTACGCCGTCCGGGTTCCGGTCAAGACCCGGGACGAACTCGGGCTCCTGGCGGAGGAATTCAACCGGATGACGTCCCAATTGGAGCGCTATCACGAGATGAACATCGAACAGATCATCTCCGAAAAGCAGAAAGGCGAGGCCATCCTGGCCAGCATCGAGGATGGCTTGGTAGTTTTTGACACCGGACTCCGGGTGACGGGCATCAATCCGGCGGCCTGCCGGATGCTGGACCTGGGGGCTGCCGAGGTTTCGGGGAAGGTTTGCCCTGAAATCTTCCCCTCGACCCCGATCTGCGATCTGATTCGCAAGACGATCGAATCCGGCGCCACGCCGTCCGGGTTCGAGGAAGAACGGATCGTTCCCCTTCCTAATAATCAGGGACCGCGTCATGTGCTGTTTTCAGTTACCACCATCGGGGGACGGGAGCGGGGCCTCTCCGGGATCGTCCTGCTGCTCCGGGACGTCACCCGCCTTAAGGAAGTGGAACGGCTCAAGAGCGAGTTCGTTATGGCCGCTTCCCACGAGTTGTATACTCCACTGACCAGTCTGGGCCTGAGCATCGATCTACTCCTGGAGCAGACCTCCGGGGACTTTTCTTCCCGGGATCGGGAACTGCTCCAAGTGGCCCATGAGGAAGTTCAACGCTTGAAAGCCCTGGTGCAGGACCTGCTCGATTTATCCAAGATCGAGTCCGGAAAAATAACGCTGGAAATTGAAAACGTCTCCGTAGCGGCTGTCTTTGATCAGATCCAGGCCATTTTTAAAGGACAACTGGAAATGAAGTCGGTTCACCTTTTCATGGATCTACCGGAAGACCCGCCCCTGATCCGTGCCGACGCCAACAAGATCACCTGGGTCCTGACCAACCTGGTTTCCAATGCCCTGCGTTATGTCGGCCAGGACGGTCGGATTCACCTGCAGGTCAAGCGGCTTGGGTCTCAGGTGCAGATGACCGTTCAGGATGACGGACCCGGTATTCCGCCGGAATACCAGTCCCGGATTTTTCAGAAATTCATCCAGGTTCAGGGGCGGGAAGCGGGCGGCACCGGGTTGGGGCTGGCTATTTGCAAAGAAATCGTCCGGGCCCACGGGGGATCCATCTGGGTGGAATCCGGCCCCGGACAGGGCAGCATCTTTTCCTTTACCCTCCCGGAGTGATAATCATCCCCGGAGGATTTCCTTCATTAATCCGGAGGCAGTGTAACTTGAAGATCCTCGTCCTCACTTTATTAAATATCGGCCTACTCCTCTTGTTTATAAAACTGTTCCGGCAGCGGAACCTCCTGTCCTTTAACGAGGGGGGCCGGGTCTGGCTGACCTTTCTGGCGATCGGGGTCATCACCCTGATGGATGAGCTCACGTCGGTCTTTTACGCCCCCGCCGAGGCCTTTCGCTTCATCGGCTTGAGCGCCATCTTTTTTATTGCCGTGACCTCCCTGTTGATCCGGTTTCTCTCCACCCGTCTGGTCGAAATCGCCGAAATCCTCGAGCACCACGGCCTGATCGGCGGCGGGGTCTATTCATTTTCCTATCTGGTTCTTGGCCCCTCGATCTCCTTTGTGGCTGTGGCCTCCATCATGGTCGATTATATCCTGACCGCCTGCCTCTCCGCGGTCAGTGCGGTTTTAAACAGCGTTTCTTTTTTCCCGGTCCTGTCCCAATCCGAACCTCTGCGGATTATCCTGGTGCTGGCCATCCTCTGGGCCATGGCCGGTCTAAACATCCTGGGGATCAAGGAAAACGCCCGTTTTACCTTCATGATTTTCGTGCTGGCCGCCTTTGTCTTCCTGAATTTAATAACCTCGGGGATTATTTCGCTGGATCCCCCTTCCCTGAATCGGTTGCAGACCTCCCTGGGTGACGGGTTTTCCACCTTGTATCAGGGTTCTATCGTCAAAAGCTATGACCATTTCATCTCCAGTGTGGCCTTCTGTATCCTGGCCTATTCGGGGGTGGAATCCGTTCTGCAAACCGCCGGACTGGTCAAGAATTGGCGGGAAATCCGCCGTTCCTATATGTTTCTGGCCCTGACCGTGGGTATCGTCACCCCCCTGGTGGCCGCCCTGGCCCTTTCGGCTCCTATCGATTTTAAGGCCCACGAGGGAGACCTGATCACCCATTACGCCACAATGATCAACGGGGTGCCTTTTGGGGTCGCCGTGGCCTCCCTGGCCAGTTTCACCCTGATCATGGCCGTCAACACCGCCTTTGTGGCCTCGAGCGAACTCCTCGAGCGCATCGCCCACCGCTACGGCTTTCTCTGGCTGATCAAGACCAACCGCCGCAATTCCCTGTATCGAATCCACTTGATTAACGCCGCCCTGTTTTCCACCATCATCTTCATTACCTCCGGCAGCCAGACGATCCTGGCCGACATGTACGCCATCGGCCTGGTGGCCAGTTTCTGCATCAACATGGGGGCCTTGATCATTTACCGTTATCTGAAGGGGACCAAAGAGGTCATTTCCTATCATACCAGCCGCCTGGGCACCTTGGCCATCTGGGTGATCATGGTCAGTTGCTTCATCTTTCTGGCCATCGACAAACCCCACGGCACCACCCTCTGGGCTTCGGTCACCGGCGGAGTGCTCCTGGCCGGGTTCCTGGTGGCCCGGCGCCGGGCGCCGGAACTGAAGGAAATCGCCAAGGCCGACAATGAAATGGTCATGATCCTTTTCCTTTCCCAGGAGGACGACCCGGAGATCCACTTGTTTTTCCGGCGTTCGGAAAAAGAAGGGGGTCCGGTCCGGAAAAACGCGGCCTACCTGACCTTTTATTCCCCTCGGGCCGGGGCCCCTCCCAAGGAGGCGGAAAATCACTTTCTGATCCCCCTGACCCGAATCAGCCTTTATCACCGCATGGTGAGTATCTTAAAGGTGGTGGAATACGAGTTTCCCCACCGGCGGGTGTTCGTCCACTTCGGCTGGCCGCTCTCCTCCTGGCTGGACCGCTTTTCGATCGGGGTGATGGTCTTTAACCTGATGCGGCTGCCGCGGCTCTTCCCCCAATTTGCTTTTGATATCACCTACAGCCGAAAACCGGTCCCGGTTCAAAACCGGGAACCTGATCAGGGAAGGAGTTAAAGAAATTATGAAAAAGATCGTTATCACTTCGACTTTGAATGCCAAGAGTTCGGGGATTTTTCGGTTGCTCTGCTTAATCTTAATGCTGACCCTGATTGTAAATTGCCAAGGGCCCGGACTGGATGTAAAGGACGTGGTCGGCATCCTGTCCAAAAAGCTGGACATTCTGTCCCGGATGCATATCAACCTGCTCCGGTCCGTTGAAGCCGAAAAGAATGCCGTTATGGCGGATACCGACGAGGAATCACAAACCTTCGCCGACCAATCTTTGAAGGCCGCGGATTTGGTAGAGCGGGACCGGCGGGAAATCGGCCTGCTGATGGATAAGGATCATTCCAATCAGGAATTGAAGCTGCAGCGGGAGTTCGACGGCTGCTGGGTTGATTTTCGGAAAACGGATCGGGAGCTCCTCGATTTTGCCGTTAAGAACACCAACCTCAAGGCCGCCCGTCTTTCTTTCGGACCGGCCGGCGAGGCGGTAAACCGTTTTGAAAAAGCCCTGAACAGCCTGATTTCGACCCAACCGAACAGCCAGGCGGACGACCGTATCCCTAAGCTGACCTGCCGGGCCCTGACCGCCGGGTTGAAAATCCATTATCTCCAGGCCCCGCATATTGCCGCAGCCGACGACCGGCGGATGGATAAAATCGAAGCGGCCATCAAACAGCACGAGCAGGAGGTTAATCAGTCCCTGATCCCCTTGAAGACCCTGGTTCCTCCGGGGAAGCAGGAGGCCTACCAGGAAGCCAAGACCGCCTTCAATGAGTTGATGAAAGTAACGGCCCAGGTGATCGACTTATCCCGCCAGAATACCAATATCAAATCTTTTGAACTATCCCTCGGGCGAAAGCGTAAGATCAGCGCCCAGTGCGGCGAGATCTTAATCAGTCTGGAAGAAGCCGTTAAGGCGCGGGAATTCAAAGCCACCCGGTAATCCCTGGAGACCAATCCGGATCTTCCGACCTCCCCGGGATAGGGCCAACCCCC
>Ga0031654_10000465_pt1 | contig 10365 bp, 7 predicted proteins | sample FrelakmetCRP12CR_FD_55268 | JGI IMG/M metagenome (GOLD analysis project Ga0031654, IMG submission 55268) | Freshwater lake sediment microbial communities from the University of Notre Dame, USA, for methane emissions studies - CRP12 CR | ecosystem: Environmental > Aquatic > Freshwater > Lake >...
TCGACGGCCATTTCGCGCGCGAGTTCGGCGGGTGGCAGAGGCACGCCCGCCTGTTTCAGCGCGTCGAGGATCGCCGCGCGCGTCGGCAGCAGCGAAGGATCGACGTCCGCGCCGCGGCGACGGGCGCGCTCGACCTGCGGATCCTCAGGGATGGGATGGGATCGGCGTACGGACCGCTCGTCCGTGGGCGTATCGTCCACGGCGGCACGTGGCGCCTTTCCCGCTTTCGCGCCGGGTGCGTGGTGCGCCGCGGGCCTCGCGGGTGGTTTCGGTCGCGCCGATCGCGATTTCGGGGCGGTGGCTGGCTTCTTTGACAAGAAATGGGGTGAAACGTAAAATTAACGGTTGCGGTCGCCCAGGTGGCGGAATTGGTAGACGCACTAGGTTCAGGTCCTAGCGGTGGCGACACTGTGAAGGTTCGAGTCCTTTCCTGGGCACCAACGAGAAGATGTCCATAAACCCGCAGAAATCCAGTCTAGTCTAGACCAATTGCTGAATTCAAGCCCGCGTGATTGCGGGCTTTTTTTTGGGCATCCCGAGTGACTGTCGATGACGGAAAACGGGAAGCGGCTCGGATTCTTGGGTAGACGCCGCGTCCCGCGACTGTCGCGATCGGTTAGACCGTCTTGCAGCCCTGGGCGGTCATTCGTATGCGTCAGCGAGTCGGCTTCGACCCGATGCGGACGGTCGCGCCTCACGCAAGCAGACGCTCGCAAGTCCGACGACAAGGGTGCGAATCGATCCGTTGCCGCCAACACCCGACTGTCGACCCGCGTCATTGAGGCCGCAATCAGCGCTCCAGATCGTGCGCTTGAATCACCCGCCCATTCAGACGACGTAGACGGGCTGGCGAACCTTCTCGACGACCGTTCGCACGAGCGTCCTGCTGCTGGGACGCCCATATTCGCGAAAGACATTCTCGCCGGCGAAAAGTACATCGGCCGTTCCGGCGTTCATCATGCGGACAAGCTCGTCGGCGGGGTCACCCGCGAGCACCGCGAACCTGGTATCCGGCAATCCGAGCGCCGCGGAGGTGAACTGGACGCGCGCGGCCTCGGCATAGCGCCGCTGCTCCTGCATCACGTAATCGAGAAAGCCTTGGCGCGCGTTGCGCGAGGACTGCCAATCGTTTCCGATGAAATCGGCCCACCCGGCATCCAGCAAGAAGACGCCGGTCAGACCGGCTCCTTCGCTGCGCGCCAGGGCAACCGCACGTTGCAGCGCCCCGGTGCAGGCGGGCGTGCCGTCGACCGTCACCGCGATCCGCGCGCCCATCCGCCTACATTTTCATCGCGACGATGATGGCGATGACGACGATGGCAACGAGGATCGCTCCCCAGTCTTCCTGGCGATCGTCCCGAAACAGCGTCATCTTCCCCTTTTCTGCGCTGGCCACGGTTTCACTGCCGATCTTGACGTTGGACTCTGCCATGGTTCGTTCCCTCCGCGATCAGATCTCGACCAGATAGTCCTTGATCAAAAGGACGACCGCAAGCGCAAGCACGTATTTGGTCACCCCGACAATGAGGCCCACCTTGAGCGGGGCACCACCGGCCTGTGCCAACTCCTTGAAGTCGATGTACCCACCCAAGCCGACGAGTCCGAAGCCGAAGATCCAGGTCATCCAGAGGCGAAGTGTCTTGATTGTCTCCGAGGCCGGCGGGCCGCCCTTGATGCCAACGTCGCCGAAGGCGCCCATGCTCGTCAGCAGTACCATCACGAGGAAGCCCAGTACGAACACCGGAAATTTCTCGATCAGCAAGGTGCCGAGCGTTTTCTGCTGCGCCGCACCCTCGCGCTTCGATTCGCCCGCCCAGTACCAGACGGTGACCGCAAACACGGCGAACGGAATCGAAATCACGCGCATGATGTTCCAAATCTCGCCGACCGACACCGCGGTCCCGGGCGCAACCTTGGGATTGAACGCCAGCGCCGCCGCGAGCACCTGCCCGGAATTGAGAATGCCGGTCCCGATCCAGGCGCCGTATTGCAGATCGGTGAGGCCAAGCGCATGACCTATGAAAGGGCTGATAAACATGGTCGCGATTCCGAAGCCCAGGATTGTCGCGATGGCGTAGGCGACGTGGGCCGCCTTTGCCTCCACTGCGGGCGCCGTCGCCACGGCGGCGCTGACCCCGCATATGCCGCAAGCGTTAGCCAATACGGCGGTCATCGAGCGCTCCATCGCAAATATCCGCGACAGCCAAAGCACCATCACAATGCTCAGCACGACGAAGCCGCCAATCAAGAAGATCGCCATGGCGCCGAGCTTGACGATCGCCTGCACGGTATAGAGCGAGCCGAGCAGGATGATCCCGGTCTTGATCAGAAGTCGCGACAAGCGGAATCCGTCGGCGAAGATTGCGGGGAGCTTACCCCCGAAAATCACGTTGCGATACAGCATGCCGGCGATAATGCCGAGCAGAATGTAATTGAGGTGTAGGCTGTTCACGAGCCACCCCTTCTGCCCAAACACCACGCTCGTTGCCATCCACGGCTCGACCCACAGGCGCAAGGCAACAAGCGTGACGACGATCAGCGCCAGGCCCGGCACCGCCGAGAGCAGTTTCTGCATGAAACCGCGTTCGCTTTCCGCGTTCATAGGGCCCCCCAAGAATCGACAATCCGGCTCGAAACCGATTCGACTGCAACGCGTGGAGCCATTACAGCCGCGAGAACAACGCGCGTGATCGGGGATTGCCCTCAGCGATACGGATGCTTGCAGGGAACGAGGCGCTTCGCATGCTGGCGCCTGCGTCTTCGCTCACCCGTATCGCCCCGAAGATCTGCAGGACTCTGCCGAGCTTCGGAACTGCTACTCCCCCTATCAGCTTGCTGGTCTTGACAACTGTTCTGCCGCCTTCTTGACGGCATTGCTTTAGTGTGCAGTCTTCGCCCCCAAAAATGGATTGTCAAGACGTTTCGCGCGCCCCGTGGGCATTCCCGAGCGCGAGCGCCATTACTTCATGCCGATCAACGTGCGACGGTTGAATGGGAGCGCCCGGATTCGATCATGAACTATGCGTGCAGTGAATGACCGGTCCTGTCAGGTCAAGTCCGTCGACCTTGACCCTTCAATGTCGGGTGAAGAAACCCGAGCAGCAATTGGGCTCGTACAGCCCTACGCCGGGACCCGATCCATACCGGCTGTTCGTTGCTGCCGAAACCTGTCATTCGATCACCCTCGCCAGCGCCCCCAGCGAGCGGCCGGTGTTGACCGCGTGGTTAGGCCGCGCAGCTACTTCGCTGGCGCTGGGGCGGGTGGCGGTAATGATATTGGAAGAAGGCTGGCTACACGCCAACCCGAGGGAGTCTTGACGTAGGTCTGGTTCATCAAGATCGGCATAGCTTGGGCAGGCTGACCCGGGGCGCCGGTTGTGAACATGATCGACGCATAGAGCTGTGCGGCGGTCTCACTGAGCATGAATATCCTGACGGTAGAATTGTCCGGCGCCAGATGCCAAGTGCCTTGATAGAAAGTTTCGAAGCGGTTGATCGCCGCGTCACGTCCCCAAATGGTCGTCCCACGCGAGATCCATAGGAAATTCGGGGAATCCAGTAAGAGCTCGCGCACGGCGTTAGCGTCGTGCGCGTTTTGGGCGGTGACGAATCGGTCGAATAGAGCCTTTACGTCATCTTCCGGGGCTGAAGCCGCATTACCCGCAAAGAAGAGGCAGGCTACGAAGAACAACCCAATGCGTACTTTCACCTTTCCTACCTTTCGACAAACAAACATTGCGTCTAGTATGCTCGCATCGCGCGGCCTAACTAGGTGTGGCCGTCCTAATAGGTGTGGCCGTCCTAACCGCGACGAGAATTGAGGCGTCAGCCATCCGATTCCTGGCAGATGGGCCCAAACAACTCGGCCGACCCTCCCGTATCGCGGCGCCCGCCCGTGTCCGGAACTGGCGCGACGAACTATATCACCGGGCGAAGCGCGTACTAGTCTGCTATCGGTGACGACGGTTGAACGCCAGCGTTTCGCGACGGCGCCGGGAGTACATTGCTTGCGACGGAGGTTCCTATGTCACACGTCATCCAGGTTCTCCTCCTCCTGGTCAGCCTGACGTCGATGTCGGTATCGAATGTTCGCGCTGACAGCACTGACAAGACGAAGCGCGTCGGCTATCTCGTGTGGAGCTCGCACGAGGCACGCGGGCATCTCGAGCGGGCACTGCTCGACGGCATGCGCGACGCAGGCTACGTGGAAGGCAGGAACCTCATCGTCGACCGGCGCTATGTCGACCGCGCCAATTTCGACGAGCTGCGTGCGGCTGCAACCGAGCTCGCAAACCTCAAGCCGGACGCGATCATCTCGACGTGCTCGCCATCGACAACCGCCGCCAAGGAGGCAACCTCGAAGACCGGCACGCCTGTCATCATGGCGTTCGTTTCCAATCCCGTGGCGCAGGGCCTGATCATGAGCTACCGCCATCCTGGGGGAAATATCACAGGGCTCTCCAGCCAAGCCGAGGACACGCTTCCAAAGATGCTTCAATACCTCGCGGAAGTCATCCCGCCACGGACGCGTGTCGCCATTCTCTACAATGCCAGCAACTCGGCGCATTCGCGACTGTGGCAACTCGTGCAGCAAGCCGCCATCGCACGAGGTATCGCGCTAGTGCGTGTCGACATTTCGAGGACATCAGATCTTACCGCGGCATTTGAATCCATCGGCCGTGAGCGAGCGGGCGCGCTGCTCGTTCTGCCCGACGACAACATGACCTACAACGCACGCGTGGAGTTGAACGAGCTATTGAAAAGGCGGCGCCTTCCTGCGATCTTCGGTGCACGGGAATTCGTGGATGTCGGCGGCTTGATGAGTTACGGCCCAAGTCTCACTTCGAGTTACCGGAACGTGGCCGTCTATGTAGATAAGGTCTTAAGGGGCGCCAGTCCCGCAGACACACCGGTAGAACAGCCGAAGCAATTCGAGTTCGTTGTCAACACGGCGGCAGCGAAGGCGCTGGGAATCACTTTTCCCCAAGCCCTGATAGTGAGCGCGGACGCCATCGTGAACGAGGTGCCGGCATCTGCGACGAGTCGTCCAGTAGGCACGGCGGGCAAGCGCGAGGATAAGAGCGACGGCATGTAATAAGGNCGTCCACGATATCGAGGTCAGCTTTCGGCAATTTCGCGCCCTGCGCGAAAGAGCGGTTTTGGCCGATAGCGACGAACTTCAGGTCTCGACCCGAACCGGTCTCCCGTCTCTTTGGAAAGCCGACGTTCAAGACTGCCGCGTTTGACCCTACGGAGCCAGTGGCGTAACGTCTTCCGCTCGACCGTTTCCACCGGAAGGCAGCCGAGTGCGGCGGTCGTGCTCGGCCCCGGTGCTTCGTGTCCATGCTTCTGGCCGTAGACGAGGTGTCTTGGTGACGATCCAGCCAACGCTGTGGCGACAAGAGACCGCGGTTGCGCCAAGCGGGCGGATGAAATGACGCGTGACCAGCGCCGACTGACGGCCATCGTGTCCGCGGACGTGGCGGGCTATTCCCGCCTCATGGGGCGCGACGAGGGCGGCACGCTGGCGGCGTTGAAAGCGCACCTGCGCGAACTGATCGACCCCAAGATCGCTGAGTACGGCGGTCGCACCGTCAAGTCGATGGGCGACGGCCTGCTGCTGGAATTTCCCAGCGTGGTCGATGCGGTGCGCTGTGCGGTCGACGTACAGCGCGGGATGGCGGAGCGCAATGCCGACGTGCCGGATGATCGGCAGCTCCGTTTCCGTGTCGGCATCAACGTCGGCGACATCATCATCGACGGCGACGACATCTTCGGCGACGGCGTTAATGTTGCGGCGCGCTTGCAGACGCTGGCCGAGCCGGGCGGGATCTGCGTCAGCCGAGTCGTGCGCGACCAGGTGCTCGACAAACTGAGCTTCGCGTTCGAGGATCTCGGCGCACAGGAAGTCAAGAACATCGCCCGGCCCGTGGAAGTGTTCCGGATTCGGGATGCTGCGACAGACGCGCAGCCGGGACAGGCTTCAACCACGACAGCGCCGGCGTCATCCCGGTCGCGGCCTGCGTTCGCCAGGCACTGGCGCCTCCTTGCGACGGCAGGCGTGGTGCTCGCCGCGGGCGTCGCCACTTGGTATTTCGCTGCGCAACGGGAGCCCGGTTTCCTTGGGTCATCGACCTCTGCGCAAGGGCGGCCGTTCAGGTCTTTGGCAATCCTTCCCTTTGCCACCGATAGCGATTCCGCGGTCGATCAACGCCTCGGCCATGATCTCGCGCTGGAGATGACGGTAGGCGCGGGGCGCGCGTTGCCTGATGGGCTGGTAGTTTCGAATGGCCTGGTTCAGCAGTACAGCCAGCATACCCTTGATCCGCGCAAGGTTGGGACAGAGCTCAACGTGCGCTATGTAGTTGAAGGAAGGTTGCGGCGAAACGGCGAGCTGCGCGAGTTGACCATCGAGCTCATAGATGCGCTTGATGGCGCACAGCTGTGGAGTGGGCGGCAGGCCGTCATTGCCGGCGATACAGCTCAAACGGTCGGGAAGCTGATAAACCCGTTGCGGAGCGCAATCGCCGACGCGACGCGCAAGGAGGTGGCGTCGCTGCCGAAGTCGCAGCGAGAAGCCTGGGACCTCGTGTTCCGAGCCTGGTCGTTGGATGAGTCGATNGCAAATTCCTCGCAGATTCAGGAGCTTTTTGAACAAGCACTCCGCATTGAACCGACATTAGTGCCTGCGCTATTGGGGCTTCAGTCGAGGCTGTACGTTCGTGCGCAGGACGAGCCAGAACACCGGGACCAATTGATCAAGCGATTCGACGAGGTTTCCAAGCGCGCGATCGACGCCGCCCCTACCGATCCGCGCGTGTGGAACTGGCGCGCCTATGCGCTGCAATGGCAAGACAACTGGAACGGCGCAATCTCAGCGAACGACGAGGCGCTCCGGCTTGACCCTTACCGGAGCGGAACGCATGCCGTCCGCGCTGCACTTCTGATTACGGGCGGGCGCCCAGGTGAAGCGCTCTCCGTTATCGATCGCGTTGTCCAACTGCAGGGGGATCCGTACGACGTGAACGTGTGGCGATGTCTCGCCTACATGCACTTGAAGCGTGACGTCGACGCCGTGGGTCCCTGCGAGACCACGGCAGCCCTTTGGAGCTACTGGGTTATCTACGCGTTGACGACTGCGGCGTACGCAAACCTTGGCGAGACCGACAAGGCGGCTGCATGGAAGCGGAAGCTACTGGATGCCAACCCTCGGTTAACCCTCGCGCGATATCGTGAAATGAGCATTTCGAGCAACCCCGCTTATGTTGCCAATACCGAGCACATATTGTCCGGACTGCGAAAGGTCGGGATTCCGGAGCAATAGCATTCGCTGGAGACGGAGTCCGTCGGACTTCGCCGGCCATGAAAGTGATGTTCCTCCGGATTGTTGCAGGATTCGCCGGTCAGTAGCGAATGGGGGCTTAGGTCCACTGCGCCGCTGATGTCTGCTTTCGAGCAACCTTCATTTTGACCGCTTCCGTTAAGGGTTGTGCGATGCCTGCCCTCACGTGCGGGCGTACGAGGACCTGGTGACGCCACGCGGGCAGGCGTCGCACAACCCTTAACAGAAGCAGACATTGATCTTGGCTTTGCTGCACGCGAGTGCCGTCCCCTTCCGGGCCCTCGCTTCCGGGAAAGGCATAGGTTGGCGAACCGCACGACCGTTGCGGTGGCACGGCGAGCCTCTCCGGCCCTCGGCACCCGAACCAGGCCAGGTCTGAAGACAAGCAGTGTCGCCAAGCCATCCCAGCATGGCCTGAACCCGCAGGCGCGGGTCTCGCCAGTGCGATCCGCACGGGCATGACGAAAACGGGCTTCGGAGCAACTTTGCGGCAACTGTTCAGGCAGCCACGAAGCAGTCAAGTCGGGCGAAGCGCAGGACCCTGGCTCCGTGTCGGCGAGGCGCGACTCTTTCGAGAATTAATCGGCGTGAGCGTCAGTGCTTGTTCATGCCGAACACGAAAGGCTTCGCCGGACGGAGCCGGTCCGTCACGTCGCCGTTGAGCGAGAAGATGTCCTTCTCGACTTGCAGTTCCCGCTCACCCGTGCCCTTTGCGAAGTCGAGCTTCCCGTAGTCGATCCAGACCACGTTCGGAGCGTACGTGCTCTCGAAGTAGTAGCGCCCACCGGTCAGGTCGATCACGGTCCGGAAGATCGTGCTCGAGACGTTTGGCTTGTCGGGATCGCCGGTGCCGAAGGGGACCGAGACGTTCCGAATGACGCTGAACATGTAGGCCGCGCCTTCCGCACGGGTGGCCGGCTTCGGCAGCCCGTTGGCGTAATACGCCGCACGCACGAACCGGTCCGCGGGTGTGCGCTCGCCGGGCAGCGGCTTGTCCCCGCCGAACGAGCGGTACTGCTTCAGGTTCTCGATCTGCTTGTCGTAGGTTGGCTCGTTGGTCATCACGGTGAATCGCTTGTCGTGATACACCTTGGCCTTGCCGCCGACATATTCGATCACGGCAGAGTCGCCCGACTTGTCCGCGATCGAGAGATGTACCAAGGTCGGGAAACCGTTCGGCAGGATCAGCGAATCGATCTGGAACGCGAATGACTTCTGCGCCTCGATGGCTTCAGCGACCGTCGCGTAGTTGTCCAGGAAATATTGCACCCATTGCGTGACACCGATGCCTTCCAACCTGGGATCGCGCTTGCCGTAGTCGGTCTCGCCGGCCAGGTAGAGGATAGCCGCGCTCAGGCCCTTCTCGTTGACGCCCTCATGGGTGGCCAGGTCATAACCGGTGACGACCAGGCTGCCGTACTTCGAGGTCCATCGATGAGGGTTCTCGGCCACCGCGCCCGTGCGCTCCATCCCGCGCGGGTAGACGCGAAAGGCGGAGTTGGCCTTCTCCGTCCAGTCCTGGGTTCGCCCGACGAACACCTGGTTGTCGGGGGCCGCCCAGACCACGCGGGTGCAGGCGAGCGCCCCAGGCGGGACTGCGAGCAGCGTGGCGGTGACGGCCGCTACGAAGCGCTGCGCCGACTTGCTGACGTGAAGGTTCCTTGCATTCATCGTGCGATCTTCCTTGGTGCGCTGCTGCCGGCGTCGCTTGGCTGGAGGTTCCGCGGGTTCGACGAGGCCCGTGACCCTTCCCGGCGTGTCCGCCGGCATGCGTGCGCCCGTTGGACGCGCGGGAGCCGAAGATATCGCATTATCGCGGCCACGCGCCGACCCGGTGACCCGATTTGGGTCACTTCAAGAGCCGGCCTGGTTGCCACCCGGATCACGCTCGCTTCGAGTGGTGGGGTCGCGTCAGCCGCGGTGCGAGGACCCCCAGCGCGATCAGCCTTTCGGTGCAGGCTGCATGCGATTCGATGAGCCGGAGCGTTGCGCCTGCGACCCAACGTTCCTTCAGCCGGTTCGGGGCGTGCACCCCCTTGGGCGTCGCCTCCAGGATGCCGCGCTTGACCATCCTCTCCACATGCCGTCGCACGGTCTCCGTCGGTAAGCCGGTGACCCTCGCGATGGCGCGCCGCGACATCGGCACGGCAAGTCCCGGCGGCAGCGTGTGGCTGCCGCGAATCGAGTCCTGGAGCACGTCGGACCGCAGGGCGCGCTGCACGTTGCCGGTCGTCGTCGCGATCAGTATGAGCAGCTCTACCGGCGGCAGTCTCAGGTGCTCCGCGAACACCTGGTGCATCGTCAGGTAGTCGTTCAGCAGTACGAATCCGCACAACCGCAGCTCCCGCTCCGTCGCCTCGGCCGATATCGAGAATCGACTAGTTTGAATACGTTCCGTTCGTTCGGTCACGCGCTGGCTCCGTCGATCTTGGGTCATGGTTCCACGGACTGCCCGTTCGAGAATACTCTTCGTGTTTGGGCCGGCCCGGTACGCAAGCGGCAACCGGTCACCCCGGCATTCGGCTTAAGCCGGGTTCCACGGAGCCCCAGGGCCTCGCGGAGAAAACCGCCTTCTTCGGCTCGCCCCGGGAGCACAAGCTCGAGGAAAGCCAGTCAGGCAGCCTACACGTCAGCGGTTCACGTTAGGCGGATCTCCGGCAACGGGCCGGTTCCTGTCCGTCGGCTGCGAGCGGTGAAGGACCGCTCCCTGCCTGTACCGGACCTACATGCCGCCGCGGTCAATGCCCGCTCCTGGCCGGTTCTGCCCTTTCGTTGGGGCGAGAGGAACGTCTGCGACCGAACGCATTGCAGCCGGCGCGCGGCGTAGTGCCGCTCGACACCTTTCCGAACAGCGGCTTGGTCAGCAGCACGGAATCGAAGGACATTTCGACAGCGGATTCCAGAAGCGCTTTCTTGTCGCCGATTTTCGGGAATGCGGGGAACGTTGATCGGCGCGGAAGGCGCCGTCTGGCGTGGGCGCATGTGCCGCAGTCGGCGCTCGCGCGTGCGGTGCGCCCGCCGAC
>Ga0031654_10000466_pt1 | contig 10363 bp, 14 predicted proteins | sample FrelakmetCRP12CR_FD_55268 | JGI IMG/M metagenome (GOLD analysis project Ga0031654, IMG submission 55268) | Freshwater lake sediment microbial communities from the University of Notre Dame, USA, for methane emissions studies - CRP12 CR | ecosystem: Environmental > Aquatic > Freshwater > Lake >...
CCACAGCGGCCTCATCCCAGCAATGGATCGCCTCTTCCTGACTAACGGCGTCAGCGGGTAATAATGTATCTTGTTCACCCATAGCCCTTTTCCCCATCTAAAACGTACTCAGCTCCTTACTTAGTTCTCGTAGTACAACTTCGTCGTATCAACCTTCTTCTTATAAGCCCCCTCTTTGTAAAGAAGATCAAAATATCTTTGTGTCGCCTCCTTGTCGAGTGTCTCGATCCTCATCCACTTTTGGATGGGTATATTCATGGCGATCGATTCAGAAAGCCCTGTGTATTTTGGCAACAGGGATCGAGCAGCCTTTTCGTCCTTCTCTATAAGGTCGACGGCGTTGTAGTATAAGGCTTTGAGCTTCTTCGCAAGCATGGGGTTCTGTTTTAAGAATTGAGCTGAAAACCCAAAACCTGCCCCGGCAAATCCTTTTTCCAGTCTGAGCAGACCCAAGGGTTCCGCTACCAGGTGCCTTCCTATCCCTTGAGAGATAGCTACCATCCCCATGGGCTCCGGTGCAAAGAAGGCATCAATTTGTCCGGCGGCTAAGGCGGAAATGAGGATGGTAGGGGGCACTTCCTGAAAGATAANACCCTCTGGGTCCATCTGAGTGCGGATGATCGCCCTGGCCAATTCTACAGAGGAGGCNCCGGGGTACGTCCCCACCCGCTTCCCCTTGAGTTCCCTTAAGTCCTTCAGGGGGGAGTCCTTCTTGACCACTGCCACAAAGCTCGGGTTCTTCAGAGAAGGGGTCCCATACGCCAAAAAGATCTTGAACTGATCCGGCAAACTCTGCTCGGCGAACCAGTACCCAGTAATGGCGCTACAGCAGTTGGCATCGATCCTGCCCGCCATCAGGGCACTGATGATTAATGTGCCTGACTCAAAGGGGGTAAGCTCCACCTTTACATGCTCATGCTCGAAAAGGCCCTTCTCCGCCGCCACAAAGGTGGGCAGACTCATCACAATGCGAAGATAACCGATCTTTACCTTCTCTTCACTAAAGNCAGTCCCCGCTGTCATCAGAAGTAGAATCATCAGCAAGACCACGACCAGATATCTCTCCAANGTCTGCTTCAGATCATNACCATGACGGGCTCCTTTCCTAAGGAACCCCATTATCACGAGTTGAATGTCCATCATCCCTATGATTCCTAAGTTCTAATTTAAATAATTAAAAATGGTTAAGCTATTTATATAGATTTGTCAATGGTAGGATAGGCAGCATGAGAGCGCACGAATGACTACATTTCCTCTATTATTTTTAAGAGTTCAGAATAATCATTAAAATGCCTATCGGGTTGAAAATCATTATAGGGCTTGTATTCAGACCTAAAAAGGATAAATTTCATCCCTACCTTTTTGGCACCGACAAGGTCTTTCGGTGGATTGTCGCCAATATAGACAGACTCCTCAGGTTTTATCATGAGTTTTTTCATGGCCATATCAAACAACCTTCCATCAGGTTTCTTGAATCCAAACCGTGATGACAGAATCCAGAACTTAAAGAATCGTGTCAGGCCAAGCATGGCCATTTCAGGTTCAGCAAAAGTCCACTGTGCGTCAGAGATAAGAGCAAGCTCATATTTCTCAACCAGGGACGCCAGAACCTCATAAACTCCTTGAAAGACTTCAAAGCGTCTCATGGTCAATGACCTAAAAAGGACTGCTGTATCTACAATCGCAGATTTAGAATATGTTTTACTCCCATATCGATGCATCATATTCGAGAAGATTTTGTAAACATCAACTTCTGGGTAGGATTCATTGCTTTGCTTCAACTGGGATTGGACATCTTCAAAATAAGTCTTTTTTAATTCTTTGGGTGCAATCTTAATGTCGCGGTAAGAAAGGTAGCGGGATAAGGTGGAATAGACCCATGGGTCAACCTCATCCGTAAGGATGTCAATTAACGTCCCGTAAAGATCAAAAAATATTCCTTTTTTCATACGATTTTAAGTCCCCATTTCAGACATTGCAGTGCCTCATCAGCAAGTCTCTTTCTGTAATTCAAATCAAGATAGTCATTCCTCGCTATCCTTAACTCTGTCATCGCCATATAAAATGAATTTCTCATGGTGATCTCTTTAAATGCTTTCTTNCGGTCATGAAAATGGGATGCATAGCTTTCAAAAAANTGCCTGATAAATGGNTCCGCTTTGTAGCGATTGCCNGTTCTCCAGAGAAAGGCATGTTTGATTTCNCCGCAGACCATACCAATGTCAAAAACGGNATCGGCATGTTTCATCCGTTCAAGATCGATCGCCACCACATCGCCTCTTTCCGTAAATATAAAATTGGTCGGGGTTGAATCCCCATGAACGATTCCATCCTTCGTCTTCTGAAGTAAAGTCTTGGCCAACCATTTATCCGCCAGTTTCAGATACTCTTTTTTATCTGAGGGGTATATGATTTCTTGTTGGCACAATTTATTTAGTATTTTCTGGAAATAGACATTGACAGAATCGAGCTCAACATCCTCCTCCTTTTCTGTTTTTTTATGTAAGATATATAAAAAGGATGCCAGTTTCGAAAGTTTCTTTTTCAAAGAAGCCCCGTCCCCCTCATAGATCGCCTTTTTAAAATAATGATCAAGGTCTTTTCCATGAATAAATTCTTCGAGCAGGGCAAGACCGATCCTGTTTTCCCTGGAGATGGGGCGAACGACGTAATGGGGAAAGGTATCAAATCCATAGCCTCTGATCTTTTGGAGGTTATCATATTCTCCTTTTATTCTTAAACTCCTGTCCGGTTTTGGATCGTCCAGTTTAAAAAATTTACCAATCGTGGCAATGCTGGTCTTTTCTTCCGTATATTTATAAACACTCCGATTTGACATACTGTTGACATGAAAAATGGGGTCCTTGACAGCAGGGCATACCTTTGAAGAAAGGATCTCGTAAAGGGGATCCGCGTACTCTAATTTTCCAAGGTAGAGTGTATTCATAAGTAATGTTTATTGAACGGACAGATAAATCTGTAGCCGTCTCTCTCCATCCTCTATAGACTGAATCTGAATGGAAGGTTTATTCTCTTTGAAGGAAGATGAACAGAAACCCAAAAAGCCGGTGCCAATCATTAATCAAAAAAAGATGAATCCTTTCTTCTAGAAAAATGAAGCTGCGGTAAGGTTAGGAGGCTATCAAAACATCTTTCGCAAGAAGCCTTCGGATCCTGGCCTTCTTGGGAGTAGTTTCCTTAAAAGAAAAATAATCAGAAGAACTTTTATTGGGTTTCAATTTTGACTTCTCCTTGTAAAGGATTTCTATCCTTTCTTCCTGCTGTGCTGTTAACATTTGTTTTTGATCAAAATCCCCCAATGCAGATTTGACAAATTGGTCTTCATTCTTAGTTAATTTATACTGCTTTAACCCTGACATAACCCATTCAAGTCTTTCTTTATTCATCATGACTCCTTTCCATCCTGATGATTAAGGTTCTTTAAATTCTTATTACTATCTTTCTCGGAAGCCGCGTTTTTCCGTTGCCTCTTTCACCATCAAATTTTTCCCCATGAAATCCTGGCGGTTCAGCATGGAAGCAGCTCTCCGGCCTTCCCATTGCGTGGACATCTCCACAAAGGCAATACCCCTTGGTTGGCCGGTTTGCCTGTCCTTGACAATCTTAACAGACATGACACTTCCAGCTTTGGAGAAAAGGGCTTTGAGTTCAGGTTCGGTTGCCTGGAAAGGGAGGTTAGCTACGTATACCTTCTTATTCATCCTTCCTCCTTAGATATCTCTGTTGCTGAAGCACTCCATGCACAGCAGTTTTTTGTCATTGGGTGGGGGAACCGGGGTGACAACTTCCTTTCCGCAGCCCGAACATATGACTTTATAGGATTTTGGATGCCTTAAATGGCTCGGTCTTGAAGCCTGAAACCTCCCATGCCTTCTTCGCTGTATCATGAGTCAACCTCTTTTCTGCAGAATCCGAATTAATAACGGTTTCCGTGGCCGCTATAATCCATTCGCCCTCCCCCGGTTNTTCCCTGGTCGGCGCGGGGACGNGCCTCTTTCACACTTATCTGTTTGCCCAGGAGTTCTTTCCCGTTAAGGCTCTTAATGGCCGTTTGAGCCTGAGACTGTGCAGGCATTTCTACAAAACCAAACCCCCGGGACTGGCCATTATACTTGTCTTTGATAACTCTCGCTGAGGTTACCTGGCCGAAGGATTCAAAAGCCTCCCGAATAGTTCCATCTGTTGCATCATAGGATAAGTTTCCCACATAAATATTCATAATCATTCTCCTTATTTAGATTTATTTCCCTTTTATGGGTGAGATAAGTCTTGTTCCATTCCCATCAAAAATTTCCATCATTCCATTTTTTCCATTTCGAGAAGACAATTTCGTGGCGGACGATTACCTCCTTTTCTTTTTCCCTTTCACCTTCAACTTTGATTTCTCTTACTTTTCCTTGACCTTTCTGCAATGGTATTGCTATGTTAACCTCCAAGTTGACTCTGATTTGACCATAAAAAAGCCCGCAAAGAAGTCGTTTAGAGTTCTTGCGGGCATGAGCTATAAGCCTAAAAGGCTCTGTGCAACTTTTTTATTAATTTATTTATACACCAATTTACGCTTAAAAGCAAGAAAATATGCTCGTTCAATACAATCCGCTTTAGAGTGTGGAGATGCGGGTTACCTCTTCACTCGTCATTTATTTTTGGTTAACGCATGGTTCCTGCAGCGACCCATAGACCCCAGGCGACAAGGATCAGACCGGTGGTTCGACACTCACCCATTGACTCCTCGGATACGCCTTCTCTACCAACATGAAGACGGTCACAATGGCCATCCACATTATATTCATGATGCCTAGCGCGAAAGAGAGGAGCATCAGCAGCCAGCAACAACCCACACAATTTAGGCCGTGTTTCAGCCCCATGATCAAAGCGCCGAGGCGGCCCTCTCGCCATTCCGCCATAAGAAACCCTAGAGGGGAGCGGCACTTTGACATGCAGGTGTCCTGGAAAGGTGTCAACTGGAAAACCCCGGCAGCGACCAGAAGTACCCCACCCAGAAGGGGGCTGGTGATGACCAGATTATGGCTGAGGAGGGTAGCAACGTGAAGGCCCCATTGGGGCCCATGGCGGCCAGGGCGCTGTATGCGGTCCAGACGAGAAAGTATCCCAGAACAAACAGCCCAGTCGGCATGAGGGGGCGCTGGGTTTCTCCCTGCCGCTGGTTTACGGTTGTAAACATCAGGATCATGGGCGTGGCGGAGGGAAACATCATGGCCACCATCATGGTCGCCCACATAATGAATAGGTGTGCAATATCCCCTGGGCCCCAACGCATCATGCATGCCAGGGTCATTTCCATCCCGATTCCAGACATCCTCCAGCCCATATGGAGCATGTACGCCCAAGAGATCAAGATGACGATGGCGAGGCCTGAAAATACGAGCAGCTGTTCCCTTTGCAGTAGGCTTTCAATTTTTAAACTTTTCATGAGGCACATTTTCTCCTGTCATTGGCCCGCCCAGGAGAAGTACGAGTAAAGGGCGTGAGTACCCTTCATCGATACGGCGAGTTCACCATCTTTGTAAGAGGTTTCTCCTGAGGCGATCACCTGGGGAGATCCGTGGACCTGGTTGAACATGTTCTCGATCAGGACATCCCGGCTCCGGTCTTGACCCCGGATGCTATCGATGGTCGTATCGAAGTACCCTTCAACCCACATCCTCTTCCGGCGTCCCTGGTTCTCGAAATGGATGGGGAGATAGCGGGTTTCAAGACGCTTTGTAACGAAGCGGCTGAGGACAACCCAGGGACCGCCTGCCTGTCCGGTCAGAATGTGCTCGATAGCCTGGCGCTGCGCCTCATTGGCTCTCTCGTCAATGTAAAGCGCCTCGGTCCAACCTCCAGTAATCATCAACTGGGGTGTGTCGTAAAGGATGATAATATTGAGATCATCGAGGGGGACTCCATGGAATTGGCCCCTATCGATATGGATCGACCAGTGCCCCACGCACCTCTCATGGGTGCAGAGCTGTCTATACGAAATGTGTCCGTGGCAGATGACTTGACAGTTGCAATTCTCAAAAATAAGTCCCTTGATCCACCATCGCTTCTCAGTTTCTGTAGTTTCCGACATCATCATCCCTCCCTTTTTATGAAAATGTAAAAACCTTGCCCAGATTGAGAAATAATCAGTATTGTCTGATTATGCAGATCATATTTATTTGAATGATAGGTTTGAAGTCATTCGTCGAGTTGAATCTGGTTAATCCATGGCCCCAGACTTTTACGAAACCCTTTGCCGAAGTGGGGATGAACAAGTGAGAAGGGATGTAGTCCCTTCCCGTCGCTGTATCCACGAACTCATGCCACTCACCTTATTTCGGCTGAAAAGGATTCATGACCATTGTACGGCTCTATGCTCGGATATTTGGTTTGATCCCATAAACCTTTATGCTCATAATGGAACTTGCAACCTCTCTTACTTTTTCAGGTGATATCTTTGAATTTTTGATAACTTCCTTCGCAGTTGGGTCATTAGCTATAAACTCCATCGGGAAAGATGCTTCATCAATGATTCTAACATCCTTAAATCCTGCCGCTTTGATGGTTCTGATGTATTCGTCCTTCAATAATGCTCCAGACAGACAACCGACATATGCCTCAATTGAGTTTTTTAAGACATCCGGAAGCTCCTTCAGCAAAACGATATCCGAAACCATCAGCCTGCCGCCCGATTTCAGCACTCTGAATGTCTCGTTAAATACCCTCCTTTTCTCCGGAGAGAGGTTAATAACACAGTTGGAGATCACGACATCAACAGAACGGTCTGCAACCGGTAGATTTTCGATCTCTCCAAGCCTGAACTCAACATTTGTAGAATTGACTTTCCTGGCATTCTCTCTTGCTTTCTCGAGCATTTCTGGCGTCATATCAACACCGATCACCCTCCCCTTATCACCGACCCTGGTTGCGGCGAGAAAGCAATCGAATCCTGCACCTGAACCAAGGTCAAGGACGGTTTCGCCTTCCTTCAAGGAAGCAAGAGCAACTGGATTGCCGCATCCCAACCCTAAGTTTGCACCCTCGGGAACGGCTTTCAATTCTTCTTCGGTGTATCCTATGTTTCTACTAATGTCCTGTGCTAAATCAGTGCTCCCACAACACGATTTCACAGGAGCACAACACGAGCTGTCTTGTTTGGCAATTTTGGCATAGCCCTCTCTGACGACTTTTCTTATTTCTTCCTTATCCATTTTCAATCACCTCCATGTTATTTGGCAGCATCACTTGCCATGACTTCCTTCATCATAGGACCCAGCAGTCCTTTCACCATGTCTCCGAATTCATCGGTCTTCATTAAAGTAAAGCAGCATATTTTCCCGTTTTTTTCCCAACTGACAAGTGCTAACTTATCACCTGTGTGGATATCGGCTTTATCTCTTATCTCTTTTGGGAGCACCATCTGCCCGCGCTCATCTACGCTTATCAGTGCTTCAACCTTACAACAACTCATTTTCCCGCAGGTGGATCCGGAGTAAGATGTTTTTCCAGGTTTTTTGACCATTTTTCTCACCTCCTAAATAATTTTCGGTATTATTAAATTATTCTTACTTATCTGATTATACTGATTAATCTAAACAATCAGAATAAGTTTGTCAAGTCTTTTTTAAAAATATTTGGGGGAGGAGGAAAAGGGGACGTTTCTATTTATTGGCTTTTGCTATCCATCCCCTTACTGTCCCATGGGTTTAACCGAAATGGAGGCTTTCTTGAACTCGTTCCTTATTTTTTGCAGGATGGCAATGGCACTGGGCGTGTCCCCATGGACGCATAAAGTCTCCGGCTTTACTTTGACTTGGGTGCCGTCATGGGCAACCACATACCCCTCTCGAACAATGGTCAGAACCTGTCGGGCGGCCTTTTCTGGGTCATGAATCACTGATCCAGCGATCTTACGGGATTGCAGTGTTCCGTCGGGGTTGTAGACTCGATCGGCATAAACCTCTTCCACGAACCGAATCCCCACCTCTTTAGCAGCCCGGACCATGACCGTTCCAGTATAGGCCACTAAGATGATATCCTTGCTGAAACGGAGTGCTGCCCGGGCAATAGCCCTGGAAACATCCAGGTCCACAAAGGCTAAGTTCCCAAGGGCTCCGTGGGCCTTGACATGCTGTAAGGGCAGGCCGTGAGCCTTGGCGAAGGCATAGAGAGCGCCCATCTGGTAAAGCATGTAATTTTCAATTTCATTGAGGGTAAGGTCCATCCGCCTTCTTCCAAACCCCATGAGGTCCGGATAGCCGGGATGGGCTCCCACTGCGACCCCTTTCTCCCTGGCCAGACGGACGGTTTGCTCCATGACCATGGGATCACCGGCATGCCAACCGCAGGCAATATTCGCTGAGGAAATATAATCCATGACTTCCTGATCCCGGCCGAGTTGATAAGCGCCGAAACTTTCTCCCATATCGCAGTTGATGTCGATTCGATCAGGCATCGATTCCTCCTTACTCTTAATATCTTCACCACAGAGCACGCAGAGAGCGCAAAGAGAGGGAAAAGGGACGCTTCTATTTATTGGCTTTTCCTGGTAATAATAACTACGGTAATAAAAAAAGAATCGTCCCCTTTTTCTACTAGACTCCTCCTAATTCTCGATATATTTTTTGCGTCGTGGGAGTGGGGATGCCCAATTTTTTTCCAAGATCGATAATCGTGCCACCAAAAAGTTCCAATTCACTTTTACCTTTCTTCTGGTGGATATCTCTCTGTAACGAGGTTTGTGTGTCGCGAGGAAACATCGCCGCTTTCTTGAGAGAAAGATCTACGATTCCATCAGGCAATCCAATATTTCTCTTCAAAATAATGGAGTAAATTTCATTCATAATCCCGATGACCTCTTCTTTCAGCGAAGGTTCCTCCAGAATTTCTCCAAGAGTTCGATTATAGCGAGCCGAGATCAGGCCCAAACTGGCTATAAAAATATACTTCTCCCAGATCGCCGGATTTGCATCATCCTTCCACTCATAAACAATTGAAGATTTTTCAAACAATCTGAATAACTCCTCCGGTGTGTAATCGGGATGCTCTGGGTCTCTTCCAAAAATAATTTCTCCTGGTTTTCCAGTTTGAACGACGACTCCTGGTTCTTCGACATAGGAGGAGACATAAACACAGGCGGGGAGGATCATTCCGGTTTTAATTTTATTTCGAAGTCTTTCCTGAATGTCTGCGCCATTTAAGGGAGCTAAAATAACTGTATTTTCTTTTATTCGATCTCTCATTGAAGTTGCAATGTCCATGAGATCATATCCCTTAACGCATATCAAAAAGATGTCAATTTGGGGGAGGTCATTTATTCTCTCAGTAGCAAGCGTTGGTCTGCAAGTCCTGCTTCCGAATTCAGGAGATTTAAGGACAAGTCCATTTTGTCTAATTGCCTCAAGATGCTTTCCGCGGGCTACAAAAAAGATATTGACAGGCGAATCAGGATTTGAAGAGGAGGTATGGGCTAATTTCCCTCCAAAATAGCCTCCCACACCACCCACACCAATGACACAGACATTCAGCTTCTTCATGGTTTACCTACCTAAATATCGATCAATTGCCTCGCATCTTGAAAAATAAAACATCGCTGTTACTTTCGCAAAAGAATCTTTTCCAGACAAAACTCAAATCGCTGATCATCTTCCAATGTCCTCTTCTTTGGCCCTTTTGTTCTTCCTCCTCCTCGACGGAATTTCGCCTTGACCTCGCGCTCCTCCAATAAGAACTCAATCTTTTCTGCACGAAACTCCCTGCCCATCGGGCTCAGACATTTTGCTCCCTTCCCCAGCACCATAGTTGCCAATCCCCAGTCACCCGTGACGACTCCATCTCCTGCTTCGGTTAGATTCATGATCTTCATATCCGCTTCCTGAAAATCGTCTCCTACTGCAATATGGTGATCCGATTCTATATCGTGATTGAAATTGGCCACTGTCCAGACCGGGACATTGTATTTTCGTCCAAGCCGCATACAGATCTGCAAAACGGATCTGGGACAGGCATCTGCATCAACCAGAATCTTCATAGCATCTAAAAATGTGTTCCTCTTTCAGGAGATAATCTACAGAGCAAGCCTTGATTTCTCTCCAACTCATATTACCAGGAAAAAAGGAAAGGTGTCTGCATAAATTTATGTAATAAAAAAGGGCAGAACCATTAGATTCTGCCCTGTCGTTTTATTCGTCAGCAATAAATGCCGACGCTACTTGCTCACCAAATATTCCTGAATCGAATTGGCTGCCTTTCTTCCTGCGCCCATAGCCAGGATGACAGTGGCTGATCCGGTTACGATATCTCCTCCTGCCCAAACTCCAGGCTTGGTGGTCTTTCCAGTTTCGAGGTCTGCGAC
>Ga0031654_10000471_pt1 | contig 10336 bp, 9 predicted proteins | sample FrelakmetCRP12CR_FD_55268 | JGI IMG/M metagenome (GOLD analysis project Ga0031654, IMG submission 55268) | Freshwater lake sediment microbial communities from the University of Notre Dame, USA, for methane emissions studies - CRP12 CR | ecosystem: Environmental > Aquatic > Freshwater > Lake >...
GGGTTGCCCGATCAAGATNCCGAGCTCTTCGCGCAGTTCGCGCGCCAGGCCCGCGGCGCGCGCCTCACGCGGCTCGAGCTTGCCGCCCGGAAACTCCCAGCCGCCCGCCAGGTGTTTGCCCACCGGCCGCTGCGCGATCAGCACGCGCCCGGCGCCATCGATCAATACGCCCGCGACGACATGAATGAGCCGCAATTGCGGGATCCGTTGCAGGGCCGCCCGTTCAACCGCTCGCTTGCTGCAGGGCGCCGTGACAATGCTTGTACTTTTTTCCCGAACCGCACGGACACGCTTCGTTGCGACCCACTTTGGGCACCGCGCGCACGAAGGGCGCGGTGGCCGGCGCCGAGGCCTGACCCGGGCCGGATGCACCGGCGGCGGCGCCCTCGAGTCCCGATCCGGTTTGAATCGGCGATATCGCCTCGGCATGCTGCAGCTGCAGCGCGCGGGCGAGGCGCTCCTGGCGCTCCAGATCCTCGCGCTCGATCTCGGCCTGGCTGCGCACTTGGATGGTCGACACCTTGGTCAAGGTATCGGACTTGATCCGGTCCAACATGCCGGAGAACAGCTCGAACGCCTCGCGCTTGTATTCCTGTTTCGGGTTCTTCTGCGCATAGCTGCGCAAGAAGATGCCCTGGCGCATGTAATCCATCGCCGCAAGATGCTCGCGCCAATGTTGATCCAGGCTGCGAAGCATCACTTCCTTTTCGATGTAGCGCATGAACTGCGGGCCCACGGTGGCCTCCTTCTGTTCGTACGCCGCTTCGAGCGCGGCCAGGAGCTTGGTGCGCAGTCCCGAGCCGTCGCCGCCTTCTTCGGCGCCGAGCCAATCCCGCACCGGCACTACCGGGCCGAAGTCGCGCTCGATGGTCTGCTTAAGTCCCGCGACATCCCACTGCTCTTCGGGTGCACCGCCGGGAATGTACTGGTCCACCAGGTGCGCCACCACCTCCTCGCGAATCCCTTTGACGGCCTCGGCCACATCTTCCGCGGCCATCAAATCGGTGCGCTGCTGATAAATGACGCGGCGCTGGTCGTTGGCGACGTCATCGTATTCAAGGAGCTGTTTGCGCGCATCGAAGTTGTGCTGTTCGACGCGCCGCTGCGCCCGCTCGATCTGCCGCGTCAGCATGCCGCTCTCGATCGCCTCGCCCTGCTTCATGCCGACCCGGGTCATCAGCGACTTCATGCGCGTCGGATCGCCGAAGATACGCATCAAATTGTCTTCGAGCGACAGGTAGAAGCGGCTGGATCCGGGGTCGCCCTGGCGTCCGGAACGGCCGCGCAATTGGTTGTCGATGCGCCTGGACTCGTGGCGTTCCGTGCCGATGATGTGCAGGCCTCCGGCGGCAATCACCTGCTCGTGCCGATTGCGCCACTCCTTCTGGATCTTCTCAAGCGCGGCCTCGTTCGGATTCTCGATGGCGTCGATCTGCGTCTGCGGGCTTCCCCCCAGCACGATGTCGGTGCCGCGGCCCGCCATGTTGGTGGCGATCGTGATCGCACCGGGGCGGCCGGCCTCGGCGACGATGTGCGCTTCGCGCTCATGCTGTTTGGCGTTCAGGACTTCGTGGGGAATCTTGGCCGCGACCAGAAGCTTCGCCAGCCGCTCGGAGGTCTCGATCGAGGTCGTGCCGACCAGCACCGGCTGGCCGCGCTTCACGCAGTCCTCGATGTCCTCGAGAATCGCCTGAAACTTGTCCTGCTCGGACAAGAACACCAGGTCCGAATGATCCTTGCGGATCATCGCCTTGTGCGTCGGGATCACGACCACTTCGAGGCCGTAGATCTGCTGGAATTCGAACGCCTCGGTGTCGGCGGTACCGGTCATTCCGGACAATTTCGAATACAGCCTGAAATAGTTCTGAAACGTGATCGAGGCGACGGTCTGGTTTTCCTCGCGGACCTTCACGCCCTCTTTCGCCTCGACTGCCTGATGCAAGCCGTCCGACCAGCGGCGTCCCGGCATGGTGCGGCCGGTGAACTCATCGACGATGATGACTTCGCCCTGGCGCACGATGTACTCGACATCGCGCTTGTAAAGCGCATGCGCCCGCAGGGCTGCGTTCAGGTGATGCATCAGACGGATGTTGGTGGCATCGTAGAGGCTCTCGCCGTCGCGCAACAGGCCGATCTCCGCCATCAATTCCTCGACCTTCTGGTGACCCTCCTCGGTGAGCGTCGCCTGCTTGGTCTTCTCGTCGACGGCATAGTCGCCNGGGCCGTTTTCCTCCTTCTGCCTGCTCAAGCGCGGTATCAAGGTGTTGATCTTGATGTAGAGTTCCGTGCTCTCCTCGGCGGGGCCCGAAATGATCAGCGGCGTGCGCGCCTCGTCGATCAAAATCGAGTCGACTTCGTCGATGATGGCGAACGACAGCTTGCGCTGCACGCGGTCCTCGAGGCGAAACGCGAGGTTGTCGCGCAGGTAGTCGAAGCCGAATTCGTTGTTGGTGCCGTAGGTGATGTCGAGTGCGTAGGCGGCGCGCTTCTCGTCCTGGGATTGGGCGTTCTTGATGACCCCCACATCCATTCCGAGGAACCGAAACACCGGGCCCATCCACTCCGAGTCGCGCTGCGCCAGGTACTCGTTGACGGTGACCACGTGCACGCCGTCGCCGCTGAGGGCGTTCAGATACGCAGGCAGCGTCGCCATCAGGGTCTTGCCTTCGCCGGTGCGCATCTCGGCGATCTTGCCGGCGTTAAGCGCCAGGCCGCCGATCAGCTGGACGTCGAAATGCCGCAATCCCAGCTTGCGGCGCGACGCCTCGCGCACCAGCGCAAACGCCTCGGGGACCAGGGCTTCGAGCGGCGTCCCCGCCGCAAAGCGCGCTTTCAGCTCCCGCGTCTTTTCTGGAAACTGCTCATCGGCCAGCGCCTGCACGCTCGACTCGAGGGCGTTGACGGCCGCAACCGTGCGGCCAAATTCCTTGATGATGCGCTGATTGCGGCTGCCGAATATTTGCGTAAAGAGCTTCCACACGCGGGGGGAATCCTTAAAAAACTGGGTATTGTACGGATAGACCGGAAAAGCGGGAAATCGTTTTGATTTAGGCGTCCAAAACGCTCGAACTTGCGGGCCCGCGGGTCCCGTGGCTCACCGATCGGCGCAGATCTTTGGATCGCCGCGGTCCGAAAAATCCTTGCGGGCTCAGCGATCCTCGCCGATGAACCGCAAAGGATCGACCTGGGTGCCGTTCTTGAGCACTTCGAAATGCAGATGCGGGCCGGTCGAATGGCCGGTCGAGCCGATCAATGCCACGTCTTGGCCCTTGCGCACCATGTCGCCCTGTTTCACCAGCAGCTTCTCGTTGTGGCAATAGCGGGTGGCCAAGCCATTGCCGTGGTTGATTTCCACCATTTCCCCGTAGCCGGGGCGATCGCCGGCGAAAGTCACCAGCCCCGCCGCCACCGAGGACACCATGGAACCTGCGGGACCCGCGAAATCGACGCCTTTGTGGACCGCCGAATAGCCTGTGAAAGGATCGGATCGTTGTCCGAAATACGAGGATATCCAGCCGTCCTGGACCGGCCTGCCTTCCGGGTAGACCTGTTTGTTCAATTCGCGGGTGAGAATCAGGTTCTCGAGCACCCCCAACTGCTGTTCGCGGCTCGATAACTGGTTCTGCAGCTGATCCACCATGGCCGTCAGATTCGGTATCTGGGCCGGCTGACCGTCGGCGCCCTCGGCGCCTCCCATGGGCGGCGGATTGCCGAAATCGAACTCGCCGTCACTCAGATTCGCCATGCGCGTCAAGCGCTTGCCGAGCGCGTCCAGGCGGATCACGTTGCCGTTCATCTGCCCGACGCGCATTGCCAGGGCATTGACCTTTTCCTGCAGCACGCGCCGTACGTCTTCAATCTGCGCCTGCTCGCGCAACAGCCCGGCGGACAAGCCGCCCAGCTGGTCGACGGGGTTCGTGCTGCGGTGCCGCGACCCCAGACCCATGCCAATGGAAAATGCGCCGCCCACGATGACGAATACCAGCGCGACGGCAGCTCCCAGCACCAACGGGTGGCGCAGGTCCAATTGTTTGACACGGCCGGTCTTGCGGCCAACAAATATGACATTCATAGGGAAACAGGTTCCGAAACTCTCATCGGTTGCGCAGCTCCCGGTTGGCTGGTCGACGAAGGGGTTAGACTATGCAGAATACAGTGACTCAAGACAAGGAAATTAAGCACGCTTTATTAGCAGGTTTTCCCCGCACAGGACCGTGCTGCAGTGCGAAAAGATAAACATATCAGAGAGTTGCTGGCGGGTGGTGGCAAAAGACTTGCAGACATCACGCGCCAAGCCCGCGAGCGCTCCGTGGTGCTCGAGCAGGTTCGCTGCGCGCTGCCCAAAGAACTGGCCCAAGCCGTCTGTAGCGCCGGAATCCTCGAGGGGACGCTGACAATCGGCGTGACCAGTGCCGCCTTCGCGTCACGGTTACGTTATGTTACACAGGAACTGCGCAAACGGCTCAGTGAATCGCGCGGGATCGACATTCAAGCGGTACGCATCAGGGTCCTGCCGCCCGGCTCCTGAGCCTAGGCCCGGTAGGGACCCAGGACCCCCCTCAGGGGGCTTTAGGCCTGGGCGGCTGCGGCCGCACCATACGAGATCGGCGCTTCGGCCAGACTCTCGAAAGTCACCTCTTGCCAAGCGCTCTGTTTATTCATGAGCGTGCGCAGCAATTTATTGTTCAGCGCATGGCCGGACTTGTAGCCGCTGAATTCGCCGATCAGGCTGTGTCCGAGCAGGTACAAGTCGCCGATCGCATCGAGAATCTTGTGCTTGACGAATTCGTCCTCGTAACGCAATCCATCTTCATTCAGCACGCGGTAGTCATCGAGCACGATGGCATTGTCCATGTTGCCGCCGAGAGCCAGATTCCGCGCCCTCAAGCCCTCGAGGTCGCGCATGAAGCCGAAGGTCCGCGCACGGCTCACTTCGCGCAAGAACGAGGTGGTGGAAAAATCCATCGAGGCGACTTGCGAATGCTTCTTGAAGGTCGGGTGATCGAATTCGATCTCGAAATTGACCTTGAAGCCGTCATAGGGATCGAACCGCGCCCACTTGTCGCCGTCATCGACTTTCAGGCTCTCGAGAATGCGAATGAAACGCTTCGGCGCCTTTTGCTCCTCGATGCCGGCCGATTGCAGCAGAAATACGAAGGGGCCTGCGCTGCCGTCCATGATCGGCACCTCCCCCGCACTGACTTCCACCAGCGCGTTGTCCACCCCCAGACCGGCCAATGCCGACAGCAAATGCTCCACGGTCGATATTTTGGCCTCGCCGGTGTGCAGCGTCGTGCCCATGGTGGTGTCGCTGACATTCTGGGCGTGAGCCTTGATGTCGACCGGCGGTTTCAAGTCGGTGCGGCGGAACACGATCCCCGCATCGGGCGGCGCCGGACGCAGGGTCATGAGTACCTTCTTGCCGGTGTGCAGCCCCACCCCGGTGGCGCGAATCGAATTCTTCAGTGTGCGTTGATTCAGCATCTATAGGGAACCGGAGTCTCAAAACACTATGTTAACCGGCGCAAAGGTACCACAGGCGGGACACAAGCTTAAAGCCGCAAAAATAGTCATGCCGCACAACACTCACGCGCTCGTTCCGGACACCGATGCGCCGCCCATAAATACGGCGCCCCCCGGGAGTCTTTAAGACTCCCCCCGGGCGCAATATTTAGCGCCGGCCCGAACTAATCGGCCTGCCGGCGCAAGAACGCGGGAATATCGAGCAAATCCTCTGATTCGACATCCGCGCGCAAGCCATCGCCCACCGCGCGCTGGCGCTGCACGGTCGGCTTGTCCAGCATCGCGTAATCGGTCGGCGCCATCGCCGACTTTTGCCGCACCACGCGCATGGTCGGCGCCGGTGCGATCGTCGCCGCCACCGGTTGCGGAGCGACCCGTGTCGCCGCCGGCTTGCCCAAGCCCGTCGCGACCACGGTCACCCGGATCTGATTGGCCATTTCCGGATCGATGACGGTGCCGACCACCACGGTCGCTTCGTCGGAAGCGAACTGCTTGATGACATTGCCGACTTCCTGGAATTCGCCGATGGANAGGTCCATGCCCGCCGTGACGTTGACCAGGATGCCTTGAGCGCCGCAGAGATTGATGTCCTCGAGCAGCGGGCTCGATATCGCCGCTTCGGCCGCTTCGCGCGCCCGATCCTCGCCCGACGCGGCGCCCGAACCCATCATGGCCATGCCGGTTTCCGACATCACGGTGCGCACGTCGGCAAAGTCGACATTGATCAATCCGGGCCGTGTGATCAGCTCCGCGATGCCCTGAACGGCTCCCTGCAGCACCGTGTTCGCCGCCTTGAACGCGTCCAGAAGCGTGGTGTTGCTGCCAAGCACGGTCAGCAGCTTCTGATTGGGAATCGTGATCAACGAATCCACGTATTTGGAAAGCTCGAGCATCCCCTGGTCGGCGACGCGCGAACGCTTGTTGCCCTCCATCTCGAACGGCCTGGTGACCACCGCCACCGTCAGGATCCCGAGCTCCTTGGCGACCTGCGCGACCACCGGGGCCGCACCGGTGCCGGTACCTCCGCCCATGCCCGCCGTGATGAACAGCATGTCGCACCCTTCGATCAATTCGATGATGCGGTCGCGATCCTCCATCGCGGCCTGACGGCCGACTTCCGGGTCCGCGCCGGCGCCCAGCCCCTTGGTGATGTTGCAGCCGATCTGCAGCGAGGTGCGCACCTTCGAGTGCTTCAGCGCCTGCGCATCGGTGTTGATGCAGATGAAATCCACGCCCTCGAGACCTGCTTGCACCATGTGCGAGACCGCGTTGCCGCCGCCGCCGCCTACCCCCAGCACCTTGATGACGGCGCTTTGACTGAAAGAGTCCATTAGTTCAAACATTCAAGTTCTCCTGTCGGTTGAAATCATTGTCATCGGATGCACTCAAAAATTCCCCTGAAACCAGGCCCTCATTCGCTCGATAATCGACTTCATGCCGCCCGCGAGCAGCGGCGCTTCGGTGCGCTGCATGTCCAAATTGCTCTTCGCGTACAGCAGCAATCCGACGCCGGTGGCATGAATCGGATTGCTCACCACGTCCACCAGACCGCTCACGTACTGGGGCACGCCGAGCCTCACCGGCATGTGGAACACTTCCTCGGCAAGCTCGACCGCGCCTTCCATCTTGGAGCTGCCGCCGGTGAGCACGATGCCGGTCGCCACCGACTCCTCCATACCGGCGCGGCGCAGCTCATCGCGCACCAGGGCGAACAATTCCTCGTAGCGCGGCTCGACGATCTCGGCGAGCGTCTGGCGCGCCAACCGCCGCGGCGGCCGGTCGCCGACGCTCGGCACCTCGATGGTCTCGTCGGGATTCGCCAGCTGCGACAGTGCGCAGGCGTACTTGATCTTGATGTCCTCGGCATACTGGGTCGGCGTGCGCATGGAGACCGCGATGTCGTTCGTCACCTGATCGCCGGCGATGGGGATCACCGCCGTGTGGCGGATCGCGCCGCCGCCGAATACCGCGATATCCGTGGTTCCGCCGCCGATGTCGACCACGCAGACGCCCAGATCCTTTTCATCCTCGGTGAGCACGGCGTAGCTCGACGCCAGCTGCTCGAGCACGATGTCATCCACCGCGAGCCCGCAGCGCTGCACGCACTTGACGATGTTCTGCGCCGCGCTGTCCGCACCGGTGACGATGTGCACTTTGGCCTCCAGACGCACGCCGGACATGCCGATGGGATCGCGGATCCCCTCCTGCGAATCGATGATGTATTCCTGCGGCAGCACGTGCAGGATCTTCTGATCGGCCGGGATCGCCACCGCTTTCGCCGCATCGATCACGCGCTCGACATCGCCCTGTACGACCTCTTTGTCCTTGATGGCGACGATGCCGTGGGAGTTGATGCTGCGCACGTGGCTGCCCGCGATGCCTGCATACACCGAATGAATCTCGCAGCCGGCCATCAACTCCGCTTCTTCGACGGCGCGCTGAATCGACTGCACGGTGGATTCGATGTTCACCACGACCCCCTTTTTGAGGCCGCGCGACGGATGACTGCCGATGCCGATGATTTCCAGCGCCCCGTCGGCCTTGATCTCGCCGACGATGGCGACGACCTTGCTGGTGCCGATGTCGAGGCCCACGAGTAAATTGCGGTCTGAACGCTTAGCCATGTCTTTAAAATTATTCCTTCAGGCGTCGGTGTCGTCGGGGCGTTTGGCGTTTGCCGGCGCCTGCATTGCCGGATTGCGCCAGCCGATGGCGAAGCCGTTCGAATAGCGCATGTCCACGTAGGTAATCTCGTTCCAGCGGTGGGCGGCCACCTGCGAAGCGGTACGGATGAAGCGGCCGATGCGCTCATCGACGTCGCGCCGGCCGAGACGCACGGTCACGCCGTTGTCCAAATCCATTTCCCAGGCGCCGCGCTCGTCGAGGCGCAGCGCCGCGATGCGCATGCCCGCTTCCAGCATCCGGCCCTGCGCGGACATATAGCGCTGCGCGACCTGGGACTCGGTGCCCTCGGGTCCGCTCAAGCGCGGCAGCTCCACCGGCACGTGGGCGGCCGCCTTGACGAACAATTCGCCGCGGGTGTTGAGCAGGCCCGACTCGCCCCAGCGCGCGGCGGCGGTTTGTTCGATCACGGTGACGTGCAGGCTGTTCGGCCAGCGGCGCTGGATTCGCGCGTGCATGACCCACGGCAACGCCTCCACGGCGCGCTGGATTTGATCGAGGTCAGCGGACATGAAGCCCGCGTGGGCATAAGGGGCGAGCGCCTGTTCGATCTGTCCGGGCGAGACCCGCTGGAAGCTGCCGTCTATCGAAATGACCTGAACCGGCCGGTCGAGCGCCCAGGCGAGCGTCCCCAGAACGCCGCAAGTCAGCGCCACGATCGCCGCGCGCCGCGCGTACCTGCGCCACTCGACCACGAAGGCCGGCCACTGCCACCCGGACTTCTCGGCTTTGGTCCGATTCTTGAACCGATTGCGGCGGATGAGCCAGTTGAGGTTCATAGGCGCTCCCTCGAAAAGCTGGTCTCGAGCACGCGCCACACCAGCTCCTCGAAATCGATCCCGGCGCGGCGCGCCGCCATGGGCACAAGGCTGTGATCGGTCATGCCGGGTGTGGTGTTGATCTCGATGAAATAGAACCTGCCGGTCGCCGTCTCGCGCATGAAGTCCACGCGCCCCCAACCGCGGCAATCGGTCACCCGGAAGCACTCGAGGGCGGCGGCTTGCAGCTCGGCTTCGTGGCGCTCGTCGAGTCCGCTCGGGCAGTGATATTGCGTGTCGTTGCGGAAATACTTCGCCTCGTAATCGTAGAACTCGGTTGCCGGCTCGATGCGAATCGAGGGCAACGCGGCGTCGCTGAGCACGCTCACCGTGAATTCGCCGCCCGCGACGAACCGTTCGGCGAATACCACGGGATCGACGCTTCTGGCCGCCTCGAACGCCGGCTTAAGATCGGCGGATGTTTTGACTTTGGTGATGCCGACGCTCGAGCCCTGCGAGGCCGGCTTGACGATCATCGGCAGGCCGATGGCGGCGAGCGCCTGCGGGAAATCCGCCGGGCCGTTGAGGACCGCATACTCCGGGGCGGCCAGGCCCGCGCCCATCACGACGCGCTTGGTCTTGAGCTTGTCCATGGTGAGCGCGCAAGCGAGCACCCCGCTCCCCGTGTACGGGATGCCGAGCCACTCGAGAGCCCCCTGCATCACGCCGTCCTCGCCCCCCGGCCCGTGCAGCGCGATCCACGCGCGATCGAATCCCTCGCTCACCAGTTCCTGAACGGGACGCTCGCCCGGGTCGAACGGGTGCGCATTCACGGCGCGCCGCTTGAGCGCCGCCAGCACCGCGTTGCCGCTCAAAAGCGATATCTCGCGTTCGGTCGAATCGCCGCCGAGCAGCACCGCGACCTTGCCGAATTCCTGGGCGCGCTGCGCGCGGCGCGGCTCGGACCAGGCTTTGAGCCGCGTCATGCCGCATCTCCCACGATACGAACCTCGGTGAGGAGATCGATGCCGTGCACCGCGGCCACCTTGCGCTGCACCTCGAGGATCAGCGCTTCGATATCGGCTGCGCGCGCGGCGCCATGGTTGATGATGAAATTGGCGTGCTTTTCCGACACCGATGCATCGCCGATCCGCAGTCCCTTCAGTCCTGCGCTTTCGATCAGGCGGGCGGCATGCTCGCCCGGCGGGTTGACGAACACCGAACCGCAGCTCCATTGGCCGATCGGCTGGGTCTGCCTGCGGCGCTCCAACAGGTCGCGGATGGCGGCGTCGTTGACCCCGGGCCTGCGCTCGAACTCGAGGCGCGCGCCGACGAACCATTCGTCGGCGGGTCCGCGCACGCGGCGGTACCCG
>Ga0031654_10000472_pt1 | contig 10312 bp, 7 predicted proteins | sample FrelakmetCRP12CR_FD_55268 | JGI IMG/M metagenome (GOLD analysis project Ga0031654, IMG submission 55268) | Freshwater lake sediment microbial communities from the University of Notre Dame, USA, for methane emissions studies - CRP12 CR | ecosystem: Environmental > Aquatic > Freshwater > Lake >...
ACCGCGGGCCTCACCGGCGCCGGCAAACGCGCCCAGTGATCAAGCGATGCTTGACCGTCCTCGCACTGATTTGGGCGCATTCCGCGCTCGCGTTGTCGCCGAGCGGCGCGCACGGGCCTGGTTCGGCGGCTGACAAATATCAGACATGGCGAGCCGCTGCGGCGCAGGTCTTGATCGGCCGAGGCGATGCCCGCTCGCTTGCAACCGCCGCGGCCTTGAGCCTTGCCTCGCATAATTCGGCAGCCGTCGAATTGGCCGTCAAGGCCAACGAGTTGGATCCCGAAAACCCGGCCATTGCCTGGATGCGCTTACAGATTTGCGCCAACACGCCTGGCTGCGACGTTCGCGACGCCGCAACCACCATGCGCTGGGTGGACGCGGAAAACAGCGCCGCCTGGATGCCGACATTGGCGGCGGCGGGGAAAGACAAGGATTCCATGGAAGTTGCCCGAGTCCTTGCGGATATGGCCCACGGGGCGCGTTTCGATGTGTATTGGAATCGCACCGTTGTGCTGCTGTCCGATGCCTTGAAAAAGGTGCACGGCGCGTTACCCGCGAATTATGTCCCGTCGGATCTGGCCCGCTTGAGCGAGGCGATGCTGGTGGCCGGCGCCACCATCGTCCCCTCGTTTGCGCCGCTGCAAAACGCCTGTCGCGACTCGCTCGGCACCGAGCGGCAGGGGAACTGTCTCAAGGTGTCGAAAATCATGCAGCGGGGCGACACGGTCTCGGCGCAATTGGCGGGATTCGCCTTGGAAAGACGTTTGGTGCCGCCGGACGGCAAGGAGGCGCGAATTGTGGCGGAGCGTAGGCGCGTGCTGGAATGGCGGGTGTCGACCGCGAACCTATTCAACGAACCCATACTGCCGTGGCTGCGCAACTCGCGCGCCCGAGCGCAGGTCGCGCGGATGCGCGCCATACCGCGCGAGGAAGATGTCGACATAGCGATTTTGCGAGAGCATAGGATGCCGATCGAGCCCCCGGAGGATCACCCATGATCGATTTATACTATTGGCCCACTCCCAACGGTCACAAGATAACGATGTTCCTGGAGGAGAGCGAATTGCCGTACCGCCTGGTGCCGGTGAACATCGGTAAGGGAGAGCAATTCACGCCGGATTTTCTCGCCATTTCTCCGAACAACCGCATGCCGGCGATCGTCGATCACAGTCCTATGGACGGCGGTGGGCCGATGTCCGTATTCGAATCCGGCGCCATCCTGCTGTATCTGGCCCAAAAGACCGAGGAGTTCATTCCGGCAAGCGTGCGCGGCAGTACCGAGGTCATCGAATGGCTGTTCTGGCAGGTGGCCGGCCTCGGCCCAATGGCCGGACAAAATCATCATTTCGCGCGCTACGCGCCGGAGAAGATTCCCTATGCCATCGAGCGCTATGTCAAGGAAACGAATCGCTTGTACGGCGTGCTGAACAAGCGCCTAGCCGACCGCGAGTTCGTGGCCGGCGATTATTCCATCGCCGACATGGCGGCCTATCCATGGGTGGTGCCCCACGAGGCGCAGGGCCAGAATCTTGCGGACTTCCCGCATGTGCAGCGCTGGTTCGAAACCATCAAGGCCCGCCCGGCCACCGTGCGCGCATACGAGATCGGGGCGAAGCTCGGCAGCAACGCGCCGATGACCGAGGAACAAAAGAAAGTTCTGTTCGGTCAAACCTCGGAGTCGGTCGCCAAGGCCGAATCGGCCGCCAAGGCACAGGCGCCCCCCAAGAGGTGAGATTCACGGCGGAGGCGCGCCGCGNGATGCGATTTTGGTGACCCAGCAATTGCGTTGATGCTCGTCCACGATGCCCACCGCCTGCATGAACGCATGGCAGATGGTGGAGCCGACGAAGCGGAAACCCCGTTGTTTGAGGTCTTTGCTCATCGCGTCGCTGTGCGGCGTCAATTTCGCCACGGCGCCGAGGTGCAGCGGTCGCCGGCGCAGCACCTTGCCGTCCGTGAATTGCCAAATGTAGTCGCTGAACGACCCGGATCGTTCGCGGATCTTGAGGTACGCACGCGCGTTTGCGACGAAGGCATCGACCTTGAGCCGGTTCCTGACGATGCCCGCATTTCTGAGCAAGTGCTCGCGCTTCGTGGAACCATAGCGGGCCATTGCTTCGGCATCGAAGTCGTCGAAAGCCAGGCCGTAGGCGGCACGCTTTCGCAAAATGGTGAGCCAGCTCAATCCCGCCTGCGCGCCCTCCAAACACAGCATTTCGAAAAGCTTGCGGTCTTCATGGACGGGCACTCCCCACTCGGTATCGTGGTAGTCGACGTACATAGGATCTGTGGCGCACCACACGCAGCGCAGCTTGCCGTCCGCATGACGTCGCACACTCGTCAACGCCGGCGGCTGGCTCAAATGTGCAGCCGCACGGCGTGACGATCCTTATAGACCAATTCGATGCGCTCGACACCGCGGGTGCGGCGCGCCGCGCTGCGGATCTCGTGCATCAATTTGAGCAGCACCCGGGTATTGAGGTCCGGCGCCGAGGTCGAGCGCGGCGCCACCACAAGATGCAGCACCGCGAATCGCTCGTGCGCCGAGCGCACGAAGACCGCGACCCCGAGCAGCCGGCCGGCCATGGAGACCGCAAACAGCGATTGCACCCCTTCGATGTCGCCGACGCGGATGCGCAGACCGCCCTCCTCCTCGTAGATCTCCGGGACCCCATAGGTATCGATCGACTGCTGGATGCCGGATCGAACGCGGTGCTGGTTGACGTTGAAAAACAGCAACTGTTCGAGCGCCGCTCGCTGCTCGATGGGCAATTTGCACGCGATGCCAATTGACTCGCTCAATGCCACCCCATGATGAGCGTTGTCGCTCTTGTAATGAGTACCCAGTCACAGAAACCGCTTGACGCAACGCAGCATTCATTGTTAGCGGCGGGAGACTCCGTATCGTATAGCGTCGCCGCTGGAATGACACTAGCCAAGCGAACGCGAGGCTAGCCGAGTTGCTGCAACGCGGCCTCCCTAGGCGATAACAAACCTTAGTCCTTAGGTGCCTTCATGCGAGTAAACGACCGGTGCTAGCTCCCGAAGAGGCGGGCCGCTCGATCGGTGCGATGGGGTTCAGCCTCGCCAGCGAGATCGTCGAGCTCGTGGTGCTCACCGGCGATGAGATATTCCTGCAGACGTTGCGCGAGGCCGTTGGCGGCTCGCGCCGGCTTTGGCACGTTCCCTCCTCCGACAAGGTGAGTGACCTGCTGGTAGCCGGTGGCGTCGGCATCCTGGTCTTGGATGCGCAGGCGTTGAATGAGACGGCGAACCTGTTCATCGCGGAGATCAAGCGTCAATTTCCCGACCTGATCGTGGTTGTCGCCGGAAGTCGGGAAGCGGAAACCGCGCTCGCGCGTGCGATCAGCGACGGCACGGTGTATCGATTCATTCACAAACCGATGTCGCCCGGTCGTGCACGCCTGTTTGCCGATGCGGCCGTCCGCAAGTACGCTGAACAGCGCAAACGTAACGACGGAGCGGTCGCCGTGGCGGCGACGACCCATCCTGGGCTTCTGATCGCTGCCGCGTGTGCGGGGCTGTGCGTGGTCCTCGGCGCGATATGGCTGATGCGCCATGCTGCTCGCGACGAGAGAGATTCGCAGCAAACGGCCGAAACGGCGGCGCCTCCCCCACCGGCAACGCCGTTGCTCGCACGCGCGGCCGACGCNTTGGCGGCGAACCGGCTTACGGCACCCGGCGGCGATGGCGCGCTCGACCTGTACCTGCAGGNCCTCGNACGCAATCCCGCGGATGCGGATGCCCGGGCCGGACTCGCCGAAGTCCGTGAGCGTCTGTTGACGCGNGCCGAAAATGCCTTGCTCGAGGAACGCCTGGACGAGGCATCGATTGCCGNCGAGACCGCACGCAAAGCCGGCGCACAGGGCGGCCGTCTCGCCTTGCTGAGCGCGGAGCTTGCGAAAGCCCGCGAGCAACTCAAGGCGCCGCCGGCCCCTGTTCGCGCCAACGCCGCGGGGCCGGCAGCGGCACCGGCGGCGGCGCCCGCCGCCGATCCGGCGCAACAATTCGCGGCGCTCGCCGTACAGCGCATCGAGGAAGGACATCTCACCGACCCGGATCGCGACAGTGCGCAATTTTACGTGCAAGAAGCGTTGCGCATCGATCCCGAAAGCAGCGCGGCGCGCAACGTACAGCAGGCTCTCTCGCTGCGTCTGCAGCAAGCGGACGCGGCCGAGCGGGATCGATTGCTGATATCCGCCCGGGAGCGCCTCCAACAGGATCGCCTCATCGAGCCGGCAAACGACAGCGCCAAGTACTACGTACTGACTTTGCGCGGCATCGATCCGGCCAACGCGGCCCTGGCACCCCTCGCTCAAGATCTCGGCGCGCGTTTGGTTGCCAAAGGTCGGCACGCGCTCGAACTGCAGCAATACGAGGCCGCGCGCAGCTGGCTCCAGGAAGCCGTTTCAGTCGGCTATTCGTCGCCGGACGCGGTGGCCGCAAACCGCGATCTGGATACCGCCCTCGCGCGACAAGCGTTCCTTTCGAACGTGGTCGATGCGAGCGGACTCACGCCGTCGACGTCGGTGCGGCCGGTGTATCCGGGCAAGGCGCAGAAGAGCGCGATCGAGGGCTCGGTGGATTTGGAATTCACGATCGCGGAAAACGGCGCGGTGCGGGACATTACCGTGCGTGCCGCGGATCCTCCCGGCGTGTTCGAACAAGCGGCGATCAGCGCGCTGTCGCAGTGGCGCTACCAACCCGTGGTGCGCGGCGCAGGGCCNATCGNCCAGCGCGCNCACATCCGCATTCGCTTCGCTTTGGNACGCTAAGCCGCTGTATTACGCGCAATCGANGCCGCGGCCGGCGACTCTTGGGTCAGCGCGCCGATCTGCGCTCCCAATGCCAAATCATCCGGCACACCGAAGGTATGCTTGCGGATCAGCCCGCTTCTATCGACCAGCACCAGGCTCGGCGTACCGCGCATGCCGTACCGATCCATGGTGTGCGGTATCGGACCGTGCGCATTCTGGCTGTCGAGCGCAACCGGAAATTGCAGCCTATATTCGTGGATGAATGCCTTGAGAACGGCCGGACTATAGGCCTCGTGGTGCTCGAACGTGGCATGCAATCCGATGACCGCCACGTCCTTCGGCTCAAACGTTTCGTGAATCCGCCGCGCCTGCGGAATGGCGCCCGCAACCGAATTGGGGCACAGCACTTGGAATGCGACCAGCACCACCACTCGGCCGCGCAGCGCCGAGAGGCTCAGCGGACGATCCGTGTTGAACCATGCCTGCACGGTAAGTTCGGGTGCTTGAGCCGAGGCGCCTATCATGACGCATTGTACCCTCGGCAGGAAACTCTTGCGATTTCCATCGCGAGAGCGGCTCGCTCCGCCGGTATCGCCTCCCCGGCGGGGACTCCGGTCAGCCGGTGACGATCAGTTTCGGCGCCCCGTCGCTCTCGGAAACGGCGGCGGCGCCATTCCAGGTGTTCACCGTTGCCTCGTATATGGCGAGTTCCTGCAGCAGATCCTCGAGCGGCTGCGCCCTGCCCATGGCGAAGCCCTGCCCATAGTCGACACCCAGGTCCGTCATCCGCGACCGCAATGCATCCGTCTCGACGTATTCGGCGATAGTTTCCATGCACATCACTTTCGCCAGCTGCGCAATGGCCTTGATCATCGACTCCGAGCGCGTGTTGACCAACGAATCGCGAACGAAGCTGCCGTCGATTTTGACGTAATTGACCGACAAATCCTTCAGATAGGCCAGTGAACTGACCCCGGTGCCGAAATCGTCCAACGCGAACTGGCACCCCAGATCCTGCAGCGCGCGCAGGAAGCGCTCCGCCTTCACCAGATTGCCGANGGTGGCGGTTTCCGTCAATTCAAAGCACAGCACGTTCGCCGGCAGTTTGCTCGTCTTGATTTGATCGATCACGAACTCCAGGAANGATTCATCCTGCAATGATTGCCCCGACAGATTGATCGCGAAGCGCGCGATCTCCTCTCCGACCGCCTCGCTGTGCGCGCCCAGCAATTCACAGGCGCGGCGCACCACCCAGCGATCCACCGTCGGCATCAACTGATAGCGCTCCGCCGAAGAGAGAAATTTACCGGGCGGAATGATTTCGCCGCGCTCGCCCAACATGCGGATCAGCAATTCGAACCGCGGCCGTCCATAGTTGCCGCGCAGCGGAAGAATCGGCTGCGCGTCGAGCCTGAAGCTGTCGTTATCCAGGGCATCGCGCAACTTTCCGATGACCAGGATATCGGTATGGCGCCTGATGATGCTCTGGTCGGAATCCTGAAACACCTCGACTCGATTGCGTCCGCGATCCTTGGCCGCCTTGCAGGCAATTTCAGCGGTCGCCAACGCATGAGCCAGCGCGTTTTCCGATCGGCCGATGGGAGCGACGCCGACGCAAACCGATACCTCGAACGAACCGTGGCCGGCGCGCGGACTGATNGCGGCGGCGGCGTCGCGAATGCNTTCGGCTATCGCGGCGGCNGATTCCATGTTGCCGTTCGGAATGAGCGCAGCCAGACGGTCTCCCGAGATGCGCGCCGAGAGCGCCGAGTCCGGTAGCGACTTNGCCACGCATTCCGCCACTCTCGCGATCACGTCGTCGCCGACGTGCATACCGAAGGTTTCGTTGATCACGTGCAGTCGATCGATGTCCAGATAAAGAATGCAATACGTGTCCGGCGCGCCGGCGGACGCCAGCAGCGACGCCGCCTGCCGCTCAAAGGCGTGTCGGGTCATGAGGCCCGTGTTCGAATCATATTGCGCCTGAATGACGATCATCGCCTTCTTGGCCAGCAGCTCGGCGATGCGCGTCTGGTGGGAATCGAAATCATGAGCGCTGGGCGGATTGAACAGCGCGAGAACGCCCATGACGCGCTCGGACGGGTGGCGAACCGGACAGGCCAATATCTTATACGGCGCGGCCACGTCGCTGGCCACCTTGGAAATGTGATTGACGACGATGGTGCGCTGCTGCAGCTGCATCCACGCCATCAAATGCTGTTGCGCGCGCTGCAGGGACTCAGGCGCCATCGGATTTCCGCTGCGAGTCATCGACATGGCGATGCCCTTGTCGGGGACCCAGAGCGCGGCGAGTGCGCAGCCCATATGCTCCAGTCCGGTCTTCAAAATCAGGTCGAACTCATCCGTATCGCCGGTGGCGGTTTCGTTCGATGACATTTCGAGCATCAGCGATAGATCGCGTTCGCGTATGCCGAGATCCCGTTCGCGGCAACCGAGTTTCGATCGCAGGGACAACTCGCGCCGCAAGCACTCCAATGCCGGCTGGATTAGCTGTCGGACGTATTGCAGGGGGCGCCCCTCGGTGCGCCCGCGCGACAGCCGCACCTGCATGCTGACCACCCCGAGCAATTCGGTTTGCTCGCCGCGAACCGCGAACGAATACACGGCTCGATCCGCGTCGAAGCGCGCGCTGCCGGCAAACTCCGTGGGATCCGCCAGAGCGTTTGATATCGCGTCTTTCACCAACTCGGCGTCGTCGCCAAGATCCCATTCATCCGATGCCCAGACGATGTTGGAGAATCCGTCGTGTACAACCACCCCGCAGAGACTCGGCATGAGCATCCGCAGCAGGCGGCCATAGGGCTCGAAGTTGGCCTCCAGCGCCTCCGAATCTATGGGGATAGGTTTGACGTCGATCAAGCAACCAACCTCGGATGCGTCAGGGGGTGGAAAACTCCTTTATAAATGTGCTGCAAATGGCCCCTGGTATCCTTGATGGGTGTCGCAGTTCGTTATGTAACTTGAGGCACGGACCCTCAACGATTGACAATATGCGTCTGCGGGTGTGATCCAGTGCCTTTTTGGGTAGGGGCCTGTCTGAGTATTCCGCGCGGCCGCGACCACGGCAGATTTCGCTTCAGCCGAGGCGGAGCCGACGCGGTTGGGTATCACCCAATGAGGAGGCGACAACGACGGATGAAGCGAAATCTGCCCGGTCCCTGCGGGTTGGCTGGGTGAGGGGCGTCTGCGGTGTTGCGCGGCTTGACCGTAGCGCTCGCTACGTTCTGCGCCGCGCGCCTTGCATTCGCTCCCTCGCCCAGCCAACACGGCTCGCGAGGAATACTCAGACAGGCCCCTCGGATTCGCGGCGGCGGCGCGCCATGAACCTCAATAGGTGACGCCCACCCGGGATACGGACGAGACGAAACACTCGCCGCCAAAAGCGCCGTGCGGCGCCATCGAACTGCGCCAGCGGCAAGCTCTCGTAAAGCCGTCCGAACGGCTCATGAATGAGTGCAGCGCGCGCTTGCAATACCTTCGGCCCGTCGATGCAGGTCAGCGTCACGAGCACGCCGTGGTCGCGCCACTCGAGCGCTACGGCGCTGATATTCGTGTCGCGCGCGATCCGCGCCGCANCGGAATCGGCGCCGACCAAATAGATTTCGGGACCGGCGCCGGNCGTCAAATGCCAGACGTTCGATCCTTGCTCGTGGATCGCGAAGCTGCCCGAGAGGGTGCGGCTTCTGCTTGCGTTCGTGATCACGTCGGCAGTTTACCCGGCTCGTCCGGTTTGCTGTTAAGTTAGGCCGATGGGTTTTCGGACGATCCTTTGCAGGCATTGGGTGCACATCACACAGGCCCTCGCGATTGCGGTGGCGCTGGGCGGCCCGGCCAATGCGACGGGGCTTTCCGACACTCCCGCGCCCGTGGCGCAGGCAATCGCGGCACAGCACCTTCCGATGCGCGCCGTGAGTTTCGCGATCGTGGATCCGGATTCCGGGCGAGTCCTCGCCAGCCTCAACGGCGACACGCCGCGCAGCCCGGCCTCCACGATCAAGCTCATCACGACGTTCGCGAGCTTGGACCTTCTGGGCCCGGCCTATGTCTGGCAAACGCGCGCGTTGCTCCGCGGCAATATCAAAGATGGGGTCCTCGACGGCGANCTCGTGTTGCAGGGCGGCGGGGACCCGTACATGACCCTGGAGCGTTGGTGGAAATTCGTGCGGATGTTGCGCGACCAGGGGCTCAAAGCCATCCGCGGCGATGTGGTGATCGACAATACGGCGTTCTCCCTTCCGCCCGAGGATCCGGGCGCTTTTGACGCGCGCCCCAATCGGGCCTATAACGCGCGCCCCGACGCATTGATGGTCAATTTTCAATCCATCGANTTTCGAATCGCGCCGAACGCGGACTCGCATCNGGTCCAGATCGTGGCGACACCCGCACCCCCCAACCTGGTCGTGGAAAATCGCATCGGCTTGGCAACCGGGCGCTGCNACACCTTCGCCGATCGAGTTGATTTCGAGGTTGCTTCGGAGCAGTGGGATCGTGTGGTGTTCAGCGGCGCGTTATCCGCGCAATGCGCGCAACGCAACCTCGTACGGGTGCTGCTCAAGGCTCCCGACTATGCGTTCGGCACTTTCGTCGAGCTGTGGCGGCAGCTCGGCGGACAGTTCGACGGNAAAATGCGCGTCGAGGCCGCGGCGCCGGACGACCAACCGTTCTTGACCTACGACTCCGTGGCCTTGGGAGAGGTCGTTCGCTTGACCAACAAGTTCAGCAACAATTTGATGGCGCGGCATTTGCTGCTCACCCTAGGCAAGGAGCGCTATGGCGCGCCGGCGACGTTGGACAAGGGGGCCCAAGCAATCGCCGAATGGGCCCGCGGGCGCGCGCTCGATCTGCAAGACATCGATATCGACAACGGCTCCGGCCTGTCTCGCACCACGCAAATTTCGGCTCTGCAAATGGCCAGTGCCCTCGGTGCGGCGTATCACAGCCGATATGCGCCCGAGTTCATCGCGTCGCTGCCGCTGGCGGGAATCGACGGCACCATGAAATCGCGCATGCGTAACGCCCCCGCGGGCTCGGTGCGCCTGAAGACCGGCCACCTCGACGATGTCAGCGGCGTGGCGGGCTATGTGACGACGCCGGCCGGCAAAACGCTCATTCTNGTGTCGCTGATCAACGATGTGCACGCCAACAATGGCGGCGGGGAACCCGTGCACGCGGCAATCGTGGCCTGGATGCAGGGCAATCTATGAACCGGTTGCGGATCTCTCCATGTCCCAGAGGATCGCGGTGACATCCTTGCGCAGCCAGACGCCGAATCCAAGATAGCGGAACTGCCGCTGCAAACGCCGGCGATACCATGCGCCGGGGCGCAGGTGCACCTCGCGGTCGGTGAGTTTGCGGTCGCAGTGCGCGCGCCAATCCTCGCGGGTCAAGGCGCAGACATAAAGGGCGGAGCGCGTCAGCCGCGCGAAGTTTGCGATCGCCCGCGCAGCAGCGCGATCGTCGAGATATTGAAGCACATCGTAACAAACGACCAGGTCGAAGAGATTTCGCGGCGC
>Ga0031654_10000473_pt1 | contig 10311 bp, 10 predicted proteins | sample FrelakmetCRP12CR_FD_55268 | JGI IMG/M metagenome (GOLD analysis project Ga0031654, IMG submission 55268) | Freshwater lake sediment microbial communities from the University of Notre Dame, USA, for methane emissions studies - CRP12 CR | ecosystem: Environmental > Aquatic > Freshwater > Lake >...
GCCCCTCAAGCAGCGTAAAGTAGAGAAACCAGATAGCAAGTCCTATTAGGGATGCCAAGGCAATGGACCCCCACGCAATAGTTGATATGTTTTCAGAGACCGCAGTAGCGGCTACGGCCGCTGCGAGGAATGGCAACGCCACGAGTCCTGCAACGATCCCGATGATGAAATAATCAATCAGTATTGCTACGAAACGAATAGCAACGCCTTGGTAAGGTGTTGGAACGCCCGTGTAATATGCAGGCGCCTGGTAGGCTGTGGGACCTTCTGCTGGCTGTTGCATGCCTTGCTGGGCGACCGGAGCCCCACAACTCTCGCAATACTTGGCGCCTGGTGACGTCGTAGTGCCACACTGTGCGCATCGATTTTCTTCCACGTGGTTCACCTCTTTTGTTAAGACTATGCTTTTTACTATTTCAAGCCTTCTTTTCGCTTACAGGATCCGAAAAGTGCGTCCGTGCGCCCTTAAAGCCGTTGAGCGTCGACTGACCTGGGGGGTTCTCCAGCACCCATTTCGACAACTTGCGTTTTAGGACGTTAGCGAGGTTTCGTTTTACACGCATAGACATCCGAAACCGAGAGCACAGCAACCGATCACAAAGAGCTTGACTTCATGAAAACTTGACCAAAACTTGACCAAAACTTGACCAAAACTTGACCAGACTTTAGTATGCAGTTAAACAATCGGGTAGTCTTGTGCAGGATATGCCAGAGATCATCGTTGCCGGCAGGCCAAACTTTCGCCCTTAAAGCAAAATGCGGCACGTTCATTCTCGGGCAAGTCCCGAGACTATCGCGTTCCACAGGGCAATCACCGCGTGCGAGGGGGTCTGAAATGTCAGCCGAATTTTGGGGCAAACCGCTTGCCTTGGTCGCCAGGATACGGCTCGGTGTGGCGAAAGCGATTTTCCCATATCTCCACAGGTATTGAAGGAAAGGCCTGACAGACTCGAGGGCTAATGTAGTTCTTNCAGCTCAGACACAGCGGNACCTTTTTTTTGTTTCACGCTCACCTCATACNGTAATAAAAAGAGTGTTCGTCTTGTCCCGGTCACACGGNTTTGGTCTTTGGCACGTGCTTTCTGTATAGCTCTTCGAGCTCGGGCAACTCCTCCACAGGCGTCGGGATCACTTTCACATCGTTTTCCAGCACCTTTTGCGCGAGCTCTCGGAAAATCGCCGCCTCCTTTGACTGGGGAGCGTGTTCGACCACAGCTCGGCCTTCAAGTTCACACGCCTGAATAACTGAACTGCGCGGAACAAATTCCACGAATGCACTGCCCAACCGCTGGGCAAACGCAGGAACCACTGCCCGTTCCAAGGCGTCATCGCCGTTACTATTGCAGATAATACCTGACAACCCTGTGTCGCCGCGGCGCGCAAGACGCTGCACCGCCCGCGCGATGTTGTTCGCCGCGTAGATGCTCATAAAACCTCCGGAACAAACGAGGTANATCTCGCTCGCAAATCCTTCACGGATGGGCATCGCAAACCCACCGCACACGACGTCGCCGAGCACATCGTAGATGGCCACATCAATTTTAAAGGTTTCAAACGCCTTGAGGTCTTTCAGAATCTGGAGCGCCGTGAGGACCCCGCGCCCTGCACAGCCGATTCCTGGCTCCGGACCTCCCGCTTCAACGCAGTAAATGCCGCTTGGCGTCTTGAAGACAATGTCCTCAAGCGATATGGCGTGCGCGTCCTGTCCGTGGCGGAGCTTGTCTCTATAGATCTCCAGGACAGCGGGGATGAGGTGCCCACCCGCGAGTATCCTCGTTGAGTCTCGCTTTGGGTCGCAGCCGACCTGCATGACGTTTACCCCTCGCTCATTGAGTGCCGCTGAAATGTTCGAAGCGATCGTGCTTTTTCCGATTCCGCCCTTACCATAGATTGCGATTTGTTTCATTGTGATGTCTCCTCTACCAGCGTGCCGTGTAGCGCCTTTGCGTTGACCGCCACCGGTCGCTCCACTCGTTCTGGATGCACTCGAGCAGATTGAGAATGCCGTGATAGCCGAAGTACGCCCGATTGAGCAAGCGGAACTGCCTGACAGGGCGCACCACCTCGAAGACGTACGGTATGTCTAGCCCCTCGCTCGCGTGCCGCTCGATCGTGCTTCCGAAAACGACCCGCGGCCGCACCGCCTCGAGGTTTCTCCTCGTCGCGTACACGTCAGTCCCNCACACGACGTGGGGCGCGAGGCCGAGGTCGCACAATTCGCGTTCGAGCAGACCCGCTGCGTCGGGGTGTGCGGAGCGAAGGGCAACGAGCGCGGGCGTCAGCTCCATCTCCTCGGTGGCAAAACGGACTAACGGGATGCCAACCGTGGCATCGGCCACGATGGCTGCGGGGGTCCGATAGAAAAAGCGCGCTATAGGCCACCGCCGGCGACACGTTTCTGTGACCATCCGTTCGCCGTCCGCTATCAAGCCCTCTGCGACCGGCTCTGCATTGAAGCGCTCGCCAAGCGCGGTGAGCCAACGTCGCGTGTTGGTCATGCCGATGGGGAGGGGTAATCCTGCACAAAGCGGTTCGACTCCAAACGTGTCGGCGAGATACGCGACGGCTTTGTAGCCAGCGTCGTGGCTCAACTGCAGCACGCCCTCAGCGGCAGCGACGTTTGCCAAATCGCTGAGGGGGGTATCGTGGGTGAGCGTGGCCACCACCTGAATGCCCAATCGAGAAAGAACGTGTTTTACCCACTCAAGATCGGCCATCCACGTCGGATTCGCATTGGCGTGCGGTGCTACGAGGCACACTGAGTTTGGGATCGTTCGGCGCGTTTCGGCGAGCGTGCGGAGCATCGCGTCGAGGGCGAGGTCAATGCCGTCATATTGCGATCCGCGAAACCCTGCGCACTCGATAGGAATAATCTTGAAGTCAACCTTGGGCTGCATATCCTGACACACCGCGACGATGTCGTCGCCGACGATTTCTGGTCCGCAGGCACTCAGCACAAAGAGCGCTGAGATGTCGAGCTCTTTCGCCTCGAGGATCGTGCGCGCGAGGAGCTCTTCGCCCCCGTGGACGATCTCATCCTCACACAACTTGGTGCACAGCGTCGTCGTCTGGGCGTAGTCGCAGTCCTGCCAGGAAAAAGCGCCGTCAACGAGGTAATTGCACCCCTGCGGGGCGTGCGCGAGAACGGCACTATCGCTGACCCCCAATGCCGTTTGGGCGGCGCCGCTGAGAGCGCACCGCACATACGGGTCAAGGCATGCATCGGTGGGCGTCGTGCGTACCGCACACGCCTCGTCAGTTTGTTTCGTTGCCATAGAGCATCCCTCGAAAGAGTGTTGAGCGTGGGAGACGTTGGTTCTCCATGGCTTGTCGGAGCAGCGCGGCGATGTTATGAATGCCCCGAAAGCCGTAGTGGGGCAGGTATGCAGGGTTGAGGAGCGTGAGATTCACCACCGGACACCCTGGATAACGGGCAGCGTTGCCGAAGAAGATCGGATCGTCAAAACCCCGTACGATTGCTTCGAGCTCGCGCTCAGTCTCGCGCGACGAACGGAAGCTCCCCAAACGGAAGAGGCCTTTGGTAAGGATTACTTCGGGATTGACGCCGGTCTCTAACAAGAACTTGATGCTCGGCATGCGCTCCTTAATCGTGTACGGGTGCACGTTAACGACGACAGGGTGAGCACCGCACTCTTCGGCCATCCGTGCGAGCGAGAGGGCTCGAATAGGGCCGGGAAACTCTGATATCTCGATAATAACAGTTTTGCCCTCGAGCGTGTGTTGCAGGTAATCAAGGTCCGGGCGTATCCGTTCGGTCTCGTCCCGTATCACCCGCTCAGCCTCCTTCTCTAAACCGAGCGGCCGTGCGATGCCCATAAGCCATTCCTCCGTCGCCCTAAGCCCGTAGGGTTGCCCAGTCCTGCTGTACGGAATGCCGAAGCGCGCTTCCATGGAGTCACCGAGCTTTTGTCCCCAGTCATAGCACCACGAGGCATTGAGTTCGACCTCGCGTGCCCGACGGATCTCTTCGACCGTGCACCCGCCGGCGATAACTGCATTGATCTTGACGCCCACCGCGTGCAGCAGCTTTGTGATCTCGTCGAGGTCGTCGCTAAACTCGGTCAGAGAGGGACCCATTCGCGCGCCGATGAGATTGATCGTTCCCTTCCGCGTTGCTCTCGGAGGCTCCATCAGATCCATGATAAGCTCAAAGGCGTCCTCGTAGCCGCTGCGGAAGTCGCCACCAAACCCCTCGCTGCGAAGCGCGAGCACCCGAGCGTGTACTAGCTTTTCGGCCTCGCGCGCAACGCTCTCGACGTCATCGCCAATAATCCCCGAACAGCAGCAGGAGAGGATGACGATAAGGTCCGGATGGTAGCGCTCGTCGGCCTCCTTTACCGCTTCGAGGAGCTTCCCTTCGCCGCCATAGATGATGTTCGTTTCATCAAGAGAGGTACAAGCGGTCGGCTCGAGGGGGACGCCGCGGAATTCGCAGCATTCCCTCGTCCTCACGATATCGGAGACCCACAAGGGGCATCCCGTCGGACCGTGCACGAGGGGGACTACGTGACGAATGCCACTTATGACATAAAACGAGGTAAAGAACTTGCACATGGGTGCGTGCGAGGCCTGCAGTTTCGGAACCATCTCACCCCGTTCGACCTTCTTAACGAGCTGTTGCAGGGTCCCGTGAAAAACGATGTCGTCGCTATCGTTGTTGTTCATGTGTTTGATGCCATCTATTATGTACTCGTACGCGGGTTTAGTGGTCCAAACGCGTCAGGAATTAAAATCGTGACGTAGTAATAATAATCTGTGCTCAAAAGTGATAAAGGTTAGCCGATCGCGTTCTTCTGAGCTCGGTTGTCGCGCCTGCGGGCAGAGGCATTTAATCTACCAAAGACTGCTCGTGACGGCGCATCGCTTACAATCACCTGAGCGAAGCTTCAGAGGTTCTGCTTTTTTTGCTACTGTTACGAGACTGTCCGGGTGTCCTCGTGCCTATCTGGAATCCCTGGACTCTAAACCCTACTGCGCGTCAATCGTGGCATGATGGCATCTCGGACCAAGGTGCGCACGACAAAGCCTTTAAGCAAAAGATGTGGCCCGCTTGTTTTTTCACTTTGTTGCGCCAATCAAGGGGTGGTAAACACCTTAAATCACGCTGCACTCGAGACAACGCTTTTTTTATACGCGATCTTTTCTTCGCTCTTGCTTAATCAATGCTTCGAGCGGCAAACATAACCTTCCCCGAATAAAGACAACTGTCACCGTTGAGTCCAAGAACAGAGGGCGCATGCTGCGGCTCCTCAATTCGTCGTTGCCTTGAACTTATTATGCCTTCAGTTCGCTTAGCTGAGTTACATAGTCGCCTGGTTCTTCTGTCCGCTCAGTCCGAAGACCTATTACGGCGGTCTTGAGACTCTCTGCACACCTCTTGCAGTTCGGATCACTCGCATTTAGACAGCCAATATGAAGCGCGTAGAAACACCCATTGTTTTCTAAGTCCATCGTACTGTGATAGCTTAATTTCTGCTTCGTTGGGCACTTGCAGCTGCAGCATCCATGATCTCTGCTACTGTGAGTCTAGTCTCGATCATTTCGTTGAGTGTCTGTTCTACAATAGCGGCGACTATACGTTCTTGCTTCGTCAGTGTTCTTGTTGCCATCACACTCACCTCCGATTTAATCCACTCAGGAAAGTTTCTTAACTCCGCGTGAAGCAGGCATTTTGTGTAAAAGCGTGACAAATCTTCTGTGTCACACGAGGCGCGGGAGAAGATGCCAGCAAAGAGGTGTCTATAATGGCGCCTTCGGCCTTTCGNACAGCGCATCGTAACATAATTCCAAATTACTTTTTTGGAAGGGGTAGAGATCTGACCTCAGAAATCGGTCGAATAGAAAACTTGATACGCGTAAGAACGTCATCTATCGACAGCATGAGTTACAGGAGCAAGGCGCATGAAGCAATTATTGCGGAACTCGTTGACCAGATCAAAAAGGAGGGTTCTGTCCGAACGCTAGTGGTTGAATCCTACAAGAACCTCAAAGGGATTTCCGGAACGACTCACCAATTTGACGTCTACTGGGAGTTTCAAACGAGGGGAAAAACGCACAGATGCGCAATCGAGGCGAAATACTGGGAAAAACCAGTCAGTCTCCGAGAACTCGGCAGACTCCGAAAAGCTCTTAATGATGTGCAGGCTTCTCCAACAGGCATTTTTCTCGCGTCGAGCGGATTTGAGAAACACGCGCGTGGGTACGCACAGCATCAAAACATNGATGTGTGGGTTTATCCGTTCAGCATCAAAGTAGAAAACGAAGAGGTCACTTTTTTTGTCGCCAAATTTGACCACGTGTCACCTGTTTTTGATGAAGTTTGGATAGATAAAGTCCTAAAACCAAAGCTCCAAGATGGGGCCCCCGTACCGGTAAACTTAGGGGGCACCGACGAACAAACGCACCTATTTGATGAGCAGTGCGCTGCTAAGACCGTGCGAGAGGTTCTTAACGAGCACTACCTAGCAAAAATGACTGACGTGCAAGCTCACGAAATTTGCGTGCTATTTGACAAGCCAACGTACATCGAAACAGGCGATCCCACTGCCCCTATGTTGAAATTAAACGGTTTAGATGCAGTTTTTTCCGTGACTTCACATACAGAAGCGCTTCGACAGGTATCGATGGATTATGCACGCCGTGCCGTCGAATTCATTGCTATTCTTTTCAACGAGCGATAAAAAAGGAACCGTGATTGTGAGCTTTGCAAAATATAAAGACGAGATAAAAGTAAGTTCAACCTCAGTCAGTAGGTCTGACCGAGCCGCAGTTAAAGGTCCTCTGCTCGCATGAGGTGCTCCTTCCTGATCTACATCACGTAGCATGACCGGAACTGCTTATTGTTCTTCTTAACCCAAACCTGCTTTGTGGATGTCAATGAAAAAAGGAACGAAAAATTTAGCTAGGCGCCTANGTAGGGCCATTACTTTAACTGTAAACGTTTATCTTGAGAACAGCGTCTTTTTAGATAAAACGCTGCTATTACGAAATGGGGTATATTATTGAATTTGAGAGCCTCGATTGCTACTATGCTGGTACTCGCAGAAGCTGGAGCTTATACTGTTTTTGAAAGTGAAACTGGATTTAAGATTACGTGGCCAACGCGGTGCAAAACTGACCAGAGCGCGTCAACTGCTACAAAACTCTACATATATCTTGCCGATGACACGCCGGTCGACGCGATCACCGTCAGCACTGACGAAAGTTTCAATGAGCACGCGACACTTGATACGGTCACTGAACGATATGCAGACGCCATAACGAGCGCTTACAAAGAACTCAAGGTGCTCTCTAAAGAACGTACAACTTTGAGTGGGAATGCCGCATTTCGCACAATCTACAGAGGCACGCTCGCTGTCCAGTACGACGACAATACCGTGCGAGAAGAAACGCTTAAAGTGAACCAGACGTGGACTCTCAGGAACGCACGGGTTTATACGCTTACATATAAAGCCCTCGCACAAGATTATAACCGGTACTGGCCACAGGCGCGCTCGATAATGAAGTCATTCACGCTAAAGTGAAACCTCTCTAGACGTTGACGCACCATCTATATTCGCTGTGCCGTTTAAGATGCTCAACGTCTGAACGCGACAGAAGCGTTGAAGATGAACTCAATTTGTCGTCACAAAACTGCCCGACCAAAAGGTGTTTAGACGGTGCGATTTTTTTTCCGCGAAAGCACGTGCTAATCTAGCAGATGAAATAGGATGGAAAGGCATTGCCCAAGCTGTGGAACCTCAATAACCCAACAGGCCAAATATTGCAAGCAATGTGGCCTGGCTTTGCGTCAAGAGCGTTCGTTTGCTAATTCAACAAGTGTGGTCAATCGTGACGAGCGCGCGCAACTGACTTTGAGTCAAACGGGTCCCACCAATCAGGCACTCGGAAACAAGGGAACAACATCATCTCGCTGGAGGCGCGCACTCCTAGACCCGTCAACGCTCGCCCTTCTCGTTTCTAACGTGGTTGTCATAGCTTTTGCTTTCGATCAAAAGTGGAGCCTCATAACACTGCTATGGATTTATTGGGCGCAAAGCGTTATTATCGGCGTTTTTAACGTGTTTAAGATTCTCGACTTGACACATTTTTCGACAAACGGCTTCTACGTAAACGATAAGCCAGTCGCCCCCACGGAAGAGACAAAGCGACAAACGGCGTTGTTTTTCGCCATTCACTATGGGATTTTTCATCTCGTGTATTTCTTTTTTCTTGTAGTCTTCACGTTCNTCGGATTCTGGCAGGTTTCAGCTTATAGCACTGCTGCAGCTAGTGTTCTTTTCATTCTCACCAGTATCGCCTTGTTTTTTGCAAATCATCTCTACTCTTTTTTACACAACCGCGAACAGGAACGCGAACGAATACGGAACATCGGCGGCGTGATGTTCTCCCCATATGCACGAATTATTCCGATGCAGCTCACACTTNTTCTTGGCGTTTTCTTCGTTGACCGAGTGGCCNTAATTCTATTTCTTGCGTTAAAAACGGTCGCGGACATCATTACGCACGTAGCAGAGCACGCTCAGAATCTACCAAGCGCATAACAGTGCTCGCCGGAGCGAAAAACAAGCGATCATATTTACGTTAAAATAGCGAATAGGAAGCCGCTTTAGAGTCAGTTATTCTTCGCGAAGAATCCGCCCCCATTCACGAAACTGCATGACGCGCAACCGAGCGGATAAATAAACGTGAGTGACTGAACACAACGTATCGAGATGATCCATACACATCTTGTAAACTTTTACGCGCTAAGTGCAAAGCTAGGGCGCGCAGTGTGAGACCCCCGCATGCAACCCAACAATACCTTTAAGAAGCTTACCTTCTTTGACGTCACCAATTTGCTCGTCGGCGCCATCGTCGGCGCTGATATTTACGTTGTTGCCTCCTTGGGAAGCCAATATCTCGGGCCTGCAAGCCTTGTAGCGTGGATTGCCGCCGGAGCGATCGCCATCATCATAGCGCTCAACTTTGCCGAATGCGCAACGCTCGTGCCACGGGTCGGCGGCGCCTATGCGTACGCACGGGAGGTGTGGGGAGATTTCGCGGGGTTTACCGTCGGCTGGGCGCTCTGGCTCGCCGAGGTGGCGGCGCTCGCCGTTTTTCCCGTTGTCTTCGTGCGGTACTTCACGTTTTTCTTCCCTGCCCTCACCACAGCAGAAGGCGCAGCCATTAAAGTGCTTTTCATCGCGTCGATCACCTACGTGAACGTACGCGGGACAAAGATGGCAGGAAGAGCCAATGACGTTCTCACGATTGCGAAGCTAAGCCCTCTCCTGCTGTTAATCGTCGCGGGGTTGATCTACATGGCATTTAATCCGGCGGCCACCTATGCGAACTTCGTGCCCTTTGCCCCGCTCGGCTTCGATCACTTTGGACCGGCGCTCATTTTGATCTTCTGGGCGTACGCCGGATTTGAACTCGCAGTTATTCCGTCGAACGAAATTGAAAATCCGACCCGGACGATACCCAAGGCCATCATCGTCGGAATGGCGATAGTCACGCTATTCTACCTATTGACGAACTTCGTCATCATCGGCATTGTTAACTGGACGTCGCTCCAGTTCGATCCCGCGCCCCTTGCCACCGCTGGCAGCGTGGCGTTTTCGCTGACGCCCAAGCTGGCGCTGGTCGGCGGACTCATACTCGGCATTGGCGCGCTCATATCCGTTTCCGGGTCCGATGAGTCGGGCACGTTGTCGACGTCCAGACTGTCCTACGCCATCTCACTCGACGGTCTCTTTCCACGTTTTTTTAGCGACCTTCACGCGCGATACGGCACGCCGCATAAGAGTCTCATCGCCCAAGGCGTTCTCGCGTTGGGCCTTTCGCTGTTCGGGGGCTTGACTCAGCTCATCCTCTTTTCGACCTTTAACCTTGCGTTCGTGTATCTCGTCACCAGTTCAGTGGTTCTTGCACTACGAGAGCGCGGACGGATTAGAGCGGGCCGCACGGTCCTTGAAAAGATGACTGGGCCGATTCTCCCTGTCGCCGGCATACTCTTGTCGGCGCTTTTGATCTTCGAAAGCGGCATAACAACGGTCATTTTTGGACTCATAACGATTGCAATAGGGGTCCCTATTTATGCGTTCTATTCACCACGGAGCGAGGTGGGAGTCGTCAAAGCGACGTTTTATTCCACGGAGGCTGTACTTGCGCGTGTTGCGAGGACGCAGCGGGTCTTTCTGGGATATCTGTTGCGGCTGGTAACGCCCCGACGCTGACTTTAGCCCCGCGTATGGCGCCAATTTTGCGCTGCTCAATGAGCTGCTTGATCGACAGCGACGTGTCCGC
>Ga0031654_10000476_pt1 | contig 10283 bp, 7 predicted proteins | sample FrelakmetCRP12CR_FD_55268 | JGI IMG/M metagenome (GOLD analysis project Ga0031654, IMG submission 55268) | Freshwater lake sediment microbial communities from the University of Notre Dame, USA, for methane emissions studies - CRP12 CR | ecosystem: Environmental > Aquatic > Freshwater > Lake >...
CGTACGGCGAACGTCACAGTCCTTTTCATACCCCAACGCCTTGATGAGCCCTTCGACGTCTAGCTTCTCGCTCATTTTTTGCACGTTTGGCGTGCCGAACCTGAAGACCATAAATCGTGTAAAGTATCGACTGGAGATATAGAGGAGACTAGACCTCGTCCAAAAAGAAGACGTTGCAACATATCGACTGCTTATGGAGGTGGTCTAGTCGATATATCAATTGATATTTCAACTGTTTAACATTTTCGCTTTCTTTCAGTGCTTCTATTCCCACGCTTCATGTCCTCGATTTCAGCTGTTTGTTGGCTAAAATCCACTCATTCCAAGGGGCAGGATCAACTATGCTAATACGGCCACCCTGGCATTCACTGCAGCGAGCAACAATTTCGAACTCGCGATAGCAGTCGCTGTGGCGGTCTTTGGCATCGGATCTGGTCAGGCGTTTGCCGCTGTCATCGGGCCGCTCATTGAAGTCCCTGTTCTCATAAGCTTGGTGAACGTAGCGCTCTGGTTTTCTGCCACTCTTTTCTTCCGACCGGAGAATCAACGAGCACTCAGGTATGAACGCACACACACGTGCCACGTCGGCGGGGCAACATAGCGCCCTTGGAACGAGTCGACGTCGTTTGAACGGGTAAAGCATATTAAAGCGCGAAGCGAACTCTATGGTACTCTTTAATAACAAGAAAAACACGGCAGAAAGGAGGAGACGACGATGGTAGAGAGCCCCTCATACAACGTTGAAAAAAAGGAAGATAGTTTTGAGATTAGAGCGTACTCATCATATATCATAGCTCAAGTTGACGTGGAATCAGATTTTGATAGTGCGCTAAGGAACGGATTTGAGATTCTTGCGCATTACATTTTTGGAGGAAACAGGACGAAGGAATCGATCCCGATGACAGCACCCGTGTCCGAGGAAAAGGTGTCAGGCTCTGAGGAAATCCCTATGATGGCCCCGGTGACGTCAGAAAAGATATCGATGACTGCGCCAGTAACCGAAGAACAGGCGGGAGAACGCGCGTACCGAATCTCCTTCGCCATGCCATCGAGTTTCACCCTCGAGACGCTCCCGGAGCCGCAAGATCCGCGGATCAGGTTTAAGATCGTTGAGAGCCGAAGAACAGCGGCGATACGATTCTCGGGCCGTGTGCACAAGAAGCTCGCGACTCAGAAGACCGAGGAACTTAGGGCGTGGCTCTCTAGGAACGGCATTGTACCGAAATCAAACTTTGTTATCGCTTTATACAACCCGCCGTTCATACCTGGCATCTTTAGAAGAAACGAGATTATTGTGGATATTTGAAAGCGACACGACACCCATATGCGTAACTCCGGGAAGGAAACCTTCTTTCTTTTTTTCTTAAAGTAGCCGTTGCACTCGCGCATCGGCGGGGCCTAGGCGGCTCAGCGCATATATCATACCGGATTCGATCGCTTGAGGGATAAACCCTAAACGAACTGCGTCGCGTATCGACGACCTTAGATGGCTGCCGATGATGCACTTGCTTTTTTAGATCAAATCGCTGTTTGCTTTTTTATTCTAGTGCGTAAGTTCAAATAAAAGGAAGAGAAGGTTAGATTGACCTAAAAAAGGGTGATTGAAAAATGAAAAATATCGTAGAAACCGCAATAGATGCCGAGAACTTTACGACGCTAGTAAAAGCAGTTCAAGCGGCAGGTCTTGTCGATACGCTGAGCGGGCCGGGTCCGTTCACGGTCTTTGCGCCGACTGATGCAGCATTTTCAAAGCTGCCTTCAGGAGTGTTAGACAGCGTATTAAAAGACAAAGAAGAGCTTACTAAGATACTCACGTACCACGTGGCATCAGGGAAGTACACTGCAAGCGCTGCGAAAAAGATGAAATCAATACCGACGGTTCAAGGCCAGGCGCTCAAGGTGGAAGTTCATCACTTATTTCACAGAGGCGTTAAGATAAATGACGCTGAAGTGATACACCCTGATATAGAATGCACTAACGGGTTGATCCACGTTATTGATTCTGTGCTGATGCCTAAGTAATGTGTTTGTTCATCGCAGTAACATACCAACTACTTGCTATACAAGAAATAGCTAGACGCTGGAGGGTCATCAATACCCTCTTAGTTCTTTTTTTTAAAACGCTTACAGAGGCGAACTAGCCCCGTCGCTCGCTTTTTAAATCCCGGCCTCCTATCTTTTGGTGCCTTATGTTGCGTGGGTGAGCGTCGCCACTGCCCTGAATGCGTCAGTCTACGCTGAACCGGTGAAGAAACCCTTTAAAATGAGGAGGTTAGGTGCACGTCTACAGCACCGGCTTAATCATCTGATGCGACAGGCACTTGATGCTCAATATGGGCCTCTCTGGCGAAGATCACCTGTTATACGCAAGCATTTGGACGAGGAAGACGCCTTGGATCTAAGGGGCGTTTAAGCCGATGGCGCCACTTCGCTGGTAACAAAATGCTGGCCCTAATACAAAAGGCTCAAGTTCTCCTTGCCCTTTGCGCCTTCTTTTCTCTCAGCTTCTGACTGTTCGAGGCTTTGGTACGCTTTCATAACGTCGCTGAAGAGCAGCTCCACCATATCTCTGCTGAAGTTCTCCTTGATAACCATCCGCATCACGGCGACATCCGAGGCGTTCTCGGGAAGGTAATAAGCGGGCACGATCCAGCCTTCTTGCCGGAGCTTATCTGACAGCTGGAAGACGGTGAAAGGCGCATCCTTCAAACGAAATGCCACGAGGGGAAGCGTTTTTTGTTTGTTGATGATCTCAAACTTGCCAGTCTCGAGCAACTTTTCGGCGAGGTAATGGCTGTTGTTCATCATGTTGGTCATAATATCAGTATAGCCGCTTCTGCCGAGGCGTATGAAGTTATAGTACTGCGCGATAATGGTGGTGCTGCTCTTAGAGAAGTTGAGCGAGTAGTTCGTCATCTCCCCTCCGAGGTAATTGATACGAAATACCAGCTCGTCAGGTAGATCGTTTTTGTCCTTCATGACGAGCCATCCGACGCCGGGGTAAACCAGGCCATATTTGTGACCGGACGCATTGATTGATTTCACCTGTTCGAGCCTAAAGTCCCATTCGAGATCGGGCCGGACAAACGGTGCGACAAACGCGCCGCTTGCCCCGTCGACGTGCAGGGGTATGTCCCAGCCTTTCGTGTTCTTTATGTCAACGAGGAGGTCGTTGATCTCCTTGATTGGGTCCATCTGTCCGGTGAATGTGGTTCCCAGAACTGCGGCAACGCATATGGTGTTTTCATCAACTTGCGCTGCTACATCATCAGCGCTTATAATGTACGTATCCTCTTGGAGCGGGATGAGTCTCAGTTCGACGTCGAAGTAGCGGGCGCTTTTCTCCCATACCGTGTGGACGTCTGCCCCCATCACGATATTCGGGTTGTCGCACGGCTTTCCCTCTGCTTGTCGACGCTTTCTCCAGGTCCACTTATGCGCCAACACGGCGAGCATTATAGCCTCCGACGACCCTATCGTCGCGGTCCCGATAGATTCGCAGTCTCCAGGAGCGTTAAACAAGCGGGCGAGCATGTTGACCACACGTTCTTGTATAATCGTAGTTTGCGGGTACTCATCGTTGTCTACGTAATTCTTGTCGAGGCTTTCCGAAATGAGCAGGTGCGCTTCCGGCTCCATCCACGTGGTGACAAAGCTGGCAAGGTTTAATGCGGGATTTCCGTCGAGGTTAAGCTCATCATGAATGAGCTGATAGGCTGCGCGGGCAGGCATGCCATTGTCAGGCATGGCATATTTCGGCACCGGCTGGTCGAAATAGCGTCGGCCGTATGTCGTGGTTTGATCTGTCTCTGATTCCTTTTTCGTGTTTAAATCTACCTTTTTTGATAACATGAAAATCGCCTTTTTTGCAATACAACGTCTAGTTTTCGAGGAGCAATCTCCTTTCAGTTTCAGTCGAGCATTCTTGAGCCAGTCGTATTCAGTTTCGGACTTAGTTCGAGCGTCACGACCGTTTCGGACAGAAAGTATAAACCGCTTTGTTTGTTAAGGTTTTTTAGTGTTTGCAGTGTCAATGCTCTGGGACTCGAAACAACAAACCGACCGAAGACGCGGACGGAAAAAACAGTGATGCTATTTGATGCACGACAAGGTCTCGGCCTCGACCTTGCTGCCTGAAGGTTTATATGCCCGTCGACGGAATGGGGCCGTTTATGGCAAGTGAGATCGTCGAGGAGTCGGACCGCGTCCGCGTCGCGCTGACGTCGCGCGTGCGCCGCAAGCGATACTCGTACCTCAACGTCGGTCGTGGCTCAACGTGGTGGGCGCCACGCGCGATTGGTTGGTGGATCGGCATCCTCTTTGCAGTGGGCGCAACCTGCTTCGCACTTGGCGCGTTGCCTGGATACGTCTCTGCTGTTGGTGGGGGGGCCGACGCCATTACCTTTTTTGTTGGTTCTCTGTGGTTTACGAGCGCAGCTTTCTTACAATACTTGGAGGTGGTAAACGTCGATCAAGATACTCCAGGAGCCGATTTTCGACAGAGATTCCGCCTCCTTACATTTGAGCCCCGACGAATTGACTGGTGGTCTACGCTCGTGCAGTTCGTCGGCACGCTGTTTTTCAACGCCACAACGTTCCACGCCTTGAGTGTGAACCTCTCAGTTAGTCAACTGAACCGTCTCGTTTGGGCGCCAGACGCGCTTGGTTCTGTGTGCTTTCTCGTGGCGAGCGGGCTTGCGTGGTTTGAAGTGTGTCACGCCTTTGCCTGCTGGCGGTTGCATNGCCTGTCGTGGCGGATCACGGCTCTCAACTTGGTCGGTTCTGTGGCCTTCGGCGTCTCGGCGGTTGCGTCATTTGTTGTGCCGACCACGGGCCTCCCGCGAAACATAACGCTCGTGAACTTAGGTACATTTGTTGGTGCGCTATGCTTCTTTGTAGGAGCGGTACTGCTACTGCCTGAGCGCACTCAAAGCGATTCTGATTGAAAGCAGGGACCTCACCGAGCGACAACGCCGCCGAGAACACGTTTTAGCCAAACTATGGTTGGCTTTTAAAGCGGCATGCGGAGCCACTAAACCCCCACGTTCGAAGTGATGCGTCACGTCAATCTCTGCGTTCGAGCCATTCGTTGGCTCGCGTAACCGCCTCAAGCGTCGATGAGCCGACCTCGTCTCGCGCTAAAAAGACGTTCTCGGCGCCGAAGAGCTCCCAATATTTGGACCGTCCGAGCTGCTCATTGAGGTCGTCACTCACGCCGGTGAGCACGAGCTTGCCGCCGTTGCTTTGAAGCTCTCGTGCATAGCGTCCAAGCACCTTGAGGAAGGTACTGCCGAGTTCGCGCCGGCCGCGGAGGCGTAATATCACGACCGCGCGTTTCGACTCCTTTGTTTCAGGAAGGAGACTCTGAAGGGTCGGTGCCGAAGCAAAAAACGCGCTCCCGTAGAAATCGAGCACCGTAACACGATTACTGGGCAGAATCGCAGGTGGCGTGTGTTCGCGGACAGAACCGTCGTCGCTGACTGCAAGCTCAACCAGCTGGATGTCTAATGACGTTTTGTAGATCTGAAGAACGATGGAGGCGATGACGCCGAATAGCACCGCGATCTGTATGGGCAGCACTAAGGTCGCTCCAAAGGTGAGCACTAAGACCGTGCGCGAGGAGAGACTGGTCCGCCACACGTCACGAATCTGCTGGCCCCGAATGATTTCGACACCAGCAAACACAAGCAACGCAGAGATCGTAGGGAGGGGAACGATTTTTAGCTGTGCGCCAAAGATGATGACGAGGGCGGCCACGAAAACGCCTGTAAGGACGTTTGCTAAGCGCGTCTTCGCTCCGGCTGCCAGCACAACAGCCGTCTGTGAGACCGAGCCGCCGAGCGGCATGCCCTGGAACAGGCCAGCGACAATATTGCTAAGGCCCTGTCCGGTGAAGTCGCGCGACACGTCTGGACACTCACCGTCAGGATTCGGGATGCTGCTGCTCACACCAACCCCCTGGATGAGTCCTATGATGGCGACGGAGAGAGCGGAACCAATGATGATCGGGCTCAGTAATAGATTAGGGAGTGCCGGTAGCGGTGGGCCGATCGAGATATCCGCGATGCTGCCTACGAGCCCCACAGAGCCCAAACCCAGCAGCTGAACGACTGCTGTTGTAACGATCACCGCGGCGACGGCGGCGAAGTTGCGGAGGCGGGTCTGACGAAAGATGATAATGATAACGAGCGTCGCTATCCCAATAGACGCGGATATCGGATTAATCAGGTTGAGGTGAGTGAGCAGATCCAGCGTTTGCATAAGCTTGTTGCCTCCTGTAGTGTCATAGCCGGCGAAGTTGCCCAATTGTCCAAGGATGATAAGCACGGCAACACCGCTCAAGAACCCCGTCATGACCGCGTTTGAGACAAAACGGGTGAGGCGGCCCAACTTCAGCAGTCCTGCAAGCAGCTGAAACGCGCCAACGAGAAAGGTAAGCACGAACAGCGCCTCTACACGGACATTGCTCGCCACACCAGAAAGGGACGCGCCAACGATAAGAGCCGTCGCGGCCGTTGTGCTGACCGACATGAGCTCCGAGCTCGTTGAGAGACCAGCCACCGGTATCCCNACGATCAGCGCGCGTAGTGCGTAGATCGGGTTNACACCCGCAAGAACAGCGTCAGCGATCGCGCTTGGNACGTTCACAATGCCATTCGTCAGGCCGGCGATCGTGTCGGCGCCGAGATTCTCTTTGTAACGTTTCGGAATGGAAACCATACGTCTAGATCTTATCACGTTTTGAAACGAGTCTTTTCGGTTGAGATTTTCCCTCGTTATTATTTGTCGATTCCGCTCAACGACCTAGCGAACATAACGATCGCTCTGCCTGATGAGTCTGCAATAGATGAGCTCACAACTCAAACAGAGGACATACAAAATTAAGCAAGAAACAGAGAGAATGAAGAGAAAGCCACGCACTTGTTTTCGGGCGAAGCTAACCGCAGTTCGTAAACCGTAGGATGAAGGTTCGTGGCAAACTCGCCCAGTAAGAGCATATTTAGGCGCCGCGCGCTGAAAAAATCTTATCTTTTTCTTTAACGCCCAGCAGGGATAGTTCGGGTCGTGCTCACCAGCTGGCTTGCCTATAATCTGGTTGTTGAAANCTCGGCCAACGTCTCTTTGTAGGTCTACCAATCGCCGCGCTATGAATGCTTGNAGGGAAAGGCTTGCGGTCAGAAGTAGTTCGCGACTAAAAACTCAAGAGCGTTTTTACGACCCGCTCGCCTGTGCGACGGCNGGCGCTTGTTCTTCCTGTTCTCTTTGGATGTCCTTCCACGTTCTCCACATAGCAAGCGCGAAGCCGACGATCGCAGGCCCGATAGCAAATCCGTAGACGCCAAAAGCCGCCAGAGCGAACGTGAACGCGATGAGCGTAAGCGGCTTTGGTACCCTACCGGTGCGTAGCATCCACCNAGGCTGGATGGTGTACCGAAAGATCCCTTCAAAGACGACGATGCTAATGATAAGCACGAGAAGGGCCGTGATCGCCTGCCCCTGAGCCAGCATCCAAATCGCGAGCGGGATGTAGATAAGGGCACGTCCGATGGAAGGAATGAGCCCGATAAACACGATGAATACTGCGAATGTGACGAAATACGGCACGCCAAGTAATCCGTAGATGATAGCGGCGAGTATGCCGCAAAGGATGGCCACGGCGAAGTATATGACGAAGAAGCTGTAGTAGATCGGGTTGAGATGATCTAAGAATCGATTGGTAATCGACCGATACTTTAGTGGAACGGCGCCCTTGAAGTCGTTGACGATGGTGTCGCCCCTGGCAAGGATACCTAGTAGCAGGAAAAAGACGATAATGAGCTGGAGCAACAACAAGGGGATGCTGACAATAACTTGCCGGACAACGTCTCGTGCCGTGTCAATGAACGCGGATGTGATGCCGCCACCGCTGGTCGCAAGAGCGGAGATGAGTGCGGCGATGGGCGCAGCTTTTGCTAGGCCGGGGATGAGATTGAAGCTACTTGTGAGCCCTGTGTTAATGGATGCGTTTGACGCTGACGCTGACGTAGCGAGTTGTGCGAGTTGCAGCGCGACGATGACGGTTACGCTGACGAGAGCCAGCGCCAGAACAACGCCAGTAACAATGAGAACGATAAGGGCCGCTAAGCCCCGCCGGTGAATGTACTTTTCAAGCCACACCGTCGGCCACCACAGGACGTACGCACCCCAGAGGGTTAGGATTAAGGCGGCCTTCCACGGCCAGACCATATACAAAAGGAAGAGCACGATCGCTATTACGATGAGATAGAGTGGGAGACTACTGCTCCTTTTCTCGAAAAAGGTAANGTCAGCCAAGACTAGCCCTTCTTATTTAAGCATGCGCCAAATGCGCAGCACCTCAAAACTTAAAGAGAAAAACGACCGGTCTATATATTAACTTTTTGATTTGACGCAATTTTGTTAGCAATCCGGAGGCGCGGCGCCGTTTAATACTCACTGCGTCCGATATTTGGCCAATAGGACGACTCTCATCGTTTGATCGAGTTCATGTCTGCTCACCCCGTTTGTGATAGCATAGATTGCGTTCGTCGTAAGAGACACATCCAAGTTGAGAGTTCGGAAGCGGTAGTGGGTGATAGCCTCCACTATTTTCGAAGTCGTGAATCACGTCATCCAAAAGGCTGCCAAAATCAGAATCCTAATATACGAAAAATGCGCTCTTATATTCGATCGTGCGGCGGTGCGACCTGAGAACCAAGAAGGATAGAAGAAGTGATCGACATTGGCAGCTTCCTTGCAGAACGGCGCTATTCCACTTTAGTTCTGCTCATTGCGCTCTTCATTACGTTCTTAGTTCTGTTAATTTCCTGGCCGTGGGTCAACGTCATCTTCTTGACGCTCTGGGCCGCGTACATCCTCTGGTTCCCGGCACGGTGGCTTGAGCGGCGTATCCATAGACGTGTGCTGTCGTCGTTCCTCGTCATGCTCCTTATCATCGTTCTATATTTGGTAATGATCTTCCAAGTCGTCTACATACTCGCAAATGAACTGACGAGTTTTTCGCTCGCGACAGGAACGGCGAATACTATTCTGGGCAACGCGTTAGCGTACTCCCTTGGCTTAAGCGGGTTTCCTGTAGTGACAAACGTCACCGCCGGTGCGGGACAGGCGGGATCAAACATCCTCACTGCATTCGTTACTGCCGCATTAGATATCATACAAGGCATTATTAAGTCAGCGCCGCTGTATCTCTTTCAGCTGTTCATTGTCACCCTTTTGGTCTGGTACTTGCTCATCAACGGCGATCACATCGTAGCGGAGTTCAAGTCCCTCGCGCCCCGTGCCCACCAGGGCGCCGTGAACGCGTTCTTAGGTCACCTCAATTCGATATACCACGCCCTTTATGTCAACTATATTCTTGCAGCGGTGATCAGCGGTATCATCGCCTTCTTCTTCTTCCCAATAATAGGCGTGCCCTATGCGTTTACGCTCGGATTCCTCATGCTCACTGTCGGGGTCATCCCGATCATTGGGAGAGCGCTCGTCTACGTCCCCGTCTCGCTCTACTTCTTGGTTATCGGGGACCCAATAAAAGCACTCTGGGTGCTCATCTTAAGCATCATCATATTCCAACTCATCGTCGGCATCTACCTGATACCGCTCTTGGGGCGTCGGAGCAGGGCGGGCATACCAAAACCCGTTGCCCTCCTCGCGTACGTTATTCCCTTTGCAGCGCTCGGGCTTGCCGGGGTCGTTGTAGGGCCAGCAGTGTATGGGTTTGCCCTCGCGCTGTACCGGACCTACCAAGACAAGCGGAAGGAAGAAGATGCGCTTGCAGAACGTCCGCCCTCAGTTGAGGCTAACTCTCCTTGACTACACACTCGACTCGCGACGCGGCATCAGGNTTGGTTCACGGGCGAGCTTAAACGAGGTTTTTTCGCGGCTCAGCTGGCAAGCTTTCTTCCTCGCACAAGCTCTGTGAAATCAAACAAGGTAACAAAAAAATAGAAATGCGACGAACTTCAGCCTGCTGCCGTGCACTAGGCCTGCGAGCCCGTCGTCCTCACTCCTGCGATTTAATCGGGAAACGTTATTGGAAGAAATAAAAAAAGGCGAAGATGCGCCTATAATCCCAGGAGCTTCTTCTTCATCGCGGCGAACTCTTCGTCCGTTAGTGCGCCTGATGCGTGGAGATCTGCCAGTTTCTGTATTTCGGCAGCGGTATCGGTGCTGGCTGGTGCCGCGGCTGGCGCCGCGGCTGGTGCGGCAGCCTGTTGCTGTGCGGCAGCTTGCTCGGCCCTCGCTTGTCCCATTCTCGCTCCCGC
>Ga0031654_10000482_pt1 | contig 10252 bp, 11 predicted proteins | sample FrelakmetCRP12CR_FD_55268 | JGI IMG/M metagenome (GOLD analysis project Ga0031654, IMG submission 55268) | Freshwater lake sediment microbial communities from the University of Notre Dame, USA, for methane emissions studies - CRP12 CR | ecosystem: Environmental > Aquatic > Freshwater > Lake >...
AGCGACAGCGACGGCAACAATACCGATAACGCGGGGTTGTCGCGGTTGGCTTACGATCCCACCGCTGCGGCAGGCGCGGGCAAGAATCTTACGCAAACCCTGGAGGCCAAAGATGCCCAAGTGGTGATTAACGGCCTTCCCGTGACCAGCGCCAGCAATACCCTGAGCGAGGCTGTGCCAGGCGTCACCCTGACGTTGCAATCCGCCAAGCCAGGCACCACCACTCAACTGAACGTGGCACGCGATACGGCGACTGCCACGGCGGCGGTGCAGTCTTTCGTCACCGCCTATAACAAGCTCGCCGGCACGATCAACAATCTGACCGCCTACAATCCTCAGACCAAGCAAGGGGGGCCGCTGTTGGGCGATGCCCAGGTACGCACGGTGAGCAGTCAGATGCGGCAAATCCTCAGCGGGACGGTGCCAGGCAACTCCACCTTCCGTTCCTTGTCCAGTGTCGGCATCAGCGTGCAACGCAACGGTACCTTGCAACTTGACAGCAGTAAATTGCAAGCGGCTATACAGGCCGACCCGCAGGGCGTTGCCAAGCTGTTTGCCGGTTCGGAAGCGACGTCGGACGCGGCAGAGACCACGGGTTTAGCTGACCGCCTGAACGACTTTTTAACTAACGCGCTCGGCAGCACGGGTCCTTTGGCAAATCGCACCGACAGCATCAATAAAAGCATCGCCGGTATCGCCGATGAGCGCACTGCCCTGGATCGGCGCATGCAAGACCTGCAGACTCGTTATCGCGCCCAGTTCACGGCCATGGATAATCTAGTCAATCAATTGACGGCCACCGGTAATTATTTGACGCAACAATTTGCCGCTTTTTCTTCAAGTAACAATAAATGAGGTTAAACGAGGTTCATCATGGCTTATTCCTTAGCAAACAGTGCTTTGCAGCAATATCGGCAGGTTAAGACGGGGGCCGGGGTGGAGAGTGCCAGCCCCCATCGCCTGATCCAGATGCTCTTCGAGGGCGCTCTGGAGCGCCTGGCCAGCGCCAAGGGCCACCTGCAACGGGGTGAGATCGCCCTTAAAGGCGAACAGATCGGTAAGGCTATCGGGATCATCGGCGGTCTACGCGAAAGCCTTAATGAAGAGGCCGGCGGCGAAATAGCACGTAATCTCGGTGCTCTATATGATTACATGGAACGCCGCCTGTTTCAGGCTAATCTAACGTCCGACCCGGCGCTCCTCGATGAAGTCAGCGGCCTGCTGCGCGAAGTCAAGGCTGGCTGGGACGGCATCGGTAGCTAGTGCAAGGAGAGAGCTATCGTGGAAAATCTGCCGGACCGGGCGGAGCTGCTGGCAGGATTGCGAACGCTTAGCAAAGAGATGCTGGACTCGGCCAAGGCGGGCGAGTGGGAGGCCGTAGTGAAGCAGGAAGCACAGCGTTACAGCCTGCTCGATACCCTGTTTGCGCAACCGGCGCCGCCTACCGTTGTCGCCGCGATCGCGGCTTGTATCCGCGAGGTGCTGGCCAGCGACAACACGGTGTTAGCGTTGGCCCGGGAAGCACGAGGAAAGCTCGTCCAACAGTTGGTACACCTGGCCCAGGGCCGTAAAGCCTGTCTTGCCTATGAACGACTGCCGTGACTGAAGCCAACCATCCTACCTTGGGCCGCAGCCTGGCCTACGAGGGACGCCTGCCCCTGGCGTGGAGCGAACTCGCTGCACCGCCCAGCAACGCTGACTTAGCCAGCCTGGAGCACGCCAACCTGGAAGTCCTGCGCGCCATCCTTGCCTTGGAAGCCCAGAGCAGCGATCCAGGCGAAGACTCGCCGGAGACCGGCTCTCAAGACATGGCGCGGCTGGACTTCAAGCTGAACCTGCTATTAGAACTGGTGGGGCAACTCTTCGCCTGCCACCGGATGATCCCTGAACCTCAGCCGCTGACCCTGATGCCAGACGGTATGCTCTGGCAGGCCGCCGCGGCGCCAGCTCTGAACAGTCTGCTGCGCATCGAGGTCTACGGCAGCCTGAAATATCCCCGTCCCCTGGTCCTGCACGGCCAAGTTATAGAAGCGTGCCCCCTGACCGATGGTTGGGCGGTGTGGACGGCGTTCCACGGCCTGGGCGAACCGGTGCGGGAAGGTCTGGAACGCTTTATTTTTATTCATCACCGCCGTACCATCGCTTATAATCGGCGCCGCAGCAAGCAATCCCCCCTCTAAATCACGCTGGCGCGGCGGACCGTACCCGAACGCTGGCGCTTCCCAGTTTTTTTTTACCCCCAGCGAATTCCTTGCAATACTGATTTCTTGCACGTACATTGAATGAGGAAGGTCACGTCGCTTGTGATCGACGACAATCGTGCCCGCGCCGATGAATTGCGCGCCTTGCTGCAATTCATGGAGGACTGGGACGTAAAATTGGTGGGAACCAGTGATTGGCCGCAATACCTGGAGGACCTCCGCGGCCTGCGGGTGGTCTTCATTGGCCAGTGCGGGACTAGCGACAACTTCGAACAGGTGATCCTGGGCATCCGGGCAGCAGAAGCCCAATTACCTATCGTTCTGCTGGTGGACGCGGATCAGTCGCGCAACCTGCCCCCCGGGGTGGAGGATGCCTTCCATGCCCGCCTTACCCAGCCCTTCCGTCATACTCAGCTAAGCCAATTGCTACAGGAACTGAGTCAGTGGCGCCAGCGCAAAAATCCTCAAGCCAGGCGGCCATTAGAACTGTTCCGCAGCCTCAGCGGCCATAGTCCGGCCATCGCCCGAGTGCGGAACCTAATCGAGCGCGTCGCCCCCTCCGAGGCCACGGTGCTGATTCTGGGCGCTTCGGGCACCGGAAAGGAGGTCGTGGCCCGCAATATTCACTATCTTTCCCCTCGGCGCAAAGGACCCCTCGTCCCGATTAATTGCGGCGCCATCCCGGATAACCTGCTGGAAAGCGAACTGTTCGGCCATGAGAAGGGGGCCTTCACCGGAGCTTTCACCGCCCGGCCGGGACGCTTCGAGTTAGCCGAGGGCGGCATCTTGTTTTTGGATGAAATTGGCGACATGCCTTTGTCCATGCAGGTCAAGCTGCTGCGGGTCCTGCAAGAGCGGACCTGCGAGCGGCTTGGCAGCACCAAAAGCATCACCGTGAACGCGCGCATCGTCGCCGCCACCCACCGCCCTCTGGAGCATTTGATCAGCACCGGCGTGTTCCGGGAGGACCTTTACTACCGCCTCAACGTTTTTCCCATCGAAGTACCCACCTTAAGCGAGCGCAGCGAAGACTTGCCCATACTGGTGGACGATCTGTTGACGCGCATCGAGTGCGAACAGGGCATAAGCCTGCAACTGAGCCCGGCGGCGCTGCACTGTCTGCGCTCTTACAGTTGGCCCGGCAATGTCCGGGAACTGGCCAATCTGATGGAGCGGCTGGCTATCCTGTACCCCGGCAGCGTCGTTGAGGTGAATGACCTGCCGGCAAAATTCCGCGTTGGTTACGGAGAGGGGGAAACCCCAGCGCCAGGAAACGCCCCCTTCCCGATGCCGTCGCTGGCGAGCCTGCCCGAAGGCGGTATCGACCTTAAACGGTACCTGATAGAGCAGGAATCCTACCTGATCCGGGCCGCCCTGGAACAGGCTAACGGCGTCGTTGCCCATGCTGCTTCCCTGCTGAAGATGCGCCGCACCACCCTGGTGGAGAAGATGCGCAAATACGGCATCCAACGGGAAAATGACTGACTACCGAAACGAAGTCAAAATTTTGACTTATTCTCCCTATATATGATTGTAATTGTTTGTTTTTTTAGATTATTTTAATTAAAGGCATGAATCTTGCTGAGAGTGTCGGGTATACGCGCATTCCAAGAGAATCAGCATGAATGGCATGAACCTCAATCCCCTGTTAGGTGAATTACGCAGCCTGAGCGCAGTCGCTAGCGGCAAGGTCGGCGGCAATTTATCCCCCACGGGTGCTGATTTCAGCAGTGTGCTTAAGACCCTGCTTGGCAGCGTCAACCAAGCCCAGCAAGACTCCGCGGAGCTGGCCCAGTCCTTCGAACGGGGTGAGACCCCGGCGGCCGATCTGGCCGAAACCATGATCGCCGTGCAAAAGGCCAAACTGTCCTTCCAGACCACCCTGCAAGTGCGCAATAAGCTGGTAGCCGCCTATCAGGACATCATGAACATGCCCCTGTGAGGACAACCGTGAACCGCGGCGTTGCAGCGAGGAAGCCAAAGCGTGGCCGGGGAACTTAGCGCAACACCCCAGGGCCAGCCCGCTGAGCGGGATTGGCGCGCCTGGCTGGAGAAATTCCGCCACCCGGGCCTGTCCCAGATCGGGCTGCTGGTGGGGGTGGCCGCCGCCGTGGCCTTGTGCGTCGCCCTGGCCTTATGGTCCGTTGCACCGTCCTATGAGGTGCTGTACCGGGGGCTGTCTGATGCCGAAGCCGGCGCGATCATGGAGGTTTTGCAAAAGGGCAATATCCCTTTCCGGGTGGACCCGCTGACCGGTGCATTGACAGTGCCAGGTGACCAGGTCCATGCGGTGCGCCTGAAACTCGCTGGCCAGGGGCTGCCCAGAGAGGCGGTCAGCGGCTTCGAGATGCTGGACCAAAAGAATAGTTTCGGTGTCAGCCAGTTTATGGAAAACGCCCACTACCAGCGTGCTCTGGAGGGGGAGCTGGCTCGCTCCATTATGAGCATCGGGGTAGTGCAGAACGCCCGGGTCCACCTAGCGTTACCCAAGGACACGGTCTTCGCCCGCAACCGCCAGCCGCCCAGTGCCTCGGTCCTGGTGCAGCTCCACTCTGGCAGGGTCCTGGAGAAGGGGCAGGTGGCTGCCATCGTGCATCTGGTGTCTTCCAGCGTCCCGCAGTTGAGCGCCGGGCAGGTCACGGTGATCGACCAGACCGGCAATCTGCTGACCCGTCCCGGGGATGCCGCCGACCTGGACCTGAGCCTGGAGCAGTCGGACTACACCCGGCAGCTGGAGGAGCGCTACAGCCGGCGCGTCGAAGATATCCTCACGCCGGTCCTGGGGATGGGTCGGGTGCGGGCTCAGGTCGCCCTGGAGATGGATTTTACGGTCGCTGAAGAAACCGCTGAGCACTACGATCCGAAACAGCCTCCCGGCATGCTGCGCAGCGAGCACCTCATGGAAGACAATAACAGCCGGTCATCGCCAGTAGGCATACCGGGCGCCCTGTCCAATCAACCGCCGGGGACTGCCACGGCGCCGGAGCAGACGGTCCCGGGGCAGACGGTCCCGGGGCAGACGGTCCCGGGGCAGACTCCAGCGCAACCACCTATTCAGACTCCGGTGGATGCCCCGCACCCGCTGAACCAGCGCCAGGAGACGACCCGCAACTACGAACTGGACAAGCGCATCAGCCATACCCGCAATGCTCCGGGACAGGTCAAGCACATCTCCACCGCCGTGGTGGTGGATGACCGGGTGAATGTGGACGCGGCGGGCAAACCGGTACGCACCCCGTTAACCCCGGAGGAGTTGGACAGGATCACCGCACTGGTGAAGGAGGCGGTGGGTTTTAGCGCGGCGCGCGGGGATACGGTCAATGTCATGAACGCCGCGTTTGTAGACTCGACTTTCGCTGAGGAAGCCCCTTTGCCACTGTGGCAACAGGATGGGTTCCTGGGCTTGGTGAAATGGGGAGTTAGTGATGGGGTGGCTTTATTGACCCTGGTCGTGGTGGTGCGTCCCCTGCTGCGCCGCCTGCTGGCGCCTGCGCCGAAGCTGGCTGAGCAACCTGGGAAACTGAGTGGGCCGGTGGCCGAGGGGGCAGTCTTAAAAGCGGAAGAAGCAGGGCTGGAGGGGTTGCTGGAAGACCGGGTCCAACTCAGCAGCCAGCAGAATGCCCCGCTCCTGGGCAATCCGGTGGAACAACTGGGAGAACGCCTGAAGACAGCCAAGGTCTTGGTGGCCGAAGACCCGAAACGGGCCGTTCAGGTGATCCAGAACTGGATAATCAGCGAGATATAAGACCATGTTGACACCATCTACACCATCTACACCATCTACCTTGCCGGGTATCGCGCGCGCCGCCGTGTTTCTGATGGCGGTGGGTGAGGAGTATGCGGCGGAAATCCTCAAGCACCTGGAACCCCGCGACCTGCACAGGATCAGCGCCACCATGGTCAACCTGGCCAGTATCGACCGCAACCAGGTCAGCGAGGTGTTGCGCGAATTCAACGAGCAGGTGGAGAACCAAACCTCCATGGGGGTGGATAACCAGGACTACCTCCGCGGTGTGCTGATCCGCGCCTTGGGCCGCGACAAGGCCAAGAAGATCATCCAACATATCGTCAGTTCGGACAATCTCTCGGAGACGGCTGCTCTCAAATGGATGGACGCCAGCGCCATCGCCAGCAGCCTGGGCGAAGAACATCCCCAGGTTGTCGCCCTGATCCTGTCATCGCTAGAGATTGAGCAGGCCGCCGAGGTGGCAAAGCTGTTGCCTGAGGCGTTGCGTGACGAAGCCCTGCTGCGGGTGGTCACCCTGGACAGCATTCCGGCAGGGGCGCTGACAGAGCTGAACGAACTTATCGAAAAACAGGTGCTGACCACGATCAACACCGCAGCCACCCCCAAAGTAGGCGGATCCCAGCGGGCTGCTGATATCCTGAACCTGATGAACCCCGCTGTTATAGGTCGTGTCCGCGATAAGTTAAAGGAATTGGATCCTGCCATGGCCGAGCATATCGATGATTTAATGATGGTGTTCGATAACCTCCGGAAGGTGGATGATCGCAGCATCCAGACCCTGCTGCGGCAGGTGCCCCCCCGGACTCTGCTGGTAGCTTTGCGTAGCGCCGATGAACTGGTCGGGCAGAAGCTCCTGCGCAATATGTCCAAGCGGGCCGCCGAAATCCTGCAAGAAGACCTGCAGGCCATGGCGCCGGTGCGCCTGAGCGATGTAGAGGCGGCACAGAAAGAAATCATGACCACTTTAAAACGTCTGGCAGACAGCGGCGAACTGTCTCTTGGCGGCAGTGGAGAAGACCAGTTTGTCTAAGATCGTTTCCCGCGACCACCTGACCACCTACGCGCGTTGGAACCTGCCCACCATGGACCTGCCGGCTGGCCAGGAGGAGCCGCCGGCAGCGCCCGGCGCGGCGCCCGCGCTCGCCGCCGTGGACTCCGCCCCCCTCTCGTCCCTGCCCACGTTGGAAAAGATAGAGGCTATTCAGCGCGAGGCTCAGGAGGAAGGTTTTGCCGCCGGCTACCAGGAGGGGCGCAAAGAAGGCCGCGAACAGGGCTATAAGAAAGGCCACCAAGAGGGGCATGAGGAAGGCTATCAAGCGGGCTTCGATGAAGGCATCAAAGCGGGCCGGGGCGAGGTCCTGACCCAGGTGGAAAAACTCAGCCAGATCCTGGACTTCATGAGCCGGCCCTTGGATGAGTTAGACGCCGTGGTGGAAGAGGAACTGGTGTTCTTAACCACCGCGATTGCCCGGCAACTGATCCGGCGGGAACTGAAGACCGCCCCCGACGAGATCGTGGCGGTGGTGCGCCAGGCCGTGGGTCTGTTGCCGGTAGCCAGCCAGGAGGTGTGCGTGCATCTGCACCCGGAGGATGCCCGGCTGGTGCGGGAAGTCCTGGTTCTCAAGGGCGCAGAGCAGAGTTGGCGTATCCAGGAGGATCTGACCCTGAGCCGGGGCGGTTGCAAGGTGAACAGCGCACTGTCGCGGATTGACGCCAGCGTGGAAACCCGCCTGGGGGCGGTGATCGCCACCCTGCTGGGCGATGAGCGGGAGCACAACCGTGGCCGTTGCTGAGGAATTGAACCGCGCCGCAGTGTGGCAGACGCGCCTGGTGCAGCGCCGCGCCCGGCTTGCCGGGACGCCGCCAGGACTGATCGTGGAGGGACGGCTGACCCGCGTGGTGGGCCTGACCCTGGAAGCCGTGGGCTGCCTGGCCCCGGTGGGCGCCCGCTGCCTGGTGATCGGTCCAGATCAGACTCGAATCGAGGCCGAAGTCGTGGGCTTCGCCGGTGACAAGCTGTATCTCATGCCCAGCGGCGATATTTACGGCCTGATGCCCTATTCCCGGGTTTTGCCAACCGGCGGCACCAGCCAGGTACCGGTGGGCGAAGACCTGCTGGGACGGGTGCTGGACGGCGCCGGCCAGGTCCTGGACAGCGGCGCAAAGCCCCGCAACACCCGTTTGGTCCCCCTCACTGGAGCGGTCATCAACCCGCTGTTGCGCAAACCCATTCGTGATCCCCTGGATGTGGGCGTGCGGGCCATCAATGCCCTGCTGACCGTGGGCCGTGGCCAGCGTATGGGCCTGTTTGCCGGCTCCGGGGTGGGCAAAAGCGTGTTGCTGGGGATGATGACCCGCTTTACCAACGCCGACGTCAGCGTGGTAGGGTTGATCGGTGAGCGTGGCCGGGAGGTGCAGGAGTTCATCCAGGAGATACTCGGGCCCGAGGGCATGACCAGAGCCGTGGTGGTGGCGGCCCCCGCCGACGCCCCGCCCCTGTTGCGTTTGCATGGGGCGGCGCTGGCCACCCGCATCGCCGAGTATTTTCGCGCCACCGGCAGACAGGTGCTGTTGCTCATGGACTCCCTGACCCGCTATGCCCAGGCCCAGCGGGAGATCGCGCTCGCCATCGGCGAACCCCCGGCCACCAAGGGTTATCCCCCCTCGGTGTTCGCCAAGCTCCCGCGCCTGGTGGAACGGGCTGGTAATGACGCCGGGGGCGGTTCCATCACCGCCTTCTACACAGTACTGGCCGAGGGTGATGATCAGAATGATCCTATCGCCGATGCCGCCCGGGCCATCCTCGACGGGCATGTCGTGCTCTCCAGGCGCCTGGCCGAGGCCGGCCATTACCCGGCCATTGACATCGAGGCCTCCATCAGCCGCGCCATGCCGCAGATCAGTGGTCCCCGCCACCAGCAACTGGCGCGCCGCTTCAAGCAGCTCCATTCCACCTATGAACAGCACCGGGACTTAATCAATGTAGGGGCCTACACGCCCGGCAGCGACCCGGCGGTGGACGAGGCCAGGGACTATTATCCCCGTCTTAAACAGTTCCTGCTGCAGGGTATGAACGAGCGCGTGACGCTGGAGGATAGTCTGAAAGGACTGCAGGCCATCCTGCAATCCGGAGCCGGGAGCTGATGGACAACCGCAGCCAACGCCTGCAACCCGCCGCCCAGGTGGCCCGGGACCGGGAAGACGCTGCGGCCCAGGCGCTGGCCGAGTGCCAGCGTCGCATGGCCGAACACCAAGCCCGCCTGCAACAACTGCTGACCTTCCGCAGCGAGTATACCGAGCAGTTTCAGAATGCCGGCAGTAGTGGCATCCCGGTGCACCAACTCCAGAATTACGCGGCCTTTCTGGCCAGCCTGGAGCACGCTGTTGTGCGCGCGCAGCAGCGGCTGGAAAACCTGCACGCAGAATTCCAACGCCAGCGCGACAACTGGGTGATGAGCCGCGCCAAGACCCAGGGACTGGATGCGGTGATCCAACGCTATCACCTGGAGCAGGGCCGCGCCGAGGAGCGCCGCGAGCAGGCTGAGAGCGACGAGCGGGCACTTCAGGGACGCTGGCGGGTGAGCGACGATTAAGGCTGGCGGATGGCCGGTGGTTTGCTTATCAACAGGCAGGTGTATGCCGAACAGGTGGCGCTGCTGTATGGCCATGCTCCCATGGCCTATACGATCACTCTCGTCAACGGCTTAATTCTGATCTTTATGCAGCGGGCGCATATCCCGATAACAGTGCTGCTGACTTGGTTTGCTTGCCTGGCAGTGGTGATGGCGGGCAGGATCATCCTGGCCTATCGCTATAGTCGCGCCAAACCCTCCCTGGTGGAGGCCTGCCGCTGGGGATGGGGGTACTTCGTCGGGGCTTTGTTACCGATCTTTCGGCTTGCTCTGTCACCCGCTGGCAAGCGAGCGTTAGCGAGCTGTGGCCGAAGGCCACGAGCTGACAAGCCGCGTAGCGGCGTAGGCAGCGTTGCAGGACGCGCCACGCCGAAGGCGTCGAAGCGCGTCCGCGTCTTCACGTCACGTTAGCGGCGTGTCCTTTCTGGCCCTCCCTCCTATAGCCAAAGCCGCTTTAAGCCGTCTTTCTGATTACTGTCTTTTGCTCTGCGAGCGCGTAAGCGCGAGCCCGAAAGGTTATTCGTTTCGATTTCCCCACGTTTTGCGCATTTTCGGTGCGCCAGCTATCGGAAAAAACTATAGGGTAACCGTTCACCGGGGCCTATAGGCTACCCATTTAAGGTGGGATAATTCGACCCCGGAAGCACCAGCGTCTCCCCGCCGGCTTGAGG
>Ga0031654_10000483_pt1 | contig 10239 bp, 6 predicted proteins | sample FrelakmetCRP12CR_FD_55268 | JGI IMG/M metagenome (GOLD analysis project Ga0031654, IMG submission 55268) | Freshwater lake sediment microbial communities from the University of Notre Dame, USA, for methane emissions studies - CRP12 CR | ecosystem: Environmental > Aquatic > Freshwater > Lake >...
CCCAACGCCCATCCCACCTTGGGCGAATAGGCCTCGGCCCACCAACCATCGAGCTCGGATAAATTGAGGCCGCCGTTGACGAGCACCTTCATGCCGCTGGTTCCGCACGCCTCCCAGGGTCGTTGCGGTGTGTTGATCCAGACGTCCACTCCCTCGACCAGGCGTTCGGTCACGAACATGTCGTAGTCGCTGAGAAAAATGGCGTGCGGGCGCACGTCGGCGCGCCGTACAAAACGCACCCAATCTTGAATCAACGCTTGGGCCGGCAGGTCCGCGGGATGAGCCTTGCCGGCGAGAATGAGCTGGACCGGCCGCTCGGCATTGGTCAATAGCCGGGTTAGTCTCTCCGGATCGTGCAGCAGCAAGTTGGGGCGCTTGTAGGTCGCGAAGCGGCGCGCGAAGCCAAGCGTCAGCACGTCGGGGTTGAACAGATGCGCAGCGCGTGCGATCTGATCGAGCGGCGCGCCGGATGCGGCGAGTTGTTCGGACAGCCGCTCCCTCGCGTACGCGACCAAGGAGACGCGCGCTACCGATCGGCACCGCCAGATCGTGGCGTCGGGGATACTTTGAATGCGCTCTTTGGTCGACTCGAGGGACCCCAACCAACGCTCCTTACCGCAACAACTGGTCCACAGCTCGTCGGCTTCCGGACTGTCCCAGCTGGGCATGTGCACACCGTTGGTCACGTGTCCGATCGGCACTTCGGCAGCCGACCAACGGGGGAATAGCGGCAGAAAGATCCGCCGACTTACTTCCNCATGCAGCCGGCTGACGCCGTTGATCGCGCCGCAACCGCGAACCGCCAGATAGGCCATGTTGAAAGGCTCCGCATCGTCGNGCGGATTCTCGCGGCCNAGCGCGAGCAGATCGCGCATGGGGATATGCAGCGAATCGGCGGCATAGCTCCCGAGATATTGCTCCATCAACTGCGGTTCGAACCGATCGAAGCCGGCGGGCACCGCCGTATGCGTGGTGAACACGTTGCCCGCGCGAGTGGTGGTCAATGCCGCGTCGAACGAGAGACCGGTCGATTCCATCAGTGTGCGCGCCCGGTCCAAAACCGCGAGCGCAGCGTGTCCCTCGTTCAAATGACACACATCGGGCCGTAGATCCAGGGCGTCGAGCAGCCGCCAACCGCCGATGCCGAGCACGATTTCCTGCTCCAGCCGAAGCTCGGGACCGCCGCCGTACAGTTCGCTGGTGATACCGCGGCGCGTCGGGTGGTTGGCGATGTCATTGCTGTCGAGCAGGAAGAGGTGCAACCGGCCGACCTTGACCTGCCACGCGCGCAGCCAGACGCTGTAGCCGGGCATGCGGATCTGCAGCCGCAGCCATTCGCCATCCGGTTTTCGCAAGGGGGTGATCGGGATCTGGCCCGGATCGTTGTAGGGGTAGAGCGCCCGTTGCGCGCCATCCTGGTCGATGACCTGCCGGAAATAGCCCTGTTGGTAGAGCAGACCCACCCCCACGACCGGCACGCCGAGATCGCTCGCCGACTTTAACTGATCCCCGGCGACGTTTCCCAGGCCGCCGGCATAGATCGGCAGCGCTTCGCTCAGCATATATTCCATACTGAAATAGGCGACGAGTTTCAGGCCGGAATCTGCGTGCGCCTGCTGAAACCACGTCGATGCCTGCGCCGCCTCATCCGCCTCCTCCGTGAGCCGCCGCACGCGTTCGCGAAACTCGGGGTTGGCCAGCACCTGCGCCATTCGCGGGTGAGAAGCGGTCCGAAGGACCACCCAGGGATTGTGTGTGCGTGNCCACAAATCGGGGTCGATATGTCTCCAAAGCTCGTCGGTCGCATGATTCCACGACCAGCGCAAATCCAAGGCGAGCCGGTGCAGCGGCGCGATGTTGGGATCGATATTCGGTGCAACGGCGTCGGCGGACATGATTTCAGTTAATTACCTGCACCGATCTACCGAGGTTGTCCGAGGGCGGCCAACGCGCGGCATGAGTGTCACGCAATCGTAAAACTATGGACCTTTAATTCAGTTTAAATCCCTCGAGCACCGAACGGCATTGGTAAGGTCACCCGGAACATAGGTAATTACCGCGATGCCACCCAGTTGCCTAAGTGGATCCCCTGGTTTGAAAATGACGCCGTTGTTGCAAGCATAGAGCCCATCAATGCCCGAACTTTCGCGAGAATCCGTCTCGGTATTCGCCCCGGCCGCGACGGCGGAGTTGGGCGCTCGCATAGCCACCGCACTCGGGCTGCCGATCGGACGACACGAAGAAACTACGTTCACCGGCGAGGAGCGCAAGTTGCGGCCGCTCGAGAGCGTGCGTGGACGNTCGGTTTACGTGGTTCAGACCTTGTTCGGCGACGCGTGGGGGTCGGCCAACGACCGGTTGTGCAGCCTGCTTTTCTTCATCGGTGCGCTCAAAGACGCCGGTGCGAGACGCGTCAGCGCTTGCGTGCCCTACCTCGCCTATGCCCGCCAGGAGCGTCGTGCCGCGGCTCGAGACCCGGTAACGACGCGCTACATCGCGCAATTGTTCGAGGCGGTCGGTGTCGATCAAGTGATCGCTCTGGAGGTGCACGACCGTGCCGCATTCGACAACTCGTTCCGCTGTGCGGCCGCGCATCTGGACGCCGCCCCTCTGTTCGTCCGNCATTTCTGCGCAGGTGCGGAGGGGCACGAATTCACGGTGGCAACACCCGATATCGGCGGCGCCAAGCGAGCCCGGCGCCTNCAGGAACTGTTGCAAACGGNCATCGGGCGCCCGGTGAATTTCGCCATCGTCGACAAGAAGCGCAGCAAGGGCATCGTCAGCGGCGATTTATTCGCTGGGGATGTCGCCGGCCGGCGGGTCATTATTCTCGACGACCTCATCAGTTCCGGAACGACGGTATTGCATGCCATTGACGCCTGCCGCCGCGAGGGCGCCGCGCGCATCGAGGTGGCCGCGACCCACGCGTCCTTCGCCCCGGCGGCGCTGCGGATATTTGAATCGGGCAGGCCGGATTCGATCGTGGTTACCGATTCGGTGCCGCTGAGCGGCGGCTTCCTGCCTCACCTGAACAAGTCGCTGACGCTTCTTTCGATCGCGCCCCTATTTGCGGAGGCGATTCGACGGCTGGAGCAAGGCGGCTCGATGTCGGAACTCGCGGGATTATGACACCTAGGCGCTATGCGCCGCGCCGCCGGCGTTATTTTTTTCGGGTCAAATAGAAAAAATCCCGGTCGTCCGGAAAACTCAAGAATCGCGGCGCGAATTCGTCGCCGCCCTTGCGATCGACCTCCGCCATGCCCTCGATCAAGTGCTCGACCACGATTCGTCCGTTCTTGTGCGTGTAGACCGCGAAGTAGGTGTGCTCGAGGGCGTTCATGTCCAAGTGCATGGCGTACCGGCAGCCGTAGGCTTGAAAAACGCGCGCCATGGCGCGCGGCGTGGCCGTGGAAAAATAGCCGTAAATCAAGAATCGCTCGCCGCCGGCTTCTTGCAAGCANACGCCGGCGCGCAGCGTGCGCAGTCGCTCGTCCTCCGATCCGGACCAATTGCCGGGCCCCCAGCTGTCGACCAATGCGCCCGGAGAGGAAACTCCCGTCTTTTCATCGTACTCAATCAACGGCACGCCGTTCTGGCGTGCGTACTTGATATGCGGCAAGAGCGAGGCATCGCCCATGGTCCACGTTTGCATGCGCACCTCCCCGGCCTCATCGACCCACAGGGTGGCGAGGTCCGGCTGCAGTTTGCTGAACACGACCCCCTGTTCGATGAAGCCGTAATGGGTGCCGTAATTGCGCTGCGCCAGCGGCCCGTAGCGAAACGCCCCATGTTCGCGCTTGAACCCGCCGGCGAACGCCGCCGCGGTCCGCTCGACCGCTTGCGGATTCACCATGCCGTTCAAGACCAGCGGGGCGACGCTTCCGATGCCGTCGGGACCCGGCAGCCGCGGATTGCGAACCGACTCGAGCGCACGTGGGGACCAACCGACGCGTGGATGGTCGGTGCCTAGCGCGAATCCGAGATCGAACTGCGCGAGATCCAAGGCCACCATGTAATCCAATGCGTTCCCCTCAACCGAGTCGATTCCGGCCAGGTTTATTTTTCCGCCGCCTGAGCTGGCCGAGTCGATGGCTTGCGGCCGGACAACGCTGACGAATATTCCCGGCGCATCGCGCACCGGATACCATTGGCCCATCGCGACACCGCCCGACGCCTGACCGATGTCGATCCCGAGATGCTCCGCAACGACCGACTGGGCGGAGAACGCCTGCGCGATCGGTGCCGCACGCGGCTTGTGCGGGGATGCATCGGGCGCCTCCGGGGATTGCCCGGCCCCCGGCCGCNGATCCCTTTCAATGAACGCATCGCTGAAGAATTGTTTGCGCACGAANCCGACGATTTGCTCGCCGCCCCAGACATGATCTCTCAGGAAATTCGTCACACGCTCGAGGTGGGTGTATCTTCCGGCAACCGGGTTTCGCAAATACAGGCGGTCGGCGCACAGAGGCGCATACGGCAGATCGGTCTCTCGTGCCTGCTGCAATTCCATGGTTCGCCCCGCCGGCCAGAGTTCGCAATCCGCGTTGCGGCCTGCGGAGGAAATTCGAATGCCGTAGGGGTAGGCTTCGCTCAAGACAAGCGTCTGCGTCGTCGGCGAGGAATTCTCCAAGTGATACGACGTGGCGCCGCGAGCGCCGGGCCACCAAAGCGTCAGGAGAAACCAGGCGTTGGTCTGTGGGTTGAGATTGACGAGGGTCGCCTGCCCCCGCTCCCCCGCCATCTGGAATTCAATACTCGCGGTTTGCCTGAACGGCTGCAGTTCGACGATCGTCTTCGGTGCGTCGGCCTGATACTCTTGCGATTGCGGAGGGAGCTGCGATTGCGCAGGGAGCTGCGATTGCGCAGGGAGCGCCGCGGCGTACCCCGACAGCATCAAGGCGGCCATTGCAATCTGCGCCGAATTCATATGGCCATCAACGTGAACCCGGCGGCGATTGCCATCGTCCATTGGCTGACCCTGTCGGAGAGGGCGAAGATCACCGGGTCGTTGTGGATTCGGCCGCGGATGGCCATCATCCAGAGGTAGCTCACCCAATACAGCAGCAGCAGGCATGTTCCCCAAAAAAACTCGTGCCGGGTGTTCATGCGCTCGCTGATGTCAGAATTCGTGTAAAGGGCCAGCACCAGCACCGACAGGTATCCGCTGGCGATTCCCTGGGCCACCAGCACCACTTTATCGCTTCCCAAGTATCCGCGCGCATGGGCCGGCCCCGGCGCGAGTTCCGCCAAGACCAGTTCCGAGCAGCGCTTGATGAGCGCAAGACTCAAAAAAAGAAACACGCAGAAGGTCAAGAGCCATGGCGAAAGCACGACACCCACCGCAACGGCCCCTGCGGCGATCCGCAACGCATAGCCGGACGCGAGCACCAACACATCGACCATGGCGAGGTCCTTGAGCTTCATGGAATATTCGACCATCAGCAGGACGTAAACGACCAACACTGCGGCGAACCCAAGTGACAGATGCGATGCGATGCCGAATGCACCCGCCAGCAGCAGCGGCAGCAGCAGCAGCGCGTGGGCGAGACGGATCCGGCCGGACGCCAATCTGCGCTCTCTCTTCTTCGGATGCCGTCGGTCCGCTGGCAAATCCAGCAAATCGTTCAACAGATAAACCCCGGATGCGCATAAATTGAAGGCNACGAACGCCAACACGGCCCGCAACAAGAGCTCGAACTCGAAGAACCGNTGCGCCAGCGCCAACGGCATGAACACCAGGAAATTCTTCACCCAGTGATGAGCGCGCAACGCATGCAGGTAGTCGAAAAGACCGGTCTTCGGCTCGCGAAACACCCTCTCGATCGGCATCGCCCCCGCGACTTTGCGTTCCAGTTGCGCCGACGGCGACACCAGGAGCGCGCGCCGCGCCGCGCACCACACGGGGAAATCTCCCGGGCGGCTACCGGCATAATCGAATCCCCGCTCGCCGAATCTGCCGACCAGCCGGTCGCGCTTGGCCTTCGCGGTTAAATTAATGTGGCCGTCGCTCGCGATAATCTCATCGAACAATCCGATATCGCGGTTGATTTCCCGCGCCACGCCTTCATCCGCCGCAGTGGCGAGAATCAACGGCCGGCCGAGCGCCTTCTGTTCACGCAAGAACGCCAAGAAACTGGTGTGGTACGGCAGCAAATGCACATCGGGAATGGCGGCCGCCGCCAGCAGGCGTTTGCAATGCGCAATGCCGCTGATCCACCACAGCGGCAGTCTCAACAAGCTCATCGGCTTGGTGCGCGCCAATACGAAGATCGATTCGATGAACGAATCCGTCCGCAGCAAGGTGTCGTCGAGGTCGACCACGATGGGCACGCGATCGACGTCGGTACCTTGCGGCGGCTCGGGCGGATCGGTCAAAAGAGCCACTTCGCCAAACGCAGCGCTCCCTTGCGCCACGGAACACGGTGCGTCACGCCGGTTTTCCCNTGAAATTCGGCACGATGCGCCACAAACCAGTCGTAATTGCGAATCAGAGCCATGCTATTCGAATATCGGGGCGTGAACCCGAGTTGTCGCTCCATTCGCTCGATCGACACGAAGCTTTCGCACCCAGCCGTCTCATAAATCCACGGATACAAGGGGGAAAGATGCATTCGCTCGAGCACCTTGAGCAGCGCTATCGCCGGTCCGACCGGCAAGCCGATGACTCGTTTGCCGCGGCCGGCGCGATCGAGCACGGATTGAAAATTCTCGCGCATGGTGCCGAACACTTTCGCGCCCACGTTGAACGTGTCGTTCGCCTCGCGTGCCTCTTTAGTCAAACATAATAGTATGACTTCGCACAAATCGGCGACATCCAGCAGCTGATAGAGATTATTGCCGGAACCGAGCACGGGGAAATTTCTTCCTTCATAAGCCCACTCGTACAAAAGCTCGAAAACACCGAGCCGCTCGGGTCCGACAAANCTTTTGGGACGAAGAATCGGCACGCAACGCCCTTGCGCCCTGGATTCGAGGCACNATTGCTCCGCCATGACTTTCGCGGTGCCGTACGGCCCCACTCCGTGCAATCGATCNTGCTCATACACCGGATGGTGATCGGGAATGCCGTAGACCGAGGTCGATGATATGAATATAAAACGCTTGATCGCCTGTCGACCCGAGATCTCGAGCANGGTTTGCGTACCTCCGACATCCGTCGAATGTATTTCCTCCTTGCTGCTGAGCGGTAACGCCGCCGCGCAGTGAACNACCATGTCCACGNCGGTCAGTGCCCGCCTCACCGCATCGGGATCGCGTATGTCCGCCAGGAGCGCNTCCACCACATCCCGCTCGGGATAGGCGAACGGCGCGATGTCCATCGACCTCACGAGGTAGCCGCGCGCCAACAACAGACGGCACAAGTTGATCCCGAGAAACCCGGCTCCGCCGGTGACTAGAACTCTTGGCTGCGCCATGGCGGTGCCGTGAGGCCTTACGCCTCCGAATCCAACGGCGGCGATCCGTCTTTCTTCCGTTCCGGNTTTTCGGTCATCGTCGCTTCCGTCAGAAGAAGGACGCTGGCCACCGACACGGCATTCTGCAGCGCGATTCTCACGACTTTCGCCGGATCGACGATCCCGGCCTCGATCAAATCGACATACTGGTTGCGTGATGCATCGAATCCCGTTTTGCAGTCGGACTCCAGCATCTTGCTGACCACGACCCCGCCGTCCACCGCTGAATTGTCCGCAATTTGGCGCGCCGGCGCCTCGAGCGCTCTCTTGAGAATTTGCACACCGGTCCGCTCGTCGCCGTCGCATTGAGTTTCGACCGCCGACAGTACGCGGCCCGCCCGGAGCAAGGCCAAACCGCCGCCGGGAACAATGCCCTCCGCCACCGCTGCNTTGGTGGCATTGATTGCGTCATCGAGCGAATCTTTTTTTACCTTCATCTCCGATTCTGAAGGCGCTCCCACCCGTATGACCGCAACTCCGCCGGAAAGCTTGGCGAGCCGCTCACGCAGCTTTTCCCGGTCATAGTCGCTCGAGGACTTCTCGATCTCGCGCCGGATTTGCTGCATCCGGTCATCGATGGCTTTGCGCCGGCCCGCTCCGCCGATGATCGTCGTATTGTCGCGGTCCACCACCACGCGCTTGGCGCGCCCCAATTGTTCCAGCTTGATGTCCTGCAATTTGATGCCGAGCTCATCGGACACAACCAGTCCGTCCGTCAGAACCGCGATGTCCTGCAGAATCGATTTTCGCCGATCGCCGAATCCGGGCGCCTTCACCGCCACGCTCTTGAGCACGCCTCGAAGCTGATTGACGATGAGGGTTGCCAGCGCNTCGCCCTCCATGTCGTCCGCAACGAACAGAATCGGCCGGCCGGCTTTTGCGGCCTGCTCCAACAGCGGAACCAGATCCTTGAGAATGTTTATTTTCCGGTCGGTGACCAGCACAGAGGCATCCTCGAGAATCGCCTGCATCTTTTCGTTGTCGGTTACGAAGTACGGAGATATATAGCCGCGATCGAATTGCATGCCTTCGACCACGTCCAATGCGGTTTCGGTGGTCTTTGATTCCTCCGCCGTTATGACGCCCTCGGCGCCCACCTTCTCCATCGCCTCGGCCACCAACTCGCCTATGCTTTCGTCGTTGTGCGCGGAGATGGTCGCGACCTGCACTTTTTCCTTGCGCGTCATCACCGGCTTCGAAAACGTCTTGAGCTCATCGACGACGGCGCGGAGCGCGCGTTCCAGACCGCGCTTGATGTCTATCGCGCTGGCGCCCGCGGTGACGTTGCGAATGCCGTCTAGAAGTATGGCGTGCGCCAGGATGGTCGCCGTACTCGTTCCGTCGCCAACGGCATCGCCGGTCTTTTCCGCGGCCTGCCGCAGCATTTGTGCGCCGAGGTTCTCCTCGGGATCGTCCAAGCTCAATTCCTTCGCGATCGCGACTCCGTCGTTGCAGACTACCGGGGTCCCCCATTGCTTTTGAATCAAAACGGACTTGGATTTCGGCCCCAGGGTGATGCGAACGGCGTCAGAGAGTTGAGTGGCGCCGCGCAGAAGCTTTTCGCGCGCGGCTGAACGAAACAGGAGCTGTTTGGACGTCATAATCGATATCCGATGATCGAGCGCAGGACAGTGTGCGCAGCCTCCGGCGGTTCCGGTATAAGGAATGAACCCGGGATAGCTGCATATTATCCCTATATGAGGGAGGGACAGGAATCCGCAAGCGCCGCGCCGATGGGCGCAACGATTCGCTTCCGCGTGCCGTTTCGGGACGTTTCTAGTGGTTTTCGGCCGAACCAGCCAACCGCGGAATCAGGTCCTGCACCACCGCGGCCATCGCCGCCCCCGCCCGCGCATTCAGAGTCTCGATCAGGCCGATCGCGTCCCCGATCACACCCTCGTCGCTGAGGATCGACGCGAGTCGATGGTCCTGCATGACGTCGAATATGGATCGCGAAATGCCGTTGACGAAGACCTGCGTACTGATCAGTCGCGCCCCGTGGCTATAATCGGCGTAGCGCCAACCGTGAACCGTGCTCAACGACTGAATCGGCTTGCCGTTGTCCAAATGCCACCCGTAAATCGCCACCCGATCCAGATGGCTTCGTAAGCGATTGGTTAGAACCAAGTCTTTTTTGTCGCCGGCGATCAAATCCCCGAGGGAAGCGCCGAGCGCGGTACGCTGTTCGCCGACCAGTTCGTTGTGAAGCAGGGAATAGGCGGTCGAGCGCATTTGCGGTCCCGCGGGCAGCGGGTGAGGAGCCAAATGCACTGCCGCCTGGGCATTGATCGCATCGACGATGCGCGTCGTCGGCAGCGTGAATCCGTAGAGCGACGCCGTCGACAACGCGGTCGACAAGCGCATCGGCATCAGCACAAAGTCATCGTCGGATCCGACCGCGAGATAATCGGGCGCGGCGCACACGACGAGTTCAAGCGATTGATCGGGGAGCTGCGACCGCAGGCGAACGGGAACCAAATGGCGCAGGAACTGTGGGATGTTGCCCGCCGTCAATTGCTCTCGAATCAGAGACTCACGCTCATCGTCGGACACGGAACTGATTTGTCGTGCGAAAGCCTGTCCACCCGGCGCATTCGCCGCTCGCTGCGGGATGTCCTGTCGCGGTGCGGCCGAAAGCCCGCCGGCCCAGAGGGCGAAAACCGTCGTGGTGGCTGCAATGAGAGTGGGGGTCTTAATTCGCATTTCGCTCCTAGATCTCCACTAAGCACTTGATTATCGCAATATTTTTGCTTCCGGGGCAAGCAACGCATTGCAGCATAATGCA
>Ga0031654_10000488_pt1 | contig 10196 bp, 10 predicted proteins | sample FrelakmetCRP12CR_FD_55268 | JGI IMG/M metagenome (GOLD analysis project Ga0031654, IMG submission 55268) | Freshwater lake sediment microbial communities from the University of Notre Dame, USA, for methane emissions studies - CRP12 CR | ecosystem: Environmental > Aquatic > Freshwater > Lake >...
CTCTCGGTTCTGGTCTCGAACGAGCTAATCTACGCGTATCGATCCATGGCCGCATATCTGGCCGAGAAACCCGCCATACTGCCAGATTTCATCCACCGCATTCCCTGGCTCGGCGAACAGGCGCAACAACAGATCGATCGATTGTCCGGTGGGCCCGCGGTCCTTAGCGGGCAGATAGTAGCTTGGATCCAATCATGGGCCAGTGAGATAACTGGACTGGTGGGCGGTGTTGGCAGGGGCATTGGTAAACTGTTTGTCGTGATGCTCACGCTCTTCTTCTTTTACCGGGATGGCGAGTCGATTCGCCGCCAATGCCGATTCGTCGTGAGTAAGGTGTTTGGGGATCGTCTCGATACTTACGTACTCACGGCCGGGGCGATGACGCGCGCTGTGCTTTATGGCTTCTTGATCACCGCATTTGCTCAAGGACTCATCGCGGGCATCGGATATACAATTCTTGGACTTCACGGATCGGTGCTGTTAGGCGCAGTTACGGGCGCAGTGTCCGTCGTTCCGGTCCTGGGTACCGCACTCGTTTGGGGTCCTCTCGGCGCCTATTTGCTAATCACCGGGCATATCTGGAAGGGCATCATTCTTCTCATGTGGGGGCTGTTGCTCGTACATCCAACCGACAACGTGTTGCGCCCGCTACTCATCAGCAACGCCACGCATGTCCCATTCATCATTGTCATGTTCGGCGTCATTGGCGGTGTCGCAGTCTCGGGGCTCGTGGGCATTTTCGTCGGACCGATCGTGTTGGCGCTTGGACTTGCGATTTGGCGCAGTTGGGCGTCAACATACGAAACCAAGAACGCGCTTGCGGTTGAGGGGAGAGGAGAATGACCATCAGTGCCGACGCCGTACCAAGCGCTACGTTTGCCGCTCGCTGCTACAAAGTCAGTCGAGTCATTCACTGGATTACGGTCGCGCTGGTGTGCGGGCTGCTGGTGACGGCGTTGTTTGCAGGCATCGATCCGCATGGAGCCGGCAATACCGCCTTTCTGTGGCATAGCTCGATGGGGATCGCTCTCTATCTGCTATCGATATCGAGGGTCCTCCTATGGGTCATTTATCGACCGAAGGCACCAGCAAACGTTGCGGCGTCGAAAGACGACAGAACACAGCACGCACTGCAAATCGCATTTTATGCATTGCTGATTGCGCTGCCGATATCAGGCTGGTTTCTCGCCTCCGAAGAAGGCACCGCGGCACATCTGCTCGGAATACCCGCGTTGCCGCAATGGTACTTTCAGGAGGCTGTTCAGCAATCGACCGCCATTCGAGCCGGCAGCCCAAACGAAACCGCCGCGAGTGACACGTCCGTCGTCGTTAATTTGATCCGAATTCATGCGGCGCTGGCCGCAGCATTATTCCTGGTAGCCGCCTTGCATATTTTCACAGAGATTCGAAAGCGCGCCCGACGCGATTCCCATGCGTCTGGCGTATGAGGATTTGCGACAGGATGAGGACAGCGCGGTGCATGGATTAATGCCTAACTCAGTATGCAACCGCCACCAACGGAGATTCGCGATGATCCACGTTAGAATGTTTGCATGGGGCCTGGCGAGTGTCGCCATCAGCCTCGCCGGGTGCGGCGGCGGCGGTTCGGGCATCGCCCCCCCTCCGCCGCCAATTACAACTCAGATATTGAGCGACGCGGGGTTCGACGGAGACATCGAACAGACCTCGCCAACCACGTTCACCATCACCCAGGGCATGTCGCCAAGTGTACAAAGCGTATTTGCCGGCATCAATCCCGGAACACTCACGGAGTTCAGGGCGTTCCTCGATTTCCCACTGACGGGCCCGGGCGGTGTTCCAGGTAGTGCCATGATTGAGTCGGCATTCCTGGATATACACATCGACAATTTAATACCGACGACGGGCACAATTCCCATCCTCATTGAACTCGTTTCCTTTCAGCCGCCGACGCTGATCGAGACCGACTTCGACCGCACGATCCAACCGCCGCTGGCCTTCGTGGTCGTTTCACCGCCGTTTTCTCCAGCCGATATCGGCACCAATGTGTCGATAGACGTGACTGATTTAATGGTACAAGCGCAGCAGTTGCAGCTTCCCGATTTTCAGGTTCGCATCATGGAGGATCTGGGACCCGCCATCCCCGTGCTGCTCGAGATCGACAACACCACTGGAGCGAATCGAGCGTCGCTCGCGCCCCTGTTAACGGTTACATACTTCTAGGTTCGATTGACTCCAAAACGCCGACCTTCGCGCTCGTTGGCTTGGCCGGCGCCGCAACGCTGGTTCCTGTTCACATACCGAAGATGCGAGTCGAATGTTGGGTTGCCGGTTGCCCAGAGGAATCACAAGTCGGTTCTAGCCACTACTGTTGCCCAGCAGTCGCGACCTTTTTCCTAGTTATGGCTCAAATTGACTCTAATTTAGACAATATACGCCATACGCACGTCCACCACCGATAAACGCTGCGATTCCCTTCATGAGTGCATGGGTTAAGAANGCAGCGGGCACTGGTAGCGGGCCGTTCATCGCTAAATCCAAAACGTGTTCATNTTCTGCGTCTGCCGACACCGGTNGCCAACGAAAATGGATGACCACTTGTTCCGCCACTATTGCAAGCGCTGCCAGTGCATCCCAGACCTCGGAAGCATTTAGCCGCATGGCCGCGAAATTGAACCCCCAAGCCCCGCGCGGAAGTCAGAATTGGGCCCGATGTCGTTCTCGGTCACCTATCATTTCGTCGATGCCGGCGGCGCCGTCGCGATAAAGGCTGCCGCCTGTTGTTTGACCCCTGCGGCGATAGTGTCAATGACTCGTTCCGGAAAGCTCGACGGCAATCGCGCTTGCACCGCCGCGACATGCGCGTCGGTCGATTCAACTAAATTTCTCATGCGACCCCACAGACCCGGTAACCCTATTCGGAGAGCCAGTTCATGCCAATGCCGCGGATGAATCTCTCGCAGACGATAGTGCCGGCTTTTGCCGCGGATCGCCATCGCAAGCTTGGCATCTTGTATGGGTAATTGATTGGCACCGGGTCCGATGACCGGCCACGCCGACAGCACGTCATACAGCGGCGTCATGCCGAACGCGCCCCCAACACGGTGGAAAATGGAGAAATTCTTCGCATGCCCGTCGGTTGCTGCCAGCAACCAAAATGCCAACTGAGCGAGCACGAAGTGTGCTCGGTCGGTATCCCGGGATTCGCTGCCCTCGAGAATCNCCAGAATTTCTTCGCTCGTCGGACCGCCGTCGGCCTCGTATTTCGCGGTGGGAGGTCGGCCCGTCGCTTGGCAGAAGTCTTCCTGCGGCAATCGCGCGATCCATTGGCCTGCCGTAGGAGCGAATTGCGGGCGCAAAACGTCCGCAGCGGCCGGACCAATCCAGCGCCGGTCGAAGCGTTTGACCGACAACACGGTCTGTTTGCCGTAAGTGAGTATGTCGGCGTCGGCGATGGGCAGTCCGAACTCGCGCATCAACTGCACGCACAGCCACTCGTTTTCCACCGAATCTGAGAAGTCGCCGCGGAAGTTGCCGATAATCCCTAAAGGCAATTTCAAAATGTGTGTCGTCGGAGTGGCGCCGTGAGGCCGGTACCAAGTCCCCCCCATAGAGAGAAGCGCGGTTTTTTCCTGCGCTCCGGCGATTGAGATTCGGAAATCATCATCATGATCATGGCCATGATTGCTGTCATGATGGCCAAGTGGCGGCGAGGACGGAACCGCCTGCAATAATTGCTCCATGTCAGCATCATTGAGCCGAGTGGCCTCGACTCGGTTCCAACCGACGGGTTCCTGATGAATGGGCAGTAACTGCACGGCACCAGCGCAATCGCGGCCGATTGCCTCCAATAGATCGAAAGCTTGAGTCGACCGAGTGCCGAAGCGCTCACGGATTCGGCGGCGGATTGCCGGGTTGTCGGGCAGTAAATTATCGAAATAGTTGTCCACGACCGTTCCGCGAACCTCGAGATCGGCGGTGATGGGCATGGACAATGACAAGGCGCGCGCGCGCGGCGATTGCAACCATGTGGTCGTGTAGCGAAACAGGGGCGTGCCGGTGCGCAGTGTCGTCCACTCACCCACGAGTTCCCCGTTCATCCAAACATTCAGGGAACCCACAAGTTACCAATCTGCGGCGGCTGGCGGCGCTTTAGGTGCTGAGTCGGCTTCGTTGGACAACAACAGCACTTGTACCCCGAGGGCACTTAAAATTTTGAATAACTGTCCAACGCTGACACGCCGCGGATCGGCTTCGATTTTTGCGATTCGAGTTTGGTCCAAGCCGACGAGCATTCCAAGCTGTGCTTGGGTGAGATGACGCGCGTTTCGCAGAGATGGCAGGTGCTTCGCGAGTTGTGCCGGGGTCTGTAACAGGTAGTCCATGGCTGCAGTATATGCCTTTAAAGGCATATATGCAATACATGCCTTCTAGAGCATAAATACACAATATGCCTTCAGTGGCATACCAGAAGCCCGCCATTTACGGGGGTAAAGTTGCAGTACCCGTGGCGACGCCGTGCAAGCGTCCCCCGGCCTCAAGTCTCGCCATCGCGCCGCGTGCCGCGGACCGTGCTCGCCTACCAGCAGTCCGTGGTCGGTGCATGCCAGCGCCGCAGTGACCGCTCGGCGGTAGGCGCCTCGAGAGCCACCAGAGTAATCGGATAGGGTTCCGATCACGGCGATCTTGCGACTGGCGCAAGCCTCGCTCGTGAACTGCGAAACGGAGCCAAGGGACCACGCGGGCGCAGCAGCGCCGGCATCGGGCTGAAGCCATTGGGTTGGCCCAGACCGAGTTCCTGAATGCAGAATTGGGTGCGCGGTGAACACAGCCAACAGCGTACGGGCGATGTTGTACAACTGGTTGTTCGAGTCGACGCTGCTCACGCTGCGGAAGCGTTGTGCAAGCGTGGCACTGGTCGTCGTTTTGCCGGCGCTGCCCGTCACGCCGATGAAACGCGGCTGCGCTAGCTGGCCGCGCCACCAACGCGCGATCGCAATCAAGGGCGGGTGGTACAGCGTCTTGACGGCGCCCTTGAGGTCCCGGTGAATAAAGTCCATAACCGCGCCCGTTAACTTTTCGGCATAATTAGCGCCCGAAGAAACCGCAAATCGTGCGGTCGTACGGCGCCGAGTANGAACATTCCTGCAGTCAGCACCAGAATGACCGTGATGAGACGCGTCGGCGGATGCAGATGCCCGAGTGCCGCGCTGACTGCGGCCGTAAGTGCAACCGCACTGCCTGGCGCAAGAACGGCCTTTGTGAGAGGCGGATCGGCGTGTTTCTTGCGAAGCAGCGACCAATACAGGGCGAACTGCAAGGTGTCGCACAGCAATACCGCCCAGGCAGCTCCGACATAATCTAACGACAGGATTAAAACCGGCGCCAGCACAGCGAAAGCGCACAATCCCACAGCACGCGAGCGGGCTAGACCGGCCTGTTGATCCATCGCCGCAAGCAGCGAAGCCAAAAGTCCTTGCGCACCCCGAATGGGCAGAGACCAAACGAGCACTTGCAGAACCTTTGTCGCGCCCAAATACGATGCACCGAAACACAGGTTGACGATGTTATCGGCATAAATCGTTATCAGAATTGCAATCGGAAAACTGAAGACCAACAGGATCCTCACGCATCGCGCAGTGAGTGCGGTCGCCTCGCGAATCGAGCCATGGGACACGCGGACCACGGCCGGATACACGGCCGAATTGAACATGGTGGAAGCCAGACCGGCAGCTACCATAAATCGATCAGCTGCCGCGTACAGCCCCACGGAGTGGCTCACTGCTAAAGCGCTCAACAAAATCAACGGGCCGCGCGCGTAGATGGTCGATAGGGCGTTCACGCCAAAGAACGGCGACGCCCTACGAAACAAAGTCAGCGCCTGCGCTGGCGCGTAGCGCAGAGTCGGCCGGCCAAAGCGGCGCGATCCTTGCGTCCAGGCAAATGCGATCAGGCATAGTGCCCCCACGATCTGTGACAAGCCGACGCCGGCCGCGCTACCACCAAAACGCATCACTGCTAATCCAATCAGGAGAATGAGCAAGCGATGCGCTAAATTGCCGCCGGCGGACCAATGCATGAGTTCCTTGGCTTGCAGTGGAACGAGCAGTAGCGACGCTAGGCACAGCAGGATCTGGTAGCCGCAGACCGCCATGACCAGCGCGGTCGCAGCGGTGTCACGGATGAGAGCGACAGTGACGATGCAAGCGATGAGCCACGCGATGACCGCCAGCAGCGCTTGTATCGGCATCAACACGCCGAGCGTTGTCGGGGCGTAACTCGAATCGCGACCGAATTCTCGAATCAGCATGCCTTGCGTCCCGAAACTGACGAACACGGCGGCGACCGCCCCTACCGCCATGGCGACCGAGTAGTGTCCGAGAGTTTTGGCACCGAAGGTTCGTGCGAAGGCGATCACCAGCACAAAATTGGCAATCTGACTCGCCGCTTCGGATACGCTCAGTACGGCCGTATTGACCAGGATGCGGCGCTCGTTAGTCATAATTTGTACGCTAGCTCGGATGCATTGGCACGGCTGTGGTCCAAACAATCATTGCGAAAGCGTCGCCGTGTACTCTGCAGGACCAAGCTCGGCGCGTGCGCAAAACTTCGCGGCCGTCTTGCGGCACGTTCGCCCGTTTGAAAATCGAGCCCATCGCAATACCCAGCCGCGCCGATCAACTCGCCCTCGCGGGCATAGGCACAAAGACCGAGCGTTTGCCGCTCACGGCTCTCTCCAGCCGATCCACTTCGCACACATCGATCGTGAGGTCCTCGCCAAGGACGAGTTCGAGTTGCTTGCGCACTCGCTCGCGCCAATGCAACGAGTCGCCCGGCGACTTCACAATGACATCAATGCGGAAGACCCGCAATGCCGTCTGGTTGATTCGATATTGCAGAATGGAGTCTATGGATTCAATAACGGTCGTCAAAAGGTATGGCGAGACGCGTCGACCCGCGGGCAATGCAATCATTTCGCCCTCTCGGCCCGAGAACTCGATCAGATGGAGCGAGGCGCGGCCGCAGGGACATGTGTTCGAGCCGAACACGGCACGATCGCCGATGTCATACCGCAGCAACGGCATCGCACGGTTGCAAAGCGAGGACAGCACGACCGCTCCGGAGGATCCGGGTTCCTTCGATTCGATGTACACATTCTCAAAATTGAGGTGATAAAGACCAGCGCGGCATTGCCAAGCGACCTCTTTGAACTCCGTACTACCGTAGACGTCGTAAACGCGTCCGCTAAACGCCCGTTCAATGCGGGCACGTGCAGCAGGCGTCAGGACTTCCGAGCTCGTGTATAGAGTCGGGATGCGCGGCAGGGAACCGCCTAGGCGATCGGCAACTGTAATGAGATCGATGAGGTAGGAAGGAAAGGCGTAAATGATGTTTGGCTGATACCTGTGAAAAAACTGCAGATGGTCCTCGACCGGCGTATGAATCGAAAGATACCGCTGCTGAAAGAAAATTCCGAGGCCGGAAGGGGCGGCATCGGCGGTGGCTCCGAGTTGCTCTGGTGCTTGCTCACTGACAACCAAGATCCGCTGTCCGAGGGGGAGACCGCCTGTTGCGGCCAGTCGACGCATCTTCAGAGCATATTTGCTGAGCAGCCACGCGTGTCGATCAAAATACGTGGTCGTCGGTTGGCCGGAGCTTCCCGATGTTCGCGAGGCGTACAAGCTGCCGCGCGAAAATCCGTGTGCTATGAACGAGTCCGGGCTCAGCTGAATGTCTCGCTTGGTGATAATTGGAAATCGCGCAAGATCTGCCGCACTCGTAATTGTCTCCGGACGCAGATTCAATTCTTGGTAGAAAGGAACGTTGGCGGCGGCGTATTGCATCATCTCAATAAGCGCGCGATCCTGGTATTCTTGGATTCTCTTCGCCGACCACCACTGGGAGCGCAATGCGCTCAGTACCTTTCCGGCGACTTGCAGTTGATCCATGGGTTTCATGGATCTATGCGGCGCCTCTGGAGAATGCGGGGACTTGATTCGACTTCAGACTCCGGGGTTTCCGGAATTGCCGCCATTTCTTTGAAAATCGCCTCATATTGCTGTGCGACCGAACGCCAGCCGTAACGCTGCTCTATCAGAGCGCGGTTGTAGGCACCAAAGCGCAGGCGCTGTTGAGAATCCGCAGCGAGCGCCGATAGCGCGCTCGAGAGCGCGCCGATATTCTCGGGTTCGACCAGTAAACCATTGACATTGTGCTCGATGAGCTCGACGTTGCCTCCGACTTTGGTCGCGACGATCGGCAGTCCTGCGGCCATGGCTTCCAGCATCGCCATGCTGCACGATTCAGCCAGAGATACCAGTGTGAATACATCGGCATTGGCATATAGCGTGCCCAGCTGGGCGCGATCGACAAAGCCATGGAAACGAACGCGGTCGGCGACACCGATTGAATGTGCCAGTAGTCGCAGCGCAGGTCCCTCGGGTCCTTCACCCGCGATGTCCAGATGCAGCATGCGATCGCGCGAGCGGGCGACCGCCCGGATCAGTGTGTCGAGACCTTTGCGTTCAATCAAACGGCTAACGGTCAGAATGCGCCCCCCGGGGCGCGGTCGTGCGTCACTGGGAAGTATTTCCGGCATTTCGGCGCCGTTGAGAATCACGTCAACAGGCAGACCCGGCATCGATGCTGCGGCCAGCCGGCGCAAGTCCTGGCTGTTCGCGATTACCCGATGTGCGCGGCGCCAGATGCGACGGGTGATAGGCAACATGAAATGATGGAGTTTCCCCAACTCCGGGGAATAACCGGGAACGTCCGATCCGCGCAGCGAAACGATGTAAGGCGAGGCACGATGCGCGCCGGGAACACAGCTCAAGACACCGGTGGGAAGCCCAAAGTAATAGTGACAGGCGTCGTACCGATTATGCTTGGCGAGCGCACGCAGACGCGGAACGGCAAATGCGAGGAAACTTAGTGCTCCTAATAGCCCGATNTCATGCACGCCGCGCCGATGACAACGCACGCGGAAGACTCGAATTCCATCGATCTCCTCATCCTTTTGGGCGCCAGGCGTCGCAGAGGTTAGGAAATCGACTTGGTGCCCCATCGCCACGAGTTCGCGTGCTGTCGCCAGTGAGGCGTACGCGGCTCCACCCCCAACGGGCGGGAACTCGTAATTTACGAACAGCAATCGCATGGGTCGCACCGTTCAGCCTAAATGAACCAGGGGAACTCTATGAGAAACGCTTTGATCCAACTGTAGCCTGTGATCTCAACAGATTTTTCACGCCTGAATGGCTCCCGGCATGTGCCATATGGCGGGCGATAGTGGTCATGTGGAAACCGGCCGCGACAGCCGTGCCGATTAACAGCAGCGCCATAAGCCCATCATATATCACGACCCAATAGGTCCTGATGTTCCTCGCTCGTTCCGCAGTCAACGTATTCTAGGCAAAGCAATAAATCAAATGTGGTCAGCATGGCAAGAATCCTTGTGTCCCCTATTGGCGGGACAGGACCAGGGTCGGGCAACGCTCGCCCATTTCGTAGGTCGGCACAAGGCAGTTCAGCTCCCGAAGATCCCCGCGCATCAGTTCACGAAATTGAGCAAGGCGCGGAAAGTGGTACTGACCTAAGACACCCCTATAGGCGTCAATGGTATTGATGCTCTCCAATGGCCAACCTAATTCACGCGCCACCGCCGCCCGATCCGGTATCGCGTCACAAACACACTGGTACACCGTATTCAATAAGACGCCTTCGGTGGGGGAGTTGTGCAGTGCCATCAGCAAGCGGAACTTGAATACATGAAAGTTGCCATATTCTCCCCGACGCATTGCGTCAATCACCTCGCCGGGCGTCGGTTCGGTTTCCTGTCGAATAAACAGGCGAGCGACCATGCGAGCGCCCGGACTAAGTACCGCTGCTAGTTCGTGCAACACCTCGGTGAGTCCGCGAGCGTTGGGCAACGTGCTCAAGCTGCCATCGGCAAGGACGAGGTCCAAAGATTTCCGCGGCAGCGGCAGTTGATCCCACAGACCTTGTAATGCCGCGGACTTGATTCCCGCCGGCGCTCGCCAGCGTTGGATCAACATCGAGCGCGACGAGTCGACCGCCGTGAGTGAGCAATTCGCGGGCCAGCTGATCCCCGTGAGTTCGGCTGTCACGCCCAACAACAGCGCCTCGACCCGATTGCGCGCACGAGCGATGTCATTTACTTCCGTCTGCACAAATTGCAGATCTTGCGGGCATGGACGCAA
>Ga0031654_10000491_pt1 | contig 10189 bp, 16 predicted proteins | sample FrelakmetCRP12CR_FD_55268 | JGI IMG/M metagenome (GOLD analysis project Ga0031654, IMG submission 55268) | Freshwater lake sediment microbial communities from the University of Notre Dame, USA, for methane emissions studies - CRP12 CR | ecosystem: Environmental > Aquatic > Freshwater > Lake >...
GGCAATCAAGAATTTCAAAAAAGGCATATCTGAAGATGATAAAATAGATGTAACACCAAAGAAAGATAGTTCTAAAAAAGAAGAGACACAGAAAAAAGAAGTGGAGTAAAATATTTAGAAGCCGCACGAGTCTAAACAGGAGGGAGTTAAAGATGAACAAAAAATTAGGCTTCTTTTTAGTAATTACCTTTTTTGTACTTTATTCTGCATCTGTTGTATATGCCGTTGATAAAACTCCGGAACAAGTTGTAAGAGAGGCAAAAGCGTCCGTCAGTGAGGTGTCTATCGATGAAGTAAAGAAAATGATCGATAACAGGGAAGACATAATACTACTCGATGTTAGGGATAGAGAAGAGTACGAAACAGGGCACATTCCAGGCGCAATCAATATATCTCGTGGCAGCCTGGATTTTAAAGTACATTTGATAATACCTGACAAAAACAAGAGGATTATTGTCTACTGCGGCCTTGATTTGAGAAGCCCGTTGGCGACTAAATCAATGAATGACCTTGGATATAAAAAAGCGGTGAATATGATTGGCGGTCTGAAAGCATGGAAAGAGGCCGGCTATCCGGTACTGAAATAACATGTACATTTTCACTTGAGTCCTGCCAGTAACAACTATCCTAAGTATGTTACTTGAATCAATCGTCAAAACATATGGTTATTGGGCTTTACTCATCGGGACATTTCTTGAAGGAGAAACCATATTGTTAATCGGAGGAATTCTGGCCCACCTGGGATATTTCAAATTGCCAATAGTCTTGTTAGTAGCATTCATCGGGAGTTTCTCAGGCGACCAATTCTATTTTTTTCTTGGACGTCTGCGAGGCATTGACTTACTTGTAAAACTTCCCAAATTGCAAAAGCGCGTCTATCGAACTCACCAGCTCATCGAGCGGTATCATGATCTCATAATGCTGGGGTTTCGATTTGTATATGGAATGCGTATCGTGACTCCTTTTGTTTTAGCAATGAATAAAAAGATTAAAACGAGCCGATTTGTCATACTTAATGCCATCGGTGCCGTGATATGGTCGGTTGTCATTGCAGGAGGAGGGTATCTATTTGGATATGCGATAGAAATTGTTGTCAAAGACATCAAGCGTTACCAACTTGGATTAATACTGACAATTTCCGTTATCGGAATCGTGATTTGGATTATTCACAAATATCGCGAAAATAGAACACATTGAGGAAAGGGTAAAAAGGAGGAAAGCTTTGGTTGCATATGAGGCAATACGATAGGCTTACAAAGCAATTCCACGATCCACCAATACGGATAGGAGAGAATATGCGTTGGTTGTCATTCGTGCTAATTTTTTTACTTTCGAGCGTGAAGGTTTTTGGTCAAACACCCAAGCATTTCGACGTAGTGGTTTATGGCGGCACTGCCGGCGGTGTGATTACGGCAGTGGCGGCAGCGCGCGAAGGTTTAAAGGTCGCATTGCTTGAACCCGGCAATCATCTCGGCGGGATGGTCACCGGTGGACTAAGTGCCACCGATCGCGGGAAGAAAGAAGTCGTCGGCGGCTATTCACTGGAATTCTATGAACGACTCGGTCGTCATTACGGCAAAAAAATCAAGTGGAATCCCGAACCGCGCATCGCCGAAAAAGTTTTTCAGGAAATGATTCAGGAAGCGAAGATAGTGACTGTTTTCTATCAGCATCGGCTAAAAGAGGAAGGCGGTGTGAAAAAGAAAGGACGGAACATCATAGAAATCAGGATGGAGAACGGCAGCGTGTTTGACGCGACTATATTCGTTGATGCGACCTACGAAGGCGATTTGATGGCGCAAGCCGGCGTTTCTTACACCTGGGGCCGTGAAGACACCAAGCAATATAACGAATCGTTTGCCGGCGTGCGGCCCAAGGGCCACAATCAGTTCGATTTCCCGGTCGCGGCGTATGACAAAAATGGAACGCTGCTGCCTGAAATCCGGAAGAAACCGAGCGGTGATTTGGGCATGGGAGATCGAAAAGTTCAGGCTTATAACTTTCGGATGATTTTGACGAACGATCCAAATAATCGCGTTCCCTTCCCCAAACCGCCACATTACGATCCGAAGCGTTATGAATTGCTGGCGCGCTTTTTCCTTGAGTTCGTCAAGCAGAAAGGGCGCCCGCCGCGCGTCGATGATATTCTAATACCGCGCAAGATCGCAAATAACAAATGGGACTTCAATAATCACGGGCCGTTTTCGACAGATTACATCGGCAAGAGCTGGGACTATCCAAATGCCGGCTACAAGAGACGCGCAGAGATTTGGCAAGATCATGTCAATTACACCAAAGGCCTTTTTTACTTCCTGACGCATGATCCGCGTGTGCCAAAGCCGTTGCAAGATGAACTGAGTGAATTCGGTTTGGCGAAGGACGAGTTTGTTGATAACGNCAACTGGCCATATCAGCTCTATATCCGTGAGGCACGGCGGATGATGGGCGATTTTGTGATGACGCAGAAGGACATTCAGACCGAGTTGACCAAGCCGGATNCCATCGGCATGGGTTCTTACCACNGTGACNCGCACAATGCCCAACGCTACGTCACGGAGCAGGGCTATGCGCAGAATGAAGGTGATATGGCAGTAAGGGTCACTCCGTACCAGATTCCTTACCGCATTCTGTTGCCAAAGAAGAGCCAGGTGACAAATCTGTTGGTGACGGTTTGTTTCTCGGCCAGTCATGTCGCTTACTCGACGCTGCGGATGGAGCCGGTCTATATGATCATTGGTCATGCCGCAGGCGTAGCAGCGAAAATGGCAATTGAAAAGAAAGTCGCTTTGCATGACATTGACACCATTGCACTGACCACCAAGCTCCGCAATCAGCGAGCAGTGATAGAATCGAAGCTCCAAGAAGCTGAGAGAGAGATAACCTGCATAGGCCGGTATTTGCGTAGACAGTCGTTGTAAACCGAAATCATGATGTGCGATTAACTACAAGTATTTTATTGTTTCCATTGATTCATGTCAATTCTCTTATTTGTGATAAATTCTATCACAAATCTATCACACTGCTCATGGGATAATAATCATCAATGGGTGATACAGTGCAGTAAATCCTTCTCAAGGGAATCTATTTCTTTTTTGAGGGCAACTTGATCGTTTCGCCTGCGACCATGAAAGCGCCTCTCCCTCGATGATGAATCGTCTGAGCGTCTTTCCTTGCGGGGTTGATCCATGCTTTGAGCACCTCAAGGATAAAGAGGTTATATTTGGATACCATCTTTCCATCGACGACCTTGCATTCAAGATTCGCATAACACTCACCGATGAGCGGTGCCTTGACGCATGATGCAGATACCTCTGTGAGCCCAAAGACCTTGAACTTATCGACTGTTCGTCCGGAGGTGTTCCCGCAACCCACCACCTTTTCCACCAGCTCCACAGTAGGTATGTTGATCACGCATTCCTTGGTCTCCTTCAAGATGTCGAATGTGTAGTTCCGGTTGCTGATCACGCAACCAACAATCGGTGGCTCGAAATCCATCATCATGTGCCACGACATGGTCATGATGTTCGCCGGCCCTTTGCGGGAGGTAGTGACCAGCACCACCGGCCCCGGCTCGATCAGACTATAGACCTTAGACAAGGGAAACGATTTTCTCACCATTTTCACACCCCCGGCTCAACAATTTTCAACTGCCATTTCTACTCCTTAATCCTAACTATTACTATACGGGCCGTATTATTAATCTGCATAACGAAATTATATCACGACTCGAATTCTTAGAAAATAAAGCCCTAATCTTGTTTTGTATAATTATGTGGATTCTACATAATGGTTAAAATGACGATTATATAGAAAATCATGCTTTCATAGACAATTCTTTACAAAATAGTTGACAATGGAACCTAAAGCGGATAATCTCTGAATCAGATGTAGAATCTGCATAAAAACAGATGTTAGGCGAGATAGAAAGAAACATCAAATAAAAAGGAGGGAGAAAATGAAGAAGTTAACTTGTAGCATGGGTTTAGTGGCAGTACTGGTTTTCGGTTTGGTAATCCACTCAACGTTTGCAGGAAGTTCGAATGACGGCGGCTACTCGCCTGAAATGCAAGCAAAAATTGATGAGATGAAAAAAGAGTTAAAAAAGTACACAGACGAAAGGGCGACGATAGAAAAAAATCTGGCAACTTTTGACGAGTTGGATTTCGTTGTATTCAGCAACCAGGAATGGGTGAGGCTACATGAGAGTCATTCAAATGACGTAAAAGTAAATTGGCCTGATGGTCATTACACAAACGGCATCGAAAGGCATATTGAAGACCTCAAGGCACTGTTTGTGTATGCGCCCGATACAAATATAAAAGTTCACCCGATAAAATTCGGATCAGGGGAATTTACCTCCGTAATAGGAGTTATGACCGGGACCTTTACCAAGCCCATGCCGATCGGGGACGGAAAATTCATTCAGCCTACGGGCAAGAAGTTTTCTATTCCCATGTGCACCGTGGGGCATTGGAAAGACGGCGTTATGATCGAAGAATGGTTGTTCTGGGACAGTGCGACGTACATGAAGCAAATGGGAATAGGAAATTAGAATAGTCTTGAGAATACGGCATCTCACAAACTTGGGGAACAATTTGACCCAAATGTTGTAAAAGCAATCGAATCATTCTAATTCTAATATTCAATGAGCATTTTGTTTTATGCAAATATAAGATGACAAGCATGAAAAATATTCATTGTACAAATCACTCAGATTTATACTATATATAGATAAAGACTATAAGTAATCTTGGAGCATCACATGCCTTACCAAATCAGCGAAAAAACTAAAAAGCAAACCACAAAATGTAGATATTTTTTTCAGTGCTTAGATGATAAAAAAAGAGACATATGCACTGTTGAATGGTATTTGAATAGTAACGGATGTTTTTTAAAAACAGTTAAACCTAACGGTTGCCCATACAAAGTAAAGTTGGGATCTTCCTATATGTGCAAATGTCCTACCAGACATGAACTTTTCAAAAAATACAATATTTGAGAATGTTCATAAACAAAAAGTCATGAATCCTTAATTATTTAATGGAATGCAGGGCTACCCTGTTGCCTTCAGAATCTTCAAAATGAGCAATAAACCCATTGGATTCATGATAGCCTCCTTGATCTGTAGTTACATCAATTATAATTTGTTTTGGTTTATTATTAATAATAGAGTCAAACAAAGAAAAGCGTATCCAGACAATNNGATATAGGAGGAGATGAATCATTAGTTCTTAGACATGGAGGAGTTTATCAAAGAATATCAATGTGAAAAAGGATGGGGGAAATGACTAAAATTATTGCATTGACAGTTGCATTGTTCTGTTTGAGTATATGTGTTGGGATAAGCGTATATGCGGCAGACACTCGCCCATGTGCCGATGATGTTTCAAAGTTTTGTAAAGACGTTAAGCCTGGCGGAGGACGTATTGCGAACTGCTTGAAAGAGCATGAAAAGGATTTATCCCCTGCTTGCAAGACAAGGACTAATGAAATGATGATGAGAGCGAAAGAAGTACATAAGGCTTGTGCGGATGACATTGATAAATTCTGTAAAGATGCACAGCCAGACAAGGGTAATATAGCAGGATGTTTGAGGGAACATAAGAGTGAACTTTCCCCTGAGTGCAAAGAAGAATTCGGGAAGGGACAGCATAGGAGAGATTAATAAATGATTAGGAAAAGATGGAGGTGAACATATGGAAATAAAAGTAGAAAAACCTACCCGGCAATTCCTTGAAGACCGCAAGGTTAGTTTATGGGGAAGATGGGAGAAAGAAGTATCAAGATTTTACCGGCATTATGACTCTACTGAGGAGTGTTACATTCCGGAGGGGGATGTAGTCGTTGAAACAAAAGATGGCAAAAGGGTTCAATTCGTGGAAGGGGACTTTGTTACATTTCCAAAAGGGCTTTCTTGTGTTTGGGATATTAAGAAGCCGGTGAAGAAGCATTACAACTTCCGTTAGACAGATATATACCTCGAACGGCATAGTACCATATGTTTCCTATTAGAGATACCATACCCAATAGAAGTTTCCCTACTGCGACATGGTTACTGATAATACTCAGCGGAATAGTTTTTCTATTTGAAACTACATTGAAACCCGGCCAGCTGAGACACTTTATTACCCTGTTTGGGGTTGTGCCTTCCGAATATACGAAGCACCACTACAGTCAACATGGTATCCAAAATGTCCATTATCTTTCATTCCTGACAACAATGTTTCTTCACGGGGGATGGTTACATTATCTTGGGAATATGTGGTTTCTCAAGATATTCGGAAGTAAGGTTGAAGACGGCATGGGACACAGGAGATTTCTTATCTTCTATTTAATTTCCGGAATTTTGGCAAGTGTGTTTTATATCTATTTTAGCCCTCGCTCTTCGATGCCCGTAATCGGTGCGTCAGGTGCTATAGCAGGTGTCATGGGNGCATANTACGTCATGTTTCCACGGGCNAGGATTTTGACATTAATACCCATTTTCATTTTCCCTTGGTTCATAGAGGTTTCAGCATTCTTTTTTCTGGGATGGTGGTTCTTGCTCCAGTTATTTTCGGGAACCGTCACCCTTGTTCTTCCCAATAACGGGGAGGGAGTGGCATGGTGGGGGCATATTGGTGGGTTCATTGCAGGTATCGTCTTGGTTTTTTTCTTCAGGAAAAGCCACGGGAAATGGTATTCTTATTGAGTACACCGCAAGACACCATAAAAAAGGCGGAATAGCATTACAGGGATAATAGAGAACCACCCATACATTGGACTATTTGCACTGCTTATCCTCGGAGGCATAGGAGTACCCTTCTTCCCTGAAGATGCCACGTTCATCCTATGTGGATTATTGATTCAAGCGAATTTAGTAAAACCGATGCCTGCCTTGCTCACTATATACATAGCGGTTTTGATAGCAGATTTCATCCTTTACCTTTTTGGCAGAAAATATGGTCGCATGGTTGTTTGCCACAAGTGGTTTCAAAAGTTATTACCCCCGGAAAGGCTTGTAATGCTCGAAGAAAAATATAAGAAGAAAGGGATCTTATTTATATTGTTTGGGAGGCATTTTCTTGGTCTAAGGGCACAGATCTTTCTCGTATCCGGGGTTATGAGAATGCACCCATTGAAATTTCTATTGACAGATGCTATCACCGTTACCTTTACGATTGCCGTAATGGTTTCGATAGGGTATGCAGGGGGGCACAGTCTGAAAGACATAGGCATAGATAAAAGGAAGATTGAATATGTGGCTGTTTTCCTGTTTATCAGTTTCTTCACTGCTTACCTAATTTTAAAATACATTAGAGACAAGAGAAAGGAGGTGAATAAATGATGAAGAAAGTCTTATCAATATTGGTATCTATACTTTTTGCTTTCTCAGTCATTGCATTTGCACAGGAAACCCCGTCAAAAACTCCGTCAACGGCAACGGAAGGGACAAAGATTGAGAAAAAAAGTGCGCCTGTGAAGACTAAAAAGACAAAGAAGAAAGCAAAGAAGACAAAGAAAGTGAAAAAAACTCAGAAGACAGAAAAGACACAGCAGGAAAGCCGGAAATAAAAACAAGGGGGGCAGATGCTCAAATAATCTGCCCCTTTCATTTGCTGAAGAATCGCACAGAGGTCAAGGCTACTTTACTGCGTCTTTAAACCCCTTCCCTGCTGAAAACTTCGGAACTTTCCGAGCAGCTATTTTAATTGTTGCCCCTGTCTGCGGATTTCTGCCTATCCGTGCTTTTCTTTTTGACACGGAGAAAGTTCCAAAGCCTACTAAAGCAACCTTGTTACCCTTCTTCACGGTTTTGATGACTGCATCAACAAAAGAGTTGAGACATTTTTCTGCTGCTGCCTTTGATGCCCCTGAGTCCTTAGCCATTTTTTCTACGAGTTCTGCCTTTGTCATAGTGTCCCTCCGTTAAATATTGTAATAGAAAGTATACATCATCGGTTTTAGAAATAAAATATATTCCCCAAAAAGAGAGGAGCATTCCTTTTCGATAGCTTTATCAGTTTTTCTCCTTCCTGAAGCAAACAATCCGGAGGGACTATAAAAAAATGAATAATTCAACCGGTAATAACCAAAACTTTTAATAATATTTTCTCCGAAATTCTCGAAATCTAAATATATTGAATGTCAACGATGCCATACGCTGCGGGAATTGAAGCTGATAAATAATCTCCGGAATCGCAAATAGTTTCTTAATGAAAAAAAGGGATACGGAACAGTAGTAGATAACCATTAAGCATAAACATGCTTCCCAGGCCGGCAGCTATTAAAGCAAAATAGAACATGTACCTGGAAACTGCGAGAATTGAGATTGAAGCCATAACAATAGAAATCTGCAGTAGAACCTCCGCATAGTCAAAGTAAGGATCTTTGCTACGATTTATGTCACGCTCAGATTCGAGAGCCTTGGCATCCTGTTCGATCTTTTTCTTTTCAGCGCCATAGCGCAATTCTTCGTCGCCTATTTTTTTCAGCATTGTTTCATATCTTTCTCTGACTTCCGGTTTCATTGAAGCTTTCCATTTGAGCAGGTCTGCTTCTATACGCATCTTCTCGATTTTATAAAGACTTTCACGAATCACCTTAGACTGGTAAAACGCCCACTGGTCAGAGGATTGCTGTTGTGCAAGGAGCATCTCCTTCGTCGCATTATTCCCGCCCAATGAGGTGATAGCAAGCATAACAGCAAAAATAGCGGTAGTCAGCGCGACACGTTTAGTAAACCGTTTACCTCTCATTTCTTCGAGTTCTTCAGTATTCGGAAGTTCAACTTCAGGCATTCAATTCACTCCTTTCCCGGGATTTATTAAACATTATATTATTTTATTTCAAAAAATAACACTGAATGTATCTGTAAAACTGAATAAATAAGATATCTTGAAGGAATGACAATTTCTTCCTATTGGCATCACTTTGAGTGGCTTGTTATGCACCGTCCGCATGGTAGTCTGCACTTTCAAATGTTCCTGCTCCTCGTGAAACTCATAAATGGTCATGGCAGGGAGCAAATTTCCCTGCCGTGACAGTAGAAGACTACTTAGGTTCTTCAGGGGAGGGCATTTCAGATGACTTCTTGACCGGTTTTTTGGCTTTATTGATTTTCTTTGTACTTTTAACCTTCTTTGCCTTATGAACCTTCTTTGTCTTACAAATCTTCTTTGTCTCTTCCTTGCCTTCTTTTTTTATCATAGCCGGGGATTGAGTCTTTTTCTCACCTAAAGTGGGAGAGCTCTTTTCAACCTTCGAAGGAGTTTCGGCCGGATTTTCAACAGCAAATGCCATTGCTGTTATTGAAAATGCAAAGAGAAGGACTACAATTATTGACACAAACTTTTTCATTATTGTTCACCTCCCTCCTGTCTGGACAGTCCGCAAAAATTTNATGTTAGTAGAAATATATTATACATTAATAGGGTACGAACGGTCAGTGAAACAGCGTCATTCTATTATATTCAGAAAATCACAAAAAAACCGCGGCTCTATTTGTCCGGGCGCAGAAAGAAGCTCCGGGCTATCGCAGCATTGACAATAATGTTTATTTTGCTTTGTCAAGTATATTATGATAATATACAATTATGAGTGACCTCGATAAAGTAGAGGGATTTGATTGGGATACCGGCAATGCCCGCAAGAACGAAAAGCATGGCGTCACGCAAGCGGAGGCCGAGCAGGTTTTTCTTAATGAGCCGCTTTTCATTAATCCGGATGAAAAACATAGCGGTTCCGAACGCAGATATCGAGCACTTGGAGAAACGGCAATCGGCCGGCAATTAATGGTCATTTTCACTTTGAGACAGGCCGGTGCGCTGGTGCGCGTCATATCTGCCCGTAACATGAACGCTAAAGAAAGGAAATTATATGAGCAAGAAATTAAAAGTAATCCCGAAATTTAAGTCTGAGGCGGAAGAGCGCCGGTTCTGGGAGACACATGACACCACTGAATATTTTGATTCTACCAGGATGGTCCGTGCGCGTTTCCCGAATCTCAAGCCTTCCACTCAATCTATTTCTTTGCGTCTACCACTCTCGCTCCTTGAAGCAATACGCATTGAGGCAAATAAAAGGGATGTGCCTTACCAGTCGCTCATTAAGGTATGGCTATCAGAACAACTGAAACAGCAGTCAAGAATAAAATCAGCATAATGGCGATTCCTTTTGTTGCACCCCTGAAATAAGAAATTGCAGAACA
>Ga0031654_10000493_pt1 | contig 10142 bp, 14 predicted proteins | sample FrelakmetCRP12CR_FD_55268 | JGI IMG/M metagenome (GOLD analysis project Ga0031654, IMG submission 55268) | Freshwater lake sediment microbial communities from the University of Notre Dame, USA, for methane emissions studies - CRP12 CR | ecosystem: Environmental > Aquatic > Freshwater > Lake >...
GATTCTCAAAAACAAGGCCATTTCACAAGAAACAGACCCATTTTCACACCAATCCAGCAGTTTAACAGCGATTATTACACTTTAAAGACTCTGAGTTACTCAATCTCAACAAGATGAACAAATCCCTTTTTATTCTCTTTAGTCCCATTATAAATAATAAAATGTTTTTCTTTATTAATTTCTTCAAGTTCTTGATAAGTTAATTTATTAAATCTATTTGGTAAAAATACAATAAAATTAGAATCATCATCAATACAAGTAACAGTTATTTTATCACCATAGGTAGTAGAAATATATTTCCATAAAACTATTTCATATTTTTTAGAAAGTTCCAATTCTGAAAGTTTTTTAAAACCTCCATCAACCATATTTAATTTTTTAATTGTCTCCATTTATAAGATATAAAATTTATAAAGTAATTTAATTAGTAAGTCGATTTGTTAAAGAACCTCCAGGCATAAAGAACTCACTAATAGTGTTAGCATAATATGGATTATTAGGATTAGCAATAATAAAATTATTTATTGTTATAATTACTCCAGGAGACTCAAGATAAGTTGTAGGAATAACAAAACTAGGCAAAGGAAGAAGTTGAACATCTATAGCCAATCCTTTACTGATGAAGTATAATCCAGAATCCATAAATTGAGAAGTTCCAGATTGAAAAATGTCTTTAATATATGGATTATCTCCATTATTAAAATCACAAGTTCCAACTCCATTTGAATTAATAAAACCCGCTCTAGTTTCTGTTCTATTCATCATTAAATTACAACACATTATAAAAGGAGAATTACCTGCATAAGCAATCATTTGATTTATAATATAAGTAAAGTTTGTGACATTAGTAGGACTATTATTATTTGCATTTTGCATATAACTTCCAATAATAATATTTTGTCCGCTTCCATTATTTAAAGTAGTAACATGTAGTCCTGTTTTAGTACCACTAGGAGCTCCAGCTTCAGCAGGAACTTGAAACCATTGACTATTTGAAATACCAAACGGAATAGACGGAGACATTGTAAATTTATCACATAAAAAGTTTGTTGCAGTTGTTACCTCTGTTCTTACGGCTTCAAAAAAGTATGGAGGAAACCAACTACATAAACTATATGTAGGAGGTGGAGGACCAATAGCAGTATTTTCAAATCGTCTAGTAATTGCTCCTACAGTAGTATCATTAGAAGAAGCTCCTGGTTGCATTCTAGCATTTTGCATAATAAAAATATCACATTTTTCACTTACAAAAATACTAGAAAAGTCTCTTGCATAGGAACCACTGGAAGCAGTTCCTATTTCTTTATTAAAAGACTTGACTAAAAGTTTTAATGGTTTACTCATTTATAGGAATTAATTTTTATTAAGATTTTTGCCTTGGTACTTAATAGCATATAGAACCTTTATATTTAAGAAAACCTCAGTATTTATAATATAAGGATTGCCTTTAGCATCGGTAAGTGTAATAGTAACACTACCAACAACATCTTTACCAGCAAGTATAGGTGTTTTACTATGAAAATTACCATTAACAATGAATCCTAATTGTCCAGAGCCTGGTGAAATTGGAATTGCAACTAAATTAGTTCTATTATTTTCAGCAGATTGTGAAACAAAATCAGCATATACAATCATTAAATCTTTTCCTACAGTTAAATCAACTGGAATTGAAGGAATAAAATTAGGTCCAACACTAGGTGGCCAAGAGAGCATTTGTTGTATAATAGGAGCGTAAGTTAAAGAAACATTAACTAAAGGAGCTCCTTTACTAATTGCTTTAAATGCATTAGGTCCTGAAGAAGTGATAGGTACCATAAAAGTAGTAAATAATGTGTTTAAATCAGAAAGAGTATAATATCCAGGAGGAACTGCAAGAGTACCAAATCCAGGAGTTGTGTAAGATATAATTTGTGTTTCATCAACATTATAAATTCCACTAGTATCTACTCTATAAGTAATATCACTAACCCATCTATAATAATTATTATGATTAGCTAATCTAGTATTAAAATTTGTAGTGTAGCTCGGCGTATTAGGAGGAATAGTAAATACAAAAGATTGATTACCAACAGGCAATGTTGTATTGACGATAGTAAGATCATTTATTCTTTCCATTTATAAGAAATAAAATTTATTAATTCATTTGAACAACTTCAATAATTGCTTTTTTAGTTCTCTTTTTAGATAATTTATCCAATAATTTAAATTCAAATTGATCTGCATTATCTAAAGTCTTTAATTGTTTATCCATTTCTTTTAANCTTTCATTATATTTATTTTTGTAATAAAGAATATTAATATCATCTTTATTTTTAATACTGTCTTTTAGTTTATTACCATAGTTATTGAATAACTTTATTAATAATTTTAAGTCTGCCATTTATTGATAAATTTTTTTACCAATAAAATGAACATATTCATTGAAGGTAACATTGGTGTTGGAAAATCAACATTTATTAACAAAATAAGATGTAAATATCAAGACCAATTTAATTATATTGAAGAGCCGATAGAAGAATGGACAGAACATGTTATAGATAATTCAGAAACAAAAATAAATTATTTAAGTTTGTATTATTCTAATCAAGCAAAATATTCTTTTCTATTTCAATGCTTGGCNTTGTTATCTTTAATCAACAATAAACCAAAAAGAAAAAANAATATAATTGAAAGAAGTATTTATTCTTGTATTTATGTTTTTAGTAAAAATTTATATAATAACAAAGTAATTAGTTTTGAAGAATATGAATTTTTAAAACTATGGAAGAAAAAACAATATAAAGAAACAGACTTTAAAATAATATATTTAGAAGACACNGTTGAAAACTGTCTTGAAAGAATTAAGAAAAGAAATAGACCAGAAGAAAAAAATATTACAATTGAATATTTAAAACAATTGGAAGACAATTATAAAGAATTACTTATCAAATACAAAAACAATATTACAGTAGTTAAATNTGCCGATAACCTCGATAAAATCATCGACAAGTTGTTTAAAAATGAAAAATGAAAAAGTAGTAATTTATGTTGGTAAATTTTATTCCCTATAAATGGAAGCGGTTAAAGAGGCAATTTCAAATTATAAATATTACGCTGATTTATATGATCAATACGGAGATTCTCAAGATTTAAGATTGAGAAATCGATGGGGAAAAAGTCTAATCAAAGAACTGCAAAATAATGTTAATACAACTACAAGATATAAAATAAGTTATAAAAGCAATGGCGTTCAAAAAGGAATAATGTTAACTCCAAAATCAATTGATAAGTTTAGAGATAAAATTTTAACAGGAATGGAACTTCATAGAGAATTTGATACCGGAAGCGATGTTATTGATTTATTTGATATTCATGATATTGATCCAGATATTGAAGTTGAAGAAATAGAATTACCAAATAAAAANAACGACGGATATTATTTTAAATATTACAACACAACACAATTTGATTTAAGTAAATATCAGATTTATACAAAAGAACAAAAAGAACAATATTTAAAGAACCAAGAAACGGAAATAAATGAACATTGTTTATGGTTAGCATTATATCAAAGTAAAAAATTAACAGAAGATCAATTATGTGAATTAAAATTAATGTTGGTAGAAGGAAACTGTCCTAAATCAAGATTAAAACCTATTGCAGAAAAATTAAACATTCAAATAACATTAACAGAATATTTAATAACTACAGATAAGATTTCATTAAAATACATAAATAAAGGAAACAGAGAAAACATATCTATTGCTTTATATAAAGACCATTATTTCATAAATGATATAATTTCAATACATTTATTTGGAGCAAGAAATTGGAACAATAAACAATTTACTTCTAATAAAAGATTCTCTGAAATAATTAGATTTAGAGAACAAGACAAATATATAGAATATAAAAAAGAATACAGTCAAAAAGCATTAACAATAATAAAAGAAATATTTGAAAACAAAGGATTTGAAGAATTTAAATTTGAAGATCATTACAAAGATATTAATTTTGAAATGAATTATAAACAAGATATAAAATTAATTGAAACAGATATTTCAAAAGATGAAATTAATAGAGAACCTAAAAAAATAAAATATAATAAAAATATTTACTTTGCTGATTTTGAAACAACAACTCAAGGACTACATAAAGCACATACAATTGCATGGTATGAAGTAGATGGTTTATTTAAAAAAGAAAAAATTAATTCTCTAATTGGAGATAATTGTGTAATCGAATTTCTAGAAAAAGTAAAACAAAACTCAACTGTATATTTTCACAATTTAAAATATGATTGGCAACAAATATTTGATAAAGTATTTATAACTAAAGCAATAGAAAAAGATGGACAATTATATAAAATGCAAGTACAGTATTTTGGAAAATCAATAACATTTATGGATTCATATAAAATGATTTCAGAACCATTAAGAAATTTTCCTAGTATGTTTAATTTAAAATCATTTAAAGACATTATGCCATATGAATTATATACACAAGAAAATATAAAAGAATTTGATGTTACAATAGACGAAGCATTAAAATATATAAAAGAAGAAGACAAACAACAATTTATTATAAATATAAAAGAAAATAATTTTGAAAATTCTAATGGTAGATTTAGACATATGGAATACTCAAGATTTTATTGTAAGAAAGATGTAGAATTATTAGCAGAAGGATTTATAATGTTTAGAAATTCAACATTAGATAAACTAGAAGTAGATGTTTATAATTATACTTCAATTAGTTCATTAGCAGATGACTATTTAGTTAAAGAAGGCTGTTATGAAGGGGTTAGAAAATTAGAAGGAACTATTCGAGCTTTTGTACAACAAAGTGTAATTGGAGGTAGGGTTGTTACTAAAGATCATAAAAAATGGCATTTAAAAGAAAATATTCAAGATTTTGATGCAGTTGCTTTATATCCTACAGCAATGAATAGAATAGACGGATTTCCAACAGGACATCCTAAAATAATTAAGAATTCTTTATATGAAGAAATAAAAGATTATGATAATTATGTTGTAGAAATTTTAATCACATCACAAGATAAAAAAGAATATGGAATACCAATGATGACTTATTATGATTCACAATTACATAAAAGAATCTGGTCCAATGATATGTTAGGCGTCCAAACAATAGTTGATAAAATAACATTAGAAGATTATATTAAATATTATAATATTAAATTTGATATTATTAAAGGAGTTTATTGGAATGAAGGAATTAATAATAAAGTTTGTGACGTTATTAAAAACTTATTTGAAAATAGAAAAAAATATAAAGAAGAAAAGAATCCAATTCAAATTGTTTATAAATTACTAATGAATTCTGCTTACGGTAAAACAATAATGAAAGAATCTAGAGAACAAATAAGATATATTTATGACACAAAAGACAAGCCAAATTCTACTAAAGATTTTGAAATAAAAAATTACAATTTAATCAAAGGTTATGAAGTGATAAATCATAATAAATTAAAATGTGTTAAATATTATATTTATAAAAATAAATTTGATCATGAAAATTATGGACATCTAGGTACACTTATTTTAAGTATGAGTAAAAGAATTATGAATGAAATTAATAATATAGCTAATGAAAATGAAATACCAATTTATTATGTAGATACTGACTCAATGCATTTACCAGAAAATAAAATTGAATTGCTAGAATGTAAATTTAAAGAAAAATACAANAGAGAATTAATNGGCAAAAATATGGGACAATTTCACAGTGATTTTAATAGCAATAAAATTAAAGGAAATATCAAAGCAGTAGAAACAATAATATTAGGACCTAAAGTATATTATGATTTATTAGAAGGAGATAATGGAATTCAAGACAATCATATTAGATTAAAAGGAATAAGTTTAAATTCAATAGTTGAAACAGCAAAATTACATAATAAATCAATTAAAGATCTATATATTGACTTATATGAAGGTAAAGAAATCTCATTTGACTTAGTATTAGGAGGAGTTAAAATGGAATATGTTAATGGAGGTGTTATAAATAGAAAATCATTTATTAGAAAAATTAAGTTCTAGTAAAAATTATTACTATTAAATGAAAGAATATAAAATTCATCAAAATAAACCTAATTTAAATAGTAAGGGAAAGGGTGTTTTAGACTTTCAATTTGGAGGAGCAGACCCCGAACCACATAAAAATACTTATAGAGTTATACTTATAGGACCTAGTAATAGTGGTAAAACTACTGCTTTTATTAATTTACTTCCTGATTTTCCTAGACCAATAAAATCAATTACTTATATTGCTCCTACTAGTTCTCATTCAGATGAAGGACCAATTAAATTAAAAGCTATATGTGAACGGTCAGAAATCAATTGGAATCCTGTTAAAATAGAAGATAAAAAAACTATTGAAATTCCAGATGTTGAAAAGCCAGAAGTTGTAGTATTTGATGATTTATGGAAATATAAAAAGACAGAACCTTTAATTGATGAAATATTTATTAGAGGAAGACACGATCAGAGACATGGTGTTTATATGGCACAAACTCCAGCATATGTTCCAACATCTGCTAGAAACAATTATTCTCATTGTGTTTTACATAAAGATTTCTTTAATGAAGATACTGAAAAGAAGTTTCATTTTAATAAAGGATTATTAGAAGAATTTAAAATAGAATCTGAATACGATCCTAATAAAAATTTTATGATATTTAGAACTGGAGGAATTCCAATTAATTGGTATGTTCCTCCTAAATATAAAAACACTTCTGCCGTTATTAAAACATTTAAAAGTATAAAAGGAGGAGTTACTAGAGGAGGATATAGAAGTAAAGTTCCAGAAAAAGAAGAACTATTAGTTAAAAAAGGAATTGAAAATGCTGGTAATAAAAACGTCGACTATACTGTTCCTATATTCAAACAAGAAGTTTCTAAAGCAGAGGCTAAAATAATAAATAACTCATTTGATAAATATTTTAATGGACGTATTTAAAAAATAAATTGTATTCTAAATGGGTAGCACTGTTAACCTTTATCCTGACATTCCTAATACGAAAATAATATTAAATCTATTATCTCAAATTATTAAATATCTTCCAACAGATGAACGTTCTAATACGATTGTGTGGATTGATTTTGTAAAAGAAAATGAAAAAATAATTAAAGCTGTTATTCATTACGAAGAACATCTATGGACTCCAAAAATATTTGTATATGTTTAAAAAATTAATATATTATAAATGTCAGACGCTATTAAGTTTATTCCAAATTTTAATAATACCAATATCACTATTAATTTATTAGAACAAATGTCTGTTCTAATAGAAGATAAAGACCTTGGAGATGTTGTTCAGGGTATTGGATTCAATAGAGACATGCTAACTTTTAAAATTATAAATGGAGAAATCCGTTTATATGAAAACCAACACGATGTTTTACAAGTTAAAGAGTAATCACATTTCTTTAAAAAAATTATTGTCTATAAATGGCAGCTGAAAAGAAATGGAATTTACAAACATTCCCGAGCAGTTCTTCATTATTCGGAACTAGTCAAAGTTATACAATTACTTGTGCTGGTGATAATGTTTTTGTTAACCTTAACCAAGCAGATATTATTTTAAGTATAACAATTCAAGGTTTAACTGGAGGACAAACATATGGAGTTTTAAGACCTTCTGTAGCTTGGGCTTCACAAGTTCAAACAACCGTACAATTTATTGGAGCTAATGGTACAGAAATCATTAATTACACTGGTTATGCTAATAGAGGAATTGCTGGGAGTGTTTTAGAAGTTTTAGAATATTCCTATAATAAATATAATATGTATAATGCAATAGAATTCTTAACACCAGTAAGTGGATTGACTAATACTACATTTGATGTATTAATACCAATGAAATTTTTAGCAGATATTGCATATGATGCTCAAACATTAAATCTTGATTTAATTACAACAACAATTACCTGGGAAACTATTAATAAGATTTTCACATTCCCTTCGACAAATGTAACTGTTGCTGTTAATAAAATTGATATTAAATATCCAACAATTGCAACAACTTCTGCTGAATTAATTCCTAGATCAATGAGAGAAATTCCAAATAGACAAATTTATATTCAACAACAAGATTTATTAGCTGGTGCAAATAGTATTAACGCATCTATTGGAGTTTCATTCCCTGCTAGTGTTATGTATTATTTCTTTATTCCACAAGGTACTAGCGCTTATAATTTAAATCCAAATCCAAATTCAGTAGTAACTACACATCAATTAAGTTCAATGGGGTCTGTTTTCCCATTAACAGCAAATTATGGAGCTATATTAACTGCTACTGTTGATGTTGGATTAATTAGACATTATATGGAATTAATGGATATTATTGGAAAAGATAGGCCGGAACATGACACAATTCTTACATTTGAAAATTGGAGAGATATTCATAGAATTTATGCAATTGAAATTGGTGTAGAACAACATAATGGACAACAATTTAATTTCCAAAGTACATTTACTGCTTCTACAGTAGTTCCTTCAACATGTATTATAGTTTTCTTGGGAAGAAAGAATTTGTAAAAAAGTTTAAAAAATTATTCTCTTATAAATGAAGCAATCAAATCATAGTTATGATATTATGTGGGGATATAATGTTCCTCATGAAAAAAGACAATTTTCTAATGTTGATTCTGCAACATATCCTCTTGTAAAAAAACATTATTCACAAAAACATCACTTAGCTCATAAATATGGAATGGGATGTGATTTACCAAAAAGAGGAGATGGAATTCTTGGAGATATCTTAACTGGTGGTGTTAAATTATTGCCAGATTTGTTAAAAGCAATTCCAGGTATTAGTGGAATGTTTAAAAAAGCTCCTCATGATGAAAAACAAAGAATTAATAATGAAATCCTTAAAAGAATAAATGAATCGAGAGATCCTGAGGAAATTAAAGCTTTATATAAATTATTAAAACATTAAATTTCTTTATAAATTTTATTCTATATAAATGATACATGAACAAGACCCTATCGAATTTATTGATGAACATGGAAATGTAATTGCCCACACAACTGGAGGTTTTATTCTTCCATTGTTAGCAAGTTTAGCTCCCATTGTTCTTCAGGAAATATTAAAAAAATTCCATCCTAAAGGAAGTGGAATTGGTTTCGGAAAAATTCATTTAAGACATAAAGGAAGACATCATTTAGTTAAGAAAACTAAAGGTAAAGGACTTGTAGAAGATGCATTAACCTTCTTAGCTCCTTCTATTTCTGGACATGGTATTGGGTTTGGAGGTATTGGATTTGGAGTTCCTCACTCAACTCAAATGACTCACTATAAAAGTCCAGTTGAATATGGTGAAATAATGTATCCACAAGGAGGAACGGCTCATACACAAAGAAGGCCAAGAAGAACAGTTGGTCCTGTTTTAAGACATCCAAGGGGAGGTTTTGCTGTAGATCAAAATCATTCTGGAGCTGTTTCGGGTTTTCGGGCAGGTCCGGGAGCTGCGATGTTTCCGGTAAATCTTCCAAAGTAATTAAGCATGGGTTTTTAGGAGTTGATTCTAAACCTATAGATAGTTTTTTAATAGAAAAAACATATGGAATTCCTTGTTTACGAGTTGAAGAATATGAGAAATTAGCTAAGAATAATAAAGAACCTAAAAGAGCAGTTCTTAATTTAAATTGGGATGTTGGAACTCATTGGGTTGGTGTGAAAACAGAAAAAGATGGAATTATTAAATATTATGATCCTTTTGGAGTTAATCCTCCTTTTAAAAATTTAAATAGAATTGTTAAATTCAATACTATTAAAGACCAAGAATTAACAGAAAGTAATTGTGGTTGGAGAGTTTTATTTTGGTTACTAAAATAGTTAATAAATTTTATTACTAATAAATGGAAGAATGTAAAATGACTTATTTAATAAATAATACATTGCCTTTTGAGAGATGTAATTTATGTGTTTATAGAGTTGCTAGTTTTAAATACGGAAACAATTCAATATGTTATAAATGTATAAAAAAAGATAGAAATTTAAGAAAATTATTTGATAAAGATATTTTGAGAGAGGAGTAACTCAGAGTCTTTAAAGTGTAATAATCGCTGTTAAACTGCTGGATTGGTGTGAAAATGGGTCTGTTTCTTGTGAAATGGCCTTGTTTTTGAGAATC
>Ga0031654_10000494_pt1 | contig 10135 bp, 8 predicted proteins | sample FrelakmetCRP12CR_FD_55268 | JGI IMG/M metagenome (GOLD analysis project Ga0031654, IMG submission 55268) | Freshwater lake sediment microbial communities from the University of Notre Dame, USA, for methane emissions studies - CRP12 CR | ecosystem: Environmental > Aquatic > Freshwater > Lake >...
GGTCGAAGTGCAGCAGTCGCGCATCGACATGCGGCTGCGCACCGGGTACCTCGACCGGCAGGCCGCCACACTCGATGAAGCGCTGGCAATGGTCGCGGACGCCTGCGCCAAGAAGCTGGCAATCTCGATCGGCCTGTGTGGCAACGCGGCCGAGCTGGTGCCGGAGATCGCGCGTCGCGCGCACGCCGGGGGCAGCAAGCCCGACCTGGTCACCGACCAGACCTCAGCGCACGACACCGTCAACGGTTATTGCCCGGTGGGCTGGACGGTGGATCAATGGGACACGAAGCGCCGGACCGATTCGCAAACGGTCGATCGCGCCGCGCGCGCATCGATCGTGCAGCACGTGCGCGGCATGCTCGCGTTCAAGCGCATGGGGGTGCCGACGGTCGATTATGGCAACAACATCCGCCAGGTCGCCTTCGACGAAGGTGTGAAAGACGCGTTCGATTTCCCCGGCTTCGTGCCCGCGTACGTCCGGCCGCTTTTCTGTACCGGCAAAGGCCCGTTCCGCTGGGTCGCGCTGAGCGGCGACCCGGAAGACATCTATCGCACCGACGCGAAGATGAAGGAACTGTTCCCGCGCGATGCGCATCTGCATCGCTGGCTCGACATGGCGCGGGCGCGCATTCATTTCCAGGGTCTGCCGGCGCGCATCTGCTGGATCGGGCTGGGCGAGCGGCACCGCGCCGGGCTCGCGTTCAACGAGATGGTGGCGCAGGGCGAACTGAAGGCGCCGATCGTGATCGGCCGCGATCATCTGGATTCGGGTTCGGTCGCGTCGCCGAACCGCGAAACGGAAGCGATGCGCGACGGCTCGGACGCGGTGAGCGACTGGCCGCTGTTGAATGCGCTGCTCAATACCGCCAGCGGCGCAACGTGGGTCAGCTTCCATCACGGCGGCGGTGTGGGGATGGGCTATTCGCAGCACGCTGGCGTGGTGATCGTTTGTGATGGGACGAAGGAGGCGGCGAAGCGCATCGAACGCGTACTGTGGAACGACCCCGCGACGGGCGTGATGCGGCATGCCGATGCGGGATACGAGTCGGCGATTGCGTGTGCGCGCGAACAGGGATTGAAACTGCCGATGGTCGGGTAGGCGCGCTGTGTCGACGGCATTGGCGATCGGTCAAACGCCGCTGAGGCTCGGCGCGCTGCGCACCGCGCTGCGCGCGCGCGCGCCCATCGTGCTGGATGACGGTTGCCAGGCGCGACTGCAGGCGAGTGTGGATACCGTGCAGCGCATTGCGGCGGCGGCCGAGCCGGCGTACGGTATCAACACGGGATTCGGCAAACTCGCCGGCACACGCATCGCGCCGGGCGAGCTCGAGCGATTGCAGCGGAACCTTGTGCTGTCGCACGCGGTCGGCACCGGACCGCTGCTTGCCGACGAAACGGTGCGGCTGATCCTGCTGCTGAAGATCGCGAGCCTTGCGCACGGCGCTTCGGGCGTCCGACCGCAGACGGTCGACGCGTTGATCAGGCTGCACAACGCCGGCGTGTATCCATGCATTCCGAGCAAGGGGTCGGTCGGCGCGTCGGGCGATCTGGCGCCGCTTGCACATCTGGCGTGCGCCCTGCTTGGCGTGGGTGAGGTGCGCATCGCAGGCAAGATCGCTTCGGCCGGCGCCGGCTTGGCGCATGCAGGACTGGCGCCACTGGTGCTCGGCCCGAAGGAAGGCCTGGCGCTGCTCAACGGCACCCAGGTGTCGACCGCGCTGGCGCTGCTGGGCCTGTTCGCGATCGAGAACGTGTTTGCCGCAGCGCTGTGCGCCGGTGCGCTGTCGGTTGACGCCGCGATGGGCAGCGACACGCCGTTCGATGCACGCATCCATGCGCTGCGCGGGCAAGTCGGCCAGATCGAGGTCGCCGCAAGCTACCGCACACTGCTGGCGGGCAGCCAGATCCGCGCGTCGCACCTGAAGGGCGATGACCGCGTGCAGGACCCGTATTCGCTGCGCTGCCAACCCCAGGTGATGGGCGCGTGTCTCGATTCAATGCGGCACGCCGCGCGCGTGCTGCAGATCGAGGCCAACGGCGTGTCGGACAACCCGCTGGTGATGGACAACGGGGACGTCCTGTCGGGCGGCAACTTTCACGCCGAGCCGGTGGCGCTGGTCGCCGATCAGCTGGCGGTCGCGTGCGCGGAGGTCGGCGCCTTGAGCGAGCGGCGCATCGCGCTCTTGATCGACGGCGCGATCAGCCGACTGCCGCATTTCCTCGTTGAACATGGGGGGCTCAACTCCGGCTTCATGATCGCGCAGGTGACCGCCGCGGCGCTGGCGAGCGAGAACAAGTCGCACGCACATCCGGCGAGCGTCGACAGCCTGCCGACCTCGGCGAACCAGGAAGATCACGTCAGCATGGCGGCCTTTGCCGCGCGACGACTGACCGAGATGGCCGAGAACAGTGCGGGCATCGTCGCGATCGAATTGCTCGCCGCCGCGCAGGGCGTGGACTTTCGCCGGCCATTGGCGACTTCACCGGCCTTGCAGCAAGTCCGTCGCGTAGTGCGCGCCGTGGCGCCGTATTACGACCACGACCGCTATTTCGCCCCGGAGATCGAGGCGGTGAAGCTGCTTGTACTCGACGGTGCGTTCAATTCGAACGCTGCTGGGCTGCTGCCTTCAAGCTAGATCTCGGCCAGCGCGTGGTCGCGCGAGTGCATCGACCAGCGCCTTGACGCGCGGCGGCACGTGGCGCTGGCTCGGATAGACGATCGAGATCGGCATCGGCGGGGGACGGAATGGTTTCAGCACTTCGACCAGCCGACCCCGCTTGATGTCCTCCTCGACCATGTAGCCGGGCGCCTGCACCAGTCCCATGCCGGTCGCCGCGGCGCGGACCAGCGCCTCGCCGTCGTCGATGCGCACGCGCGAATCCGGGTGCAACTCGATCGTGCGCCGGCCGCTGCGGAACTGCCACGGCCGGTCGCGCCCGGTGCGCGGCATGCGGAACACGACGCAGCGATGGGACGCCAGGGCGTCGGGCGTTTTCGGTTCGCCGTCGCTCTTGAGAAGAGCGGGGCTGGCGCACACGACGAGATCCTGCTGGTCGAACGTGCGCGCGACAAGCCGTGAATCGGCGAGATGGCCAATGCGGATCACGGCATCCAGCCCGTCGCGGATCAAGTCAGTGTATGCGTCGGACAGCCGCAGGTCGAGGCGCAAATCCGCGTGCTGCGTGAGCAGCTTCTGCAGGATTGGCAGTAGGACCTGCTTGGCGTAGGTGAACGGAGCGTCGATCCGCAACGTGCCACGCACCGCCGCGCGTGCGCCGGCCGCCTCATCTTCGAGCGCCGTCAGCTCGTCGACGACGCGCTGGCAACGCTCAAGAAGCAGATGTCCGTCCTGGGTCAGGCTCACTTGGCGCGTGGTGCGATGGAACAGCCTCAGTCCGAGCTGCTGTTCAAGGCGTGCGACATTCTTCGCGATCGCCGACGCTGACAGCCCGAGCTCGCGTGCGGCGGCGGCAAAGCTGCGGTGCTGGGCGGCGCTGCAAAAGGACAGGTAGCGGTCAAGACTCGGCACCGAGGCCCCCCGGAAGATTGACGACAATCAGTCGTCAATATTACGACCGTTGCGGCGGTTCACACGGCAATCGAAAGACACCACACTGCGCCCCAGCGGCTGCCGAGACCCCCAACCAAACCAGGAGAGATGCAATGGACACTGCGAATCTTGTCGTTGACAACCGTACGCTCGCTCATGCGGCGCTGCCGGGAATCGAGCATGAAACGCTGGCCGGCGCCGACAACGGGCTGACATCGCTGTCGATGTGGCGCCAGACGATCGCGCCGGGTGGCGCGACACCGCCGCACCGGCACGATTGCGATGAAGCCGTGCTCATCCAGTCTGGCCGTGGCGAGGCGCACATCGATGGCCGCGTCATGGCGTTCGGCCCCGACTTCACGCTGATTCTGCCGCGCAATGTGCCGCACCAGATCTTCAACACGAGTGAAGAGCCGCTCCGTATGGTCGCCGCATTTGCGATGACTCCGGTTCACGTCGCTTTGCCCGATGGCACGCCGCTCGAGGTGCCGTGGCGCAGCTAGGCGGGCGAGCGGTAAAGTGCCGCCGTGCAACGCGATGCCGATGGCGCAAACCTGTGAACTGAAGCGCGGGACGACACCGCTGCTGGTGTCGTTTCCGCACGTCGGTACCGAGATCCCGGACGACATCGCGAAGCGCTTGTCCCCGGCGGCTCTGCAGCGAGCCGATACCGACTGGCACCTGCCGCGGCTGTACGACTTCACGCGCGAACTTGGCGCGTCGACTCTTGTGGCGCGCTACTCGCGCTACGTGATCGATCTGAACCGGCCGCCGGAGGACGCCAGCCTTTACCCGGGCGAGGATACGACCGGGCTGGTGCCGGTGGACACGTTTCACAAGGAGCCGCTGTATGCAGGCGCGGTGCCCGATGGGCCCGAAATCGCGCTGCGGCGCGAGCGCTACTGGCGGCCGTATCACGAGACGCTTGCGGGCGAGCTTGAACGGCTGAAGCGCGCGCACGGCGTGGCGGTGCTGTGGGACGCGCATTCCATCGCGTCGGTATTGCCGCGCTTCTTTGCCGGCAAGCTGCCTGATTTGAGCCTGGGGACGGCGCAGGGGGCAAGTTGTTCGACTTCGCTGCAGACGGCGGTCGAGTCCGCGCTTCAGCCACAAGGCAGGTACTCGTGGGTCGCCAACGGCCGCTTCACCGGCGGCTACATCACGCGGCGATATGGCCGGCCACGCGACGGCGTACATGCGCTGCAAATGGAGATGTGCCAGTGCACGTACATGAACGAGGCAGCACCGTTCGCATTTCGCGACGACTTCGCTCGCGGCGTGCGGCCGGTCTTGCGGGCGATGGTCGAAGCTGCTCTCAGCTGGGCGCGTTCCGCAGACGCACGCCGCGCCTGAAGACCGCCACCGGTAACGCGGCACCGATCTCGTAGCAAAGCGACGCCGTCGATGCGGCGTCCCACAGCGCAAGATCGGCCACCTTGCCGATGCCGAGCGTGCCATGGGTGGTCTGCAGACCCAGAGCGCGCGCCGCATGGCGCGTGACACCGAGAAGCGCTTCGGTCGGCGTCACGCGAAACAGCGTGCAGGCGAGGTTAAGCATCAAGAGCAGTGACGTCGTCGGGCTCGAGCCGGGATTGCTGTCGGTGCTGATTGCGATCGGCACGCGATGCTTGCGCAGCAGATCGATCGGCGGCAGCTTCGTCTCGCGCAGGAAGTAGAACGCACCGGGCAGCAACACCGCCACCGTCCCGGCCTGCGCCATCGCGGCGACGCCTTGCTCGCTCACGTACTCGAGGTGGTCGCACGACAGCGCACCGTAGCGCGCGGCCAGCTGGGCGCCGCCCTGATCGGACAACTGTTCGGCGTGCAGCTTCACGGGCAGGCCAAGCTGCGCCGCGGTCGCCAGGACCGCGCGCGTCTGTGCGGGCGTAAGGCCGATGCGGTCGCAGAACGTATCGACGGCATCGGCCAGCCCTTCGTGCGCGACGGCCGGCAGAATCGTGCCGCAGACATAGTCGACGTAGTCGTCGGCACGGTCGGCGAATTCCGGCGCCAGCGCGTGTGCGGCGAGGCAGGTGGTGCGCACGTCGATGCCGAGTTCCCGCCCGATGCGGCGCGCAACGCGCAGCTGCTTCAGTTCGTTGTCGAGGTCGAGCCCGTAGCCGGACTTGATCTCGATCGTGGTCACACCTTCGGCGATCAGCCGCCGCGCTCGCACCACCGTTTGCGCAAACAGCTCGTCTTCGCTGGCGGCGCGGGTCGCTCGCACGGTCGACAGGATGCCGCCGCCGGCGCGCGCGATTTCCTCGTAGCTTGCGCCGTGCAGCCGCTGCTCGAACTCGCGCGCGCGGTCGCCGGCGTAGACGAGATGCGTGTGGCAGTCGATCAGCCCCGGGGTCAGGAGTCGGCCGTCGCAATCTTCAACGCGTGCCGCCGTCTTGAACTCCGACATCGGGCCGAGCGCGCCGATGCGCCCGTCGCGGATGCCGACGAAACCNGCGGCGCTCGGTGTCAGGTCATCCGTCGCGCAGGAGACAAGCCGGGCGTTGGTGAGCGCGAGGTCGAGGAGCATCGGCCAATTATGATCGCCCCATGAACCTGATCCATGCAGCTGTTGCGCGTCTGCCCGGACGCTGGGCGCGCGACGTTCGAATCGCCATCGCCGACGACGGACGCATTGCCTCGATCCAGGAAGGCGTCGAGCTAGGTGGCGCGGATCGGGTCACCTGTCTCTTGCCGGGCATGACCAATCTGCACTCGCACGCCTTTCAGCGTGCGCTCGCCGGCCTGACCGAGGTGGCGTCAGCGGGGGATGACGATTTCTGGTCGTGGCGCGAATGGATGTATCGCTTCATGGCGCGCCTGACCCCGGAGGATGTCGAGGCGATCGCCGCGCAGCTGTACCTCGAGAACTTGCGGCACGGTTACACGTCGCTGGTCGAGTTCCACTATCTGCACAATGATCCGCACGGCGCGCCTTACTCGAATCGGGCCGAGATGAGCGAGCGCATCGTCGCGGCGGCACGCACGACCGGCATGGCGCTGACGCTGGTGCCGGTGCTTTACCGCTATGGTGGTTTCAACCGGCAGCCGCTGAGCGCGCAGCAGCGGCGCTTTGCGACCGATGTCGATGACGTGCTGACGATGCTGGACTCTCTGCGCCATCACGACGACGTGCGATTCGGCGTGGCGCCGCACAGTCTGCGCGCCGCTGAACCGGCGCAGATCCGCGCGTTGATCAACGCGGCGCCGCTCGATGCACCGGTTCATATTCATGCGGCCGAGCAGACCGGCGAAGTCGACGACTGCGTGGCGGCGACCGGCAAGCGACCGCTGCGCTTGCTGCTCGACACCGTGGGGCTCGATGCGCGCTGGTGCGTGGTGCATGCGACGCATCTCGCGGATGACGAGGTGCGCGATCTTGCCGCCAGCGATGCGGTCGCTGGCTTGTGCCCGTCGACCGAAGCTGATCTTGGCGATGGCGTGTTTCGCTTCGTGGACTTCACGGCGGCGGGCGGCCGATTCGGTTTGGGCGGCGATTCGCACGTGTGTCGCTCGCCTTTCGAAGAGCTCAGGCTGCTGGAGTATTCACAACGACTGACGCGGCGCAAGCGCAACCTCGCGCTGCATGCGCCGGGCGTGGCGATCGGCGATGCGCTGTGGGACGCGGCGGCGCGCGGCGGCGCGCGGGCCGCCGCGCGCAACGCCGGCGCGATCGAGGTCGGGCGCCATGCCGATGTGATTGCGCTTTGCGTCAAAGGCGCGGCGGCGGACGAATACGACGCAACGCAGTGGTTGTCGCTGGCGGTGTTCGGCGGCGCGCACGCCGTCATCGAGCAAAGCTGGGTGAGCGGCCGCTCGGTCGCGAGGGTTCATGCTGCGAACGCGCAACTGATCGCCGATCGGTATTCGCGGACCATCCGACGCCTGCTGGTGTGATCCCAAGAACGCATTCGCTAGTTTGGAGGCATGCCGTTCGAAATGCATCCGACCACGCTCAAAGTCTCCGCTGCGCTGGGCGCGATGCTGACGCTGGCGAGCGGTTGCGCCAGCCTCGACGAATGGCAACGGCGCAGCATCTTCCAGCACGAATCCAGTGTCCGCTATGGCGACCGCGAACCACCAAGCGGCGGCGTAGCCTACGAGCTGGCCCTGGTCAACGGCGATCGGATCCATGCGTGGTACGTGCCGGCGGTCGAGCGCGATGCACCCACGTTGCTGTTCCTGCATGGCGCACGGCGCAATCTTTCGGGCAGCTTCGGGCGCATCGAATTGATGCGATCACTCGGGTTCAACGTTCTGGCAATCGACTATCGCGGCTTCGGGCGTTCCAGTCCGCTGCTGCCGAGCGAGCAGTCCGCCGTCGAAGATACGCGGCTGGCGTTCGCCGAGCTGCTGCGGCGCGAACCGGATCCAAGCCGCCGCTTTGTCTACGGTTACAGCCTCGGCGGTGCGCTGGCGATCGATCTGGCGGCGGACACCGACGGCATCGGCGGACTGATCGTCGAATCGACCTTCACCAGCATTCCCGACCTGGTTCGCGCTTCGCGCTGGAGCTGGGTGCCGATGCTGGACACAATCGTGACGCAGGATTTCAACTCGCTGCGCAAGATCCCGCGCCTCAACGAGCCGCTGCTGCTGATTCATGGCACCGCGGACGGCGTGATTCCGCATCAAATGAGCGATCAGCTGCTGGCGGCGGCGATCAATGTGCAGCCTGGGTTGCGGCGCCTGGTGAAGATCGACGGCGCTACACACTGGGGTGCCGCCCAGTACGGCGGCGAGACGTACGCACGTGCCGTGCGGGATTTCGTGGCGACCGCTCAGGCGGCCATGCGCAGCGGGATTCCGGCGCGCACCGCGACTGACGCGACCACCCGGACGACGGCGGCGAGGGCGGTCGAAATGCCTTGAGCCCCCTGCGGGTGGCGTCGCTGCGCGAAGCGGCCACCGTGGCGTGCGCACTCGGTGGTGCGGTGGCTGCGCCCTGGCTTCACATCCCAGTGTCCGGGCTCATCCGGCCCCTACCGGCCGTGGCCGGGTTGCGCCTGGCCGGCGTCAGTCGGCCCGCGCCGGCGCACGCACGCGACGCGGGGCAGTGGATCATCGGCGCCGCTCTGGGCCTGTGCGGCACGCCGGAGGTCGCGCCGGAAGAGCTGCTGCCCGCTCCGGTGGGTCGCGCTGAACGCGCTTTGCGTCCTGGCCATGGGCCTCGGCGGCGCGTGGCTACGGGGTCGCGCGACCAACGAGGGCGGGCCGACCCCCATCTTCGCCATGGCCATTGGCGAAGCGAGCGCGATGGCGGCGCAAGGCGCCGCGCTGCGCTGCACGGATGAGTCGGGTCGCGGCCGGCCACAGCCTGCGCATCATGGCGGCGGCGCAGAGCGTGCCGTTCGCGCTGCGGTCGCTGGGCGTGCAGGGTGCCGACCTTGGATGCACCGGCGGCGCGCGAGGCCAGCTTCTTGGGCTTTGTGGTCCTGGCGGCGGCGACCGGTGGCATTGGCGAAATAGCGATCACCGCGCAGCTTCTGCAGCGGGGCGCGCCGATCGTGTCGGCCTGTCATGCCATCCGTTTGGCAGCGATCGTGTTGACCGTTGGCGCGCGGTATCGAGTGGTCCGATATTTCAGGTCGCGGCGATGAAGCTACTGATCCTGGGCGGCACGCGATTTCCGGGTCGGCACCTCGCCGATGCGGCGCGTGCCGATGGCGTTGCCGTGTCGCTCTTCAATCGCGGCCGGACCGCGCCTGATCTGTTTGCGGACGTCGAGCGACTGCATGGCGACCGCGACGGCGGACTTGATGCGCTCGGGGGCGGAACATGGGATGTGGTCATCGACACATCTGGCTACGTTGCGCGCGTCGTGCGCCAGTCGGTCGAACGACAGGCGGCGAAAGTGGGGCGCTATGTCTTTGTCTCGAGCGTCAGCGCGTACCGCGATTTGTCTGGAGCGAGCATCGTCGAGGACGCGCCCGTGTTGCGCTTGCGTGATCCGGCCACGGAAGACGTGTTGCCGAACTACGGTGCCCTGAAGGCGGCGTGCGAATCCGTGGTGCAGGAGACCTTCGCGGCGCGTTCCCTGATCATCCGGCCCGGTTTGATTGTCGGACCGCACGATCCAACGGAACGGTTCCCGTATTGGGTTCGCCGCTGCGCGCGAGGCGGACCGATGCTCGTCCCCGACGCGCCCGGCTACCCGATCCAGTTCATTGATGTGCGCGATCTGGCCCGTTGGATGGTTGCATTTGTCCAGCGCGACGCCGGCGGCGTATTCAATGCGGTCGGGCCGAGGCAAGCCGCTGACGCCGTCGGGATTCCTGGCGTCCTGCGCGAGCGCGCTGGGAACCACCGCGTCCCCGGTCTGGGTGGCAGTCGATTTTCTACTGGAGCAGGGCGTGCAGCCTTGGACCGACCTGCCGCTTTGGGCGGGCAACGAGCACCTCGGCATCGCGCGGGTCGAAGGTTCCCGCGACTGGGCGGCAGGCCTGAAGCACCGGCCCCTTGAAGACACCGTCCGTGAAACTTGGCGGTGGATCACGGCGCGCGCCAACCGGCGCTGCGCTGGGGGTTTGACCGAGGAACGCGAGGCGGCCCTGCTGGCAACCTGGGCGCAACAGCCGCGTTAG
>Ga0031654_10000495_pt1 | contig 10133 bp, 8 predicted proteins | sample FrelakmetCRP12CR_FD_55268 | JGI IMG/M metagenome (GOLD analysis project Ga0031654, IMG submission 55268) | Freshwater lake sediment microbial communities from the University of Notre Dame, USA, for methane emissions studies - CRP12 CR | ecosystem: Environmental > Aquatic > Freshwater > Lake >...
CTTCAAAGAGGTCCTCTGGCTCGCCGGTGGGCTCGCGCTCCCGCCGTTGCCGACGGACTCTTCCGGGCTGCCGCTGGACGAGGCGTTCGCCCTTCATGAGAAAAAGTTCGGTCAGGTCTACGCGTCGCCCATCGCACACCAGTTCGTGGCGTGGCGTCTCAACGGAGCCGACCGGCCGATGATCCGCGCCGAGATCGCCGGCGGCAGCGTGGACCTCGTCTACGTGCTGGACGCGCTCGAGGCAAGGAGCGAGTCGCTCCTGGCCGCCCACGAGAGCCTGGCCATCGACGACCGCCTCAACGTGACCGTGCTGTCCGACCAACCCGTCGAACGGGACCGTCGGGACCCGGTCGTGCCGCGCTTCATGCTGACGGACGTGGACCTCTCCGTGACGGCTTCGGACAGGAGGGACGTGTCGCTGTCGGTGACCGAAACCCTCTTCGCGATGGTCCAGCCGACGAGCGTCCTCCTCCTTCACCTGTACGACACAATGTTCGTCCCCAGCAACCTCGGCATGCCCGAGCCGAGACGGCTGCGCGTGAAGGGAGTGTTCGACGAGGCTGGCGCCGCTGTGCCGTTTGACCACGCGAAGGATGAGATTGCCGTCGGCCTTGCTGCTCCGCTCGTGCCTGGCCGGCCGTTGAAGCTCCGCTTCGAGATCGAGGGGGACGTCCTGTACAACCCTGGCGGGGACAGCTATTGGGAGCTGGGCACCGGGCCGTGGTTTCCGCAGCCGGGCCTCTCCGGTCAGTACTACACGGCCCACTCCACCGTGAAGGTGAAGAAGCCCTTTGTACCGTTGGTGCCCGGGAAGACCCTGCGGCGCGTCGAGGAAGGGGAGTGGAACGTCCTCGAAACGCGCGTCGACAAGCCGGTGCAGTTTATGGTCATCCTCGCCGGAAAGTACTCATTCGAGGAGGAGACGAAAGACGGCGTCACCGTCCGCGTGGCTTCATACGCCGGGAAGAACACCATCGGGATCCGCAAGCTGATGAACCTCACCCACAAGGTGATCGCCTACTATGAGGCCTTCCTCGGTCCGTTCCCCTTCGACGAGTTCAACGTCACCGAGATCAACTCCTGGGGATTCGGCCAGGCTCCCCCCGGCTTCATGTTCATCACGTCCGAGGCCTTCAACCCCATCGGCGGCGAGATCAACCAGTTCTTCTCCAAGGGTATCAACGAGCGCTTTTCGCACGAGATCGCCCACCAGTTCTGGGGCCACGTGGTGAAGATGCCGTCCTACGAGGAGCAGTGGCTGACGGAGTCGTTTGCGGAGATCTGCGCCGGCCTGCTCATCCGCGACCTGCGCGGTAAGAGCGATCTCGAAGGGCTCGTCGCCACCTGGAAGTCCAGAGCGAAGGAGGCGACTGACACGGCGCCGATTCCGCTCGCCAACAGGATCCGCAACAGATCGGACCCACGGACGGCCAACATGCACAGGAACTACCTCTTGTACTTCAAGGGCCCGTGCATCCTCAACTCGATCCGGCAGCAGATCGGCGATCAGGCGTTCCTGGTGTTCCTGAATTCGTGCCAGGCCACATTCCGGTGGAAGTTCGGCAACACAAAGACCGTGCAGGCCGTCCTCGAGGCGATCACAAAGAAGGACTGGAAAACGTTCTTCGACGCCTACTACTGGGGGACGGCCATGCCGGAAAAGTAGCGGTCCGGCCTATTTTGCGGCCGGGACCACCAAAACTGGCACGGGCGCTGTCGCAGCCTTGGCCCGGGCTCGAAATCATCGTCATGTCGGGCTACCTGGACGACGAAGGGCTGCGCCGCGACATCTCACAGGGGAAGGTTCGCTTCCTGCAAGAGCCGTTCAAGATGGGCACAGTCGCGCGCCAGGTGCATGCCGCACGCTCACACCGGCCGTGAGCGTGGCGCCGCCTGCGCCTGCTCAGGGCAAGAACATTCGCAGCTCGGGTGAGGTCCGGAGGCGCTCTACCGTGGAACGTGGGCAGAGACAAAGGGCGGTTGCTGCTCGGCGAGCGCCATGTCCTCGGCGGCGTAGTAGCTGACCACCATCTGCTGGGCGCCCGGGCGCGTGTAGACGTCGGCGCGCGGGTGCTCGATGACCTCGGCGATGACCTGCGCCACCTCCACAGCCGTTTGCGCGCCCGGCACCTGGCGAGAGTCAGCGCCACCGTGGCGGGCATGCCTCCCGAACCCGGTCGCCACAACGCCAGGATGTACGCAGGTCACGTGGATCTCAGGATACTGGGGGCGCAGCTCGATGCGGAGGTCCGCAGTGAGCGAGTTGAGCGCATGCTTCGCGGCGTTGTAGGCCGAGCGGACGGTGGCCAAAGGCAACCGACCCAGCATCGACGAGACGTTGATGATGTGCCCGCGCCCCCGCGCCCGGAAGTGCGGCAACACCGCCTGCATCCCGTACAGCGCCGACTTGACGTTGACCCGCATCATCTCGTCGAAGTCGTCGTCGGTCAGCTCGGAGACCAGCCTCGTGATGCCCCGCCCGGCGTTGTTGACCCACGCGTCCACGTGGCCAAAGCGCTCCAAGCACGCTGCGAGCGCCCCCTCGACCTGCTCGCGCCGGGTGACGTCCGCGACGATCGGCAGCGCCTCAGGGCCACAGCGCGCGGCGACCTCGCCCAGCTCTTGCTGGCGGCGAGCGACCAGGGCCACGCGCGCCCCTTTGCCCGCAAGGAGTTCGGCGAGCGCCGCGCCGATCCCGCTGCTCGCCCCGGTGATAGCAATGACCTTGCCGTCCATGAGATCGCCAACGCCTCCCGGACCTTCAATGTTCCCGAGCTGCTGGAATGCCACTCTGGCGCGTGTAGGCGTCTTCGGTAATGGCGACGATGCCGACGCCAAAAAGGATGTTGTGGAGATCCTGAAGCTGTTCGGGTGGGAGACTGAGGACGCCGGGACAGTCGAGGCCGCGCGCGCGATCGAGCCCCTCTGCCTGCTCTGGTGCATCCCGGGTTTCCTCAAGAACGACTGGGTGCACGCGTTCAAACTGCTCAGACCATAGGCGTGGCCGCACCGGTCCGCAAGGCAGGGCCCAGTTGCTCCCTGGGACAGCTCGACCCGCAGGGCCTTGCGGTTCCTGGTCCCTTACCTACAGATGATCCTTACCACCGGAGAGCCCTGACTGAGGTGGGTGTTGCCCGAGTTGATGAAGAGCGTCATTGCGGCATCGTAACTGTGCCCGGTTGCGCCGAGACGCCAGGTCTCATGGATCACCATGGATCCCTGGTTCGCGCCAGGGCGGACAACCCGCACCGGGGTTGTTGCGCCGTCGCTTCGCTGCCAGTGGTAGTTGAAGACAAAACCTTGCGGGTGTGGCGACACGAAATTGATGCTGGCGGTATAGATGACCTGAACCGGACAGCCCCTGCCGTTGTACTGGCTCCTGTTGGCCGCCACATGAATCGGCCCGAAGGGGCCGTCATCGGCGGAGGCAACCTGGCCAAGACTGAAAATCGCCAGGACCGCGAACAAGAATGCGCTTAGCCCAATGGTGCGTGTCGGCGTCATGTGCGACCTCCCTCTAGCATCTGATGATAGCCCACTCCCTCTGAAGCCGCGACGGTTCTCTCGCGTGGAGCGGGTGGCTTTTCGCACACGGTCGCGGCCAGGCGCTCGAGGCGCCGCGAGGGGACACAGGATAGGGCAACCCGTCGCTTCCACCGGCGGCGTCAAACCGGGGGCAGCGACCCGAGGCTACTGGCTCTTGACCCGTTCGCCCTTCCAATCAAACTTGCCCATTGGACCTTCGGCCGTACCCTTCATCGTGTCACCCTCAACCGTCCCGATGTAGGACATGGAGACAGTGCCATTCGGGGTCTCGCGGGTCACAGTCCACTGGATCTCATTGCCGGTCACCGTGCCGGCGGCCGTTTGCTCCTGGCCTTCGCGCCCAACCCACGTCAGCGTGATCTTGCTCTTGTCCTGCACGATGGTGTAGTCGGTGGTTCGCTCGCCCCGCGGGGTCGTCATCGTGAGCTTCCATTTGCTGGCGACGTTGGCAGGGTCGGCGGCCAGCAAAGGCAGGGCCGTCACACTCAACAGCAGAACGACGGGCAGTGCTTTCCTCATCTCACGGCTCCTTTCCGTGCCTAGCAACGCTGATTTGCCCGGCACGATTCGCAAATTTACCACCAGCTCAGAGCCGCGCACAGCGCAGATGCGTGCGTCTTCAGTTGCCGGCGCAGGGGTCCCACAAGGAGCACGCCAGACTGGTACAAGCGACGTCACGTCGCCACCATCATCGTTGAGTCACCTGCGTCAGCGCAACCGTGCCACGCTGGATTCGACGTGTTCCTCTGTGCCCTCGGTGAAGTTGTTATCGGAGAAATCCACCTCGCTGTTGCTTTCGCAGGCGAGGATGGGTGGGGAAAAACAGAGCGGGGAACCGCGTTCTCTCGGACAGTGCGATTTCGATGCCGGTACCGATACGCGTTAAGCGATGGATCAGGCCCCGCCCTTGGCTTGGGTGGTCGTGGTGCGCTCGAGCGCCTGTACGGCCGCAACGATCAGGTCGTTGAACTCGGTTGGGCGCTCCAGCATCGGGTAGTGGCCGGCGTCCTTCATCACCCTGGCGTCGAAGTCCGGGACCACGGCGCGGTTGGTTTCAACCAAGGTGGGCCAGAGATCGCCGTTGACCGCCCGGATCGGCACCCCGGCCGCCCGCGCGGCTCGGGCGATGTCATAGTCGGCGAAGCCCTCCATCATCGAGACGGCCACCTCGGGTGGCGCGGCGCACATCCTCTGCTCCGCCCAGGCGTGCAGTTCGCGCTCCTTGCCAGGGTGGAAGAGCGCGTTGACCATCTCATGGCACGCCCCCTGGAAGTCCCGCCGAAACGCCTCGGCCCGAGCGTGAGCTGTTGCGGCATCAAATTTCTGTGTGAGGTCGTGCAGGGTGTCCACCCCGATCACGCCCATCACCCGACCGGGGAGGAGCGCAGCAGCCTCGAGCGCCACCGGGCCGCCGAGCGAGTTGCCAATCAGAACGATACGATTCAGCTTCAGCGCGTCAGCAACGGCGCGCACGTCTTGGGCCCAGGCACCGATCGTGTACGCCTTGCGCTGCCGCCCCGATTCGCCGTGCCCGACGAGGTCGAGCGCCACGACCCGATACCGGTTCGCCAACGCCTCAACCTGCGGCGCCCAGAAGGCGCGGTCCGCAAGCCCCCCATGGATGAAGACCAGCGCCGTGGCGCCCGCGCCGCCTGCCGCGTAGGCAATCTCGACCCCATCGGACGAGCGGGCTCGCCCGCGTATGGCGTGCTCACCGCCGTCCACCACAGCTATCCCCCCGCCTACCAGCACGATCATCGTCACGAAGGCTGTCTTGATTATGTCGTGATCCTACACCCCAGTGCAGCGTCGGACGCGACGGCGATCTCACTCAACCACCCGCGGACCTGTTCTCCGGGATGGCGTTCTTGAGGCACGTTCGGCCTTTCTTTTGATACCGAGTCGGGAGGTGCGATGGGGCGCCTCGGCGAAACTTGGGCTTCTGCCTCTCAGGCTGCCGGCACATGATCCGTTGTCACCTGGTGCTGGCGCCGCCTACGAACCGCACGATGTCGGGGACGCTGCGAGGTTCCGGATCGGATGCTTATGGTGATCCGCGCAGCCTGCGCAGTTCCTGCTGGGCAAGCGGCTGCTCGGGCGCGAGGGCAAGGGTCTTCTCGAACGCAGCGATTGCCTCGTCGCGCCGGCCCAACCCCTCCAGTGCAAGCCCCATGTAGAGGTGGGCCAGCGGCTGCCCGGGAGCGAGTTCGGCGGCGCGGCGGCTCGCGGTCAGGGCCTCCTCGTAGCGCCCGAGAAGGAGCAACGCCCCGCCCTTGTACTGGTGGCCGACGGCGCCGGCTGGGCAGTCCCGAATCGCCCGCTCCGTCTCCTCGAGCAGGTGCGGCGCCTCCACCAGCGAGAAGATGGCCTGCGTCGACGTCGGCTTGAACAACCGGAACTCGTGGTCGGCCACGAACTTCTCGTTGTCAGGCCTGCGCCGAACGAGAATGAATGCGCGGTCATCGTAGTAGACCGGCGCCCACTCAGTGGCGGACTCCAGCCAGTCGAACACCGCCGGCTTGCGGTCCGCGTACGAGAGGAGGAAGAAGTCCACGGGATATCGCTCCAGGAACCGGCGCATAGAGGTCGGCGCGTCAAGCGCTTCGCGGTAGTCCTGGTAAAGAGCGTCGCCGTAGACATCGTTGCGCGAATCGATGTTGACCTTCACGTCAGGGTGCATTTTCTCGATCAGCATCCCGGCGAAGGTGTAACTCACGAACGCATTCCCGGTGATGTGGTTCTTGCGCACGAAGTCGGTGGCGCACACTGGCATGTTGGGAGTAATCCCGACGCCCGTGCGGCGCAGAGGCGTAAGCGCGTCGTAGCGGTAGTCGAAAGCGAAGACTCCGATGGAGACGACGAGCATCAGAACAGAGCCGGCGACGACTACCGCCGGTCGGGACGGGTCCCGCCAGCACGCCGGTTCAGCGTGAGAGCGCGCGGAGGGCGAGCTCAGGCCTTTTCGCGATGCCAACACAGCCGACCAGGCGCCGGCGAGAATCGGGAGCATCGCCAGGGTCGCGTCACTGACCGAGCGATTGTGCCGGAGGCTCAATAGCAGGAAAAGCGCCACAATCCCGGCCTGGCTGAAGTCAGCCGTGCGGAAATTCTTCAGCGTGTTCCCGACGAGCACCGCAAACAGGAAGTAGAGGAAGACCTCAAGCACCCCGGGTGTCCAGTGGATTGCGGGACGCTCCAACCAGAAGACGATCAGGGCGAGGTACGACACTGCCAAGGCGCCGGCCGGCACGAGGCTGAGCCACGCCGCGCGTCCACGACCGAGGCGCATCCCGGCTTCGCCTCGCCGAGCGAAGAGCAAGGCGGTCCACAGCGCCCCGAGATAGAGCAGGTAGAGCGCGAACATCGTGGTCGTGTTGTAGGCGGGGTGATAGGGCGGCTGCCACTCGAAGTTAGATTCTCGAACAAATCCGAGACTCTCGAGCTCGAAAGGGAAGCGAAGGAGCCTGGCGCCGTACGGGTTGACCAGCGTGGCCAAGAGGCACGCGGGGACCAGCGCCGCCAAGAGCGCGACGTCACGAGTCGTTGACGTCCGCTCATGGCCGCCGCAAAGCCAGCGCGCGCGTAGATGGGCGATCCCTTCTCCTATCGCGAAGACCGCCGCCAAGGCGATGCCCAGGACCCAACCGCCGTGCAGATTCGCCCATAGCATCTGTGCCGGCGGAATCACGCACAGCCATCTCCAGCGGCCGCTCTCCCTGAAGCTCAACAGCACCCACAGGTAGAGGGCCACTAGCAGGTAGGAGAAAATGTGCGGCCGCTCCATGAACCGCGGGCTGGCGATGAAGAGTGCCACGGTCAACGCGGGCACGAAGATCGCCAACTGCGCATGCAGCTTGCGCGCAGCGAGGAACAGTAGGGCACAGGTCGCTCCGACCACCAGCGCTTTGAAGAGGATCAGGCCGAGCAGGCCAGCGGCGCTGTAACTCAGGCGGAACAGGACCGCGGCGAGCCACTCGTGCGCGACGTAAACGTGATCGGCCGCGGTGTAGGAGTATGGGTCCGTGACCGGCAGCCGGCCGTGTTCGAGGATGTACTGACCCGTCTTGAGGTGGATCCAGATGTCGTTGTTCGATACCGGAAAAACCGTTAGCGCCGTGACGCACACCGCTGCGCTGAAGAGCGCGAAGAGGCGGACCGACCGTGTGAGGCCTACCTGCGCCGCCGCGCGGCTCGCGTCCTGAAGAGGGGCTTTACGGCGCTTCATCGAGCGCCCAACCCTGCGCGGCCGGGCGGCGCCGTTCTATCTGGGGTGGGAAGCTCCTTTTCAATCAGGAATGGCCAGTGTTTGGTCACTGGACTCGAGGGTAGCGCCGCTTGGTCGGTTGTCAATGCTCGCTCCGCAGCTCCCAGGGCCCCGACGACGACCTCACCTGATCATCGCCGATGTCTTAAGTGGCGTGCATTGACAGGGGGAGCACCCCGGCTGTCGATTTGCCGCGCGTCGTCGCTGGCGCACGCCAGACTTGGCGGGCACGCTCGCCGTCTTTCTGCGAGTTCGTCAAGAAGTTGAGTTAACCTAAAAGATATGGAAGTCGAAACGAAGACCAATAGCGTCTGCTTGGCCAGGGGAATCAATGGTGCCCCGATCTCGGGAGAGTGGAAGATGGCCGTCGTGAGAAGATCAGCCTGCCTTTCTCTTGGGCTCGTCGTATCGATCTTGATGGTAGATTGTGTACTGAAGAGATCCCATGCAAGTCAAGCAACCCGCCTCAACATGAACAACATGACGGTCTCCGAGAAGGACAACGGCAGCACGTTCGAGTTGAGAACGGGAGATGTCTTAACGTTGAAGCTGGAGAGCATACCGGGCACCGGGTATTCGTGGTACATCGAGAAGAACGACAACAAATTGATGGAGCTGATGGGAGAGCACACGCACGAAGTGCCAAAGGGAACTACGGTCGTCGGAGGCATGGAGTACGAGGTTTTTCGGCTGAGAGCCCTCGCCAGTGGCACCAATAGGCTCGAGCTGAGTTACAAGAGGATATGGGAAAAAGAAAAGAAACCTCTAAGGACATTTCTGATTAGGGTAAGAGTAAAACCATAGGGCCCACGATGAAACGAGTCCTTGTGGCTGCGCACTCGGCTGAAGCCCAACTCATGAAGGGCTTGCTGGAAGCGAGCGGCATTCAGGCCGAGGTACGAAATGAAGAACTCTTTAGCGTCCTCACCGGACTCCTCGCTGTTCAGCCTGAGGTCTGGATTACCCACGACAGTCAGATCGAGCCAGCTCTCGCCATTGTTGAATCGTGCCGGCAAACTGGTGGGGAATCCTCGCGGGTGCCCAACCGGACCTGGAAGTGCTTGGCATGTGGCGAGGAGATCGAATCGCACTTCACGAGCTGTTGGCGGTGCGGGCAGCCGGCCCCCGATTCCCTTGAACACGGCCAGTTGCCGGGCTGAAAGCACAGGTGACCACACACTGGAGGCGTCCGGTCCAAGAACTAGCTCATGCGTTAGCAGGAAGCTTGACGTGAGGGGAACACGACACTGCCAAGCGAAAACCCCCGGCCCAGAACCGGGGGCTATTTCGTGAAGGCTTTCTATTCAGACGTCGGAACCTGGGATGTAGCTCTTCCTTGTCTGTTCCAGCTCACTCTTGGTCACATCCCTAATCACGGTCTAAGAGGCGGCCTTCCGCTTGTTCGAATCCGAAGCGATGACGACTTACGGGCTAGATTGCTGCCTAGGTCGAATTGGCCACCCTGCGAACCTGCGGCGAAGGTCTGGGACTTACCTCCAAAATTGGCATGCTCGTACAGTGTCACCGTTGTTTGACCCCAGTTGTCCGGTTTCGTTCCATTTATCCTCAGCCTGATCGCATCGTCGTTGTACGCAAGGTGAGGATAGTCGGCTCCGCCGCATGTCTCACCTGCCGGGTAGAACGCCTGATGTGGGTCGCTGCCGGAACCTATCAGCCATGCCCCTACGACGCTACTTGTCCTAGGGTATACGACGAGAGATGAGACGATATCGTTGAAATGCTGCTGATTAAGATCGGCTGCGGAATTCGTCAACAAGAGGAATCTCCCGTGATAATCCGAATGCTCAAACAGCATGACAGAGACATCCTTGCCAACCTTGATGGAAGAAACCTTGTCATTCAATTTGACCTTGTTGAAGTTGGGCTCCAGTTTCTGGCACATTCCCGGCTGGACGGAAAAGACCAGGTTCTTGCCTTGATAGTTCTTGTGTTCGTAGACTACCACCTCGTAATCCAAGGCTCCCGTAGGCCTTATCGGCTTCGCATACACCCACGCAGCGTGGGAACCGATGTTGTTGCAACCGTAGGCTATCCACATGTAGCCGTTCTCACCCCATCCGGCGCCCCACGAATTCTTGATCAGCCATGCCTGCTTGGTGTCATCCCAACCGATGAGGGTCACAATGTGGTTGATGTCGCCCGACTCGAACGCATCAAATGGAACGCCATCACCACCGGTGTAGGCTTGGAAAGCATCCGTAGCCCTCACGCCAACAACCAGGGGCCCAAACCTGCACAGAGCCGCCTTGATCTTGTCAACATCATGGCGGCTACTACCTGCACCGACATACCCCCACATCTC
>Ga0031654_10000496_pt1 | contig 10131 bp, 7 predicted proteins | sample FrelakmetCRP12CR_FD_55268 | JGI IMG/M metagenome (GOLD analysis project Ga0031654, IMG submission 55268) | Freshwater lake sediment microbial communities from the University of Notre Dame, USA, for methane emissions studies - CRP12 CR | ecosystem: Environmental > Aquatic > Freshwater > Lake >...
AGTCCGGCCACAGGCAACGGATGCGCAAGTAACACCCGCCAGTCCATGAGGATGCCGATCGACACGAAGAAGAGACTGTTGAAACTGTCGCGGAACGGTAGCACTTCAGCCATGGCCTGATGGCTGTACTCCGATTCAGAAATGACCAACCCGGCGATGAATGCACCCAACGCCAACGAGAGACCGCCGAGTGAGCTGAGCCACGCGATACCGAGACAGGAAACGATGATCGTCAGCAAGAACAGCTCGCGGCTGCGGCTGCGGACGATATGTCCCAACACCTTGGGGACCAGATACCAGGCGGCTGCAATGACGAGCGCGACGACAACGACCGACTTTCCCAAGGTGAGCAGAATCGCCAGCCCGCCTCCCTCCGAATGGCCGCCGAGAATCGGCGTCAACAACATCATGGGTACGACGGCCAAGTCCTGAAAGACAAGAATGCCGATCGTCGCTCGGCCATGGATCGAGTCGCTGTCCCCCCGTTCGGCCAAGGTCTTTAACACGATCGCCGTGCTGCTCAGGGAGAAGAGAAATCCCCAGAACAGCCCCTGTTGCCAGGACAATCCGACGAGCATCGCCCCGAGCCACGCGATCAACAGCACGCCACCGACCTGGATCGGCGCGGCCAAAAACATGAGGCGGCGCATGGAGGCCAAATGCACCAATGAGAATTCGATGCCGATAGTGAAGAGAAGCAGAACGATCCCGATCTCCGCCAACGCTTGGACCGTGCTGATATCCGAGATGAGATTCAACCCATAAGGTCCGATGAGCGCACCGGCAACCAAGAATCCTGCGATCGAGGGAAGCCTGAACTGGTGGAATATAAAGACGACGGCGATCGACGCCGTGAAGATCACGAGTAGATTGGCAAGCACGCCGTAGTCAGTCATAACGGAAATTAGTCAGACGTAAGGAGTGAGGAGGCCTCGCGAGGAAAAATCCTCGAACGTTTCACGCTTCACGGGTTCAAGGCGGAGAATACCCCAGCAGGGAGGAGGGAACAAGGCAAAGCTGCTTGTTCAACGGAAGCGGTTTCTCGACGGCGACTTCACTCGACAATTGAGCGAGGCAGACCGTGGTCTGCCCCTGATTGTCACCTTCAACGGCAGCGCCGCTGCCGCGGCTCAATGCCGCGCACTGCGTAGTGCCGGAGGATTCCCGAGTCGCTATCCGCGCCGGATAGATACACGCGACGGGCGGGAAAGGCGAGACACTCGGAATAAGGGCTTGCGCGTCGCGCGCTTGAGCCGCTGGCCCTCCCTATCACTCGAACAACTGACCGAGGCTGATCTCCTCCTGCCAAATTTGGAAGGGTGCGTCCTGAATCGATTGAGCCATTGGTCTCGGCTAATCGGCCATCTGAGCCACGTGGCAACGGCACCCGTCGGTAGGAAGACCCCCCTCGAAAGACGAATAGACAGCTTGGGCCCTGGCAGAATAGCTTGTCAGCACCATTGGTAAGTACAATAAATACAGGTAACTGATAATGCAAACCCTGTCTGTTCCACCATCTCTGGGGAGGTGTTTTATGCAACCCGCCCATCTGCTCGTGATCGCCGCAACAATGCTGACCCTGTCCTCAACGTCGGTATTTGCCGATACCGCGCCCTCCCATCCCTTACTGATGCGGGAGTGCCCCCAAGCCGATGGGAGTTCCCTCTACACCAACAAGGATGTGCCGGGCTGCAAGCTGATGAAGCTGAAAGAGCTGTCGGTCGTGCCGTCGCTGGATGATATGCCGACCTATCGCCCTACCGTGACCTCAACTCCTCATTACGATATTCCTCCATACGCCGACCGCAATCAGACCGGGATGACCGGCGCGGGACAACCCGTCCCAGATTGGGCCAAAGATTGGCATGCCAGCATCGCCTCGTCCGGGTCCGTTCAAGCTGAAGTCTGCTCCATGTATGGAGAGTGGCTCCACCTCAATCAGAAAACCCGGGGCGGGTTTTTTAACGGGACAGATCCCTCGTATGGCGGAGATCTTTCCGGAAGAAATCAGCGGGGTGCGAGCTATTCGTTTTACGACAACGCGCGTTTCGTGACTCTCTCGAGGATGTTTGGGACGGGATTTGTGCCGGTCGGCTGTCCGTAACGAGCGGGGCCAGGGTAAGAGACTGTGGGGTGCCTGGCTTCTCTTAAGAGCCAGGCACCCTTCATTTTTTGTAGAACTCCCGATACCACCGCACGAAACGCGCGATCCCTTCTTCGATCGGCGTCGCTGGGGAAAATCCAACGTCTCGCGTCAGATCTTCGACATCCGCATACGTCGCCGGCACGTCGCCCGGCTGAATCGGCAGCAGCTTCTTCACCGCTTTCTTTCCTAACGCCTGCTCCAGCACCTCGATAAAGCGCAGCAGTTCCACCGGCTGATGGTTGCCGATGTTATAGATCCTGGCCGGCGCTGAGCTGGTTCCGGGATCCGGTCTGTCGCCTGACCAGGCCTGGTTCGGCGTGGCCGGACGATCGAGGGTCCGGATGACTCCTTCGACGATGTCATCGACATAGGTAAAGTCCCGGCGCATCTTTCCGTGGTTATAGACCTCGATCGGTTTTCCCTCCAGAATCGCCTTGGTGAAAATGAACAGCGCCATGTCGGGTCTCCCCCAGGGCCCATAGACCGTAAAAAACCGCAGCCCCGTGCAGGGAATCCGATAGAGATGCGCGTAACAATGGGCCATGAGTTCATTGGCCTTCTTACTGGCCGCATAGAGCGAGACCGGATGATCGACGTTGTCGTGAATCGAAAACGGCATCTGGGTATTGCCGCCGTAGACAGAACTCGACGAGGCATAGACGAGGTGTTCGACCTTCGCGTGGCGGCACCCTTCCAGAATGTTCAGAAACCCTTCGATGTTGCTGTCCGTATAGGCATGCGGGTTCACCAGGGAATAGCGCACACCCGCTTGCGCCGCCAGATGGACCACGCGCCGGATCGGGTGCTTCGCGAACAACTTCTTCATCCCGGCCCGATTGGCTAGATCGAGCTTCGTGAATGAAAACGACTTGAACGGCTTAAGCTTCGTCAGCCGCGCCTTCTTCAGTCGCACATCGTAGTAGTCATTGACGTTATCGAGTCCGATCACCCGCTCGCCTCGCTCCAGCAATCTGGCCGCGGTATGAAACCCGATGAACCCGGCAACTCCGGTGACGAGGATTGGGTCTTGCTGCCTCTTGCGCAGGGTCATAGTCGGTCCTTTCGATTTATCGCGATGCTGTGGTACGGCTGCCGGCCTTCATAAACGGGGGGTCTCCGTGGTCAAGCTGATAGAGTGATAGAGGTGTCAGGGTGTCCCCGGTCGTCAGCGGTTCCACCATCCCGTCAGTCGTGCGACGAAACAGATCCGACGCGTGCGCGTAATGATATCCGCATCCGTTCTTGGANAGAAGATCTTTGAGCGCGTCCGGACGTTCCCAGTGGGCCGTTAGCAGCGCGGTGCGGGCGGGATTCCGTCGGCTGAACATGAAGGAGAGATGGTCCGGATACCACTCTGCGCCGCCGGTGGCATAGGACACGAACAGCTTGGCCCGCAACGCCGCACAGACCTCGGCAAGATAGGCGTTCGTGAGGTAGCCGTTTTCTCCCACATCGAGCCATCTCCCAGGATGAGACAAGGCCGCGTATGCCGCATGGCCACGGACTTCGAGCAGTTGTTGTTGCGAGGCAAACACCAGCGGAATCGGCCCATGCTTCTGCGCAAGCGACTGAATCACTTCGTCCTTGAGGGCGGACTTCCCGTTATTCGTCGGCCCGCTGTCCGCATGCACGAGCACATTATAGCCGCGATCGGTGATGAGATAGCAGTTGCGCGGCATGGCCAGATCGCAGGGATCTTCGCCGTAGAACGGCACGGAGTACACGGCTCCTCCTTCGAACACCCACCGTTCTCCATGCGCCAATTCAATCACATGACCGAATCCCAGCTCCCGCAAGAGTGACAGATAATCGTAGGAGAGCGTGCGCCGATTCCTTCGGCTCGGCACGATGATGGGTGTGTCTTTTGGCAGGTGCAAGAGCGTGCGAGGATCCACATGATCGTCGTGATCGTGGGTCAAGAAGACGGCGGCCGGTTTGGGCAGCAGCGATCCCCAGAGCGACGGGACAGAGGATTCTGCAAACCAGGGGAGCAGCCAGGGATCGAACCACAGCGCTTGGTCCCGTTGCCGATACAGCAGCGCGGCATGGCCGAGATGNACCGTGTCCTGATCTTGAACCGTTTCGAACCAGCGGGACCTGACGGAGGAGGTGCTCGAGCTGATCAAGCACTCATGCTGGTGGAGGGATTCGATCAGTCGCGTGAGCACTCGTTCCCCATCTCGCCCTGAGGTCGCCACTACCGTGTTGAGCTCCTCGGTCTGATGCGTGCCGTCCAAAAACCCCAGGACCTTTCCCACCAGCGGCCCCACCTGTCGCTGGTCGAACCCGATCGGAATCGCCTGCCGCTTCACAGAATGAAAGATCCGGAGTCCGCCGTTGATCACGGTAGCGGATTTCGTAGGGTCAGTTGGAAAATCCCATTGAAACGTACCGTCCGGCTTCCGCCCACAGCGAATGTGCTGCTGGAGATGGGGACGGGTGCCAATCACTTCCGCATAGGCATCTTCCAATCGCCGTTGACGATCAGGATCGTCGAGTGGGGCCCGCTTGGAAAAGACATCGCTGATGGCCGTATCGATCGCGCTGGAAAGAAGTCCATGGGCTTCATGGAGACTCGCGACGACTTCAGGCGCCACCCCTGCAATAAAAGGAAAGGGCCCGGGTGGGTCGGCACTCTCCAATTGGACCCAGGCCCAGGGCGCGAGGCTGAGATACTGATGTTTCGGCAGACTGTCCCAAATCTTCATGATCGCCAGGCGTGAGGCGCGAGGCGTAAGGGGATCGCCTCTCCGGCTTTAACGCCGTGATTCTCAAACATCGCCTTCCCCCTTACGTGTGAACTCCAACTTACTGATCGTGGGTTCGTACAGGGCTTGAATGACAGTTCCATCGGGATCAGAAAAGTAAAAGGAATAGCTGCCGTCGCGATGCGGCTTCGGCGGTGTCACGACTCGCCCGCCCAGTTCAGGCAGTTGCGGCTCGATCTCCCGATACATCCGGTCGACCGCCTCAGGGCTCTCAAGGATCACACCGATGTGATCCAACGATTGCCCTGTCAACGGCCGATACGATGCGATCTCGGACGCCGGAATCTGATGTAAGGCAAGATTATCCGGGCCAGAGCTGAAATACACATTGTCGGGGTCTGGCTCCCACACCACCTTCATCCCCAGCAACTGCTCATAAAACACGCGCGAACGCGCGAGACTCGTGACGCGCAGCGCCACATGACGTAACCCTCGATGGAGCGGAGCACTCATAGCCTTCCTCACTCGTGTCCGTATAGTAGGGAGACACCTTGGCGCCGTCAATTGCTAATCCCTGGCAGGATGTTGAAAAAGTCCGCCGGCATCGTTCTCGCCTCGTTCAGACCCTCAAGGTACCCCAAGGCTACGCCTCGGGCTTTCACTCGCTGCGGCCTCGCTGGACGGCCATGTTGAGCATCCCGCGGGAGGCTTCTCCGGTTGTGCCACATTTGCGAACCATCGAAGTACTCGCGTGTCCACAGCGTTTTCCCGCAGGTTACGAGGATAGAGAGTCAGGCTCGGCCCGCCTCACTCATGTCGACAGCGGCGCTTCCTCTCGGGCTGATTGTGGTACGATCCCCATGCTTCCGACTCTTTAAAATTATTGGAGCCATCGTTTCTCGGTCCAAGCAGAGTCGATGACCATTTTGTCTTTTGCCTTTTTACTTGTTCGTTCGAAGCTCTAAATGGCAATCGTTGACTTCAATGGTCTCACCGTCGCCGCCTTCGAGAGCCGCATGGCAGCGGAAATCACCCGTCTCATAGAGCGCCATAGGGGGAACCCACTNGTTACCCCTGCNCTTCGCGAGATTCCGCTCGATGACAATTCCGCAGCGTTGAAGTTCGGGNATCGGCTCATGACCGAGCGAGTCGATATGCTCATCCTGCTGACCGGCGTCGGCACCACCGCGCTGTTCAATCTCCTNAAAATGCGCTACCAGTGGTCGTCGATTCTGGCAGCCCTTGAACNGNTTGCCCTCGTGGCCCGAGGGTCCAAACCAGTCGCAGCCCTNAAGGCATTCGGCCTCCAACCGACGCTGACGGTGCCCGAACCGAACACCTGGGTCGATCTGATCTCCACGCTGGACGAATACCGCCCGGTGAAGGGATTGCGCGTCGCCGTGCAGGAGTATGGGGCGTCAAATCAGGATTTGCTGGAAGCCTTGAATCAACGCGGAGCCGATGTTTTCCAGGTTCCCATCTATCGCTGGGCGCTCCCGGAAGATCTGGGACCGCTCAGACAGGCACTCAACGCCATCATCGCTGGGAAGGTGTCGGTGCTCCTCATCACGAACGCCGCCCAAGTAGACCATGTGATGCAGGTGCTGGAGCGAGACGGAAAAGTGGAGCCCTTTCGTGCGGCACTCAAGAAGATGGTCGTCGCCTCCATCGGCCCGACCGCCAGTGAACGATTGCGCCAGCACGAGTGGCCGATCGACCTCGAGCCGTCACACCCAAAGATGGGCATCCTCGTCAAAGAAACCAGTAAAAAGTCCCATTCGCTTCTCCCGCTCACGCGCTCGCCTTAAGAGCAGATCGCGTGGTCCTTACGCTTACGTTGGCTGATAATTATTACGTTGTCCTTGAGTCGCCCGCTCTCCTCAAAATAGCAATACCCATGGGCCCTCCGTTCAAGGAAGACAAGAATTCTTCCGGCGGGCTCAGTGTTCGGAAGGAAGCGTCGCTCTCGCAGGATGCTGACACGTCCGCCAGCGCGCTGGACGGTTCGGGTTGAGATCACGGCAGTCAACTCTTTGCTCACCCTCGACTTCAGCCTGCCGGATCCGTTACGACAGAACGAGCACGCCGGCGCCTGAATACTGGCCGGCTTTCAATTCTTGCAACGCACGGTTGGCCTCGGCGAGGGGAAACGACAAGGTGTGGGGTTTGATGGGAATCGCGGCTGCCTCGCGCAGGAGNTCGAGCCCATCCTGCCTCGTGTTGGCCGTAACACTTCGAATAACCTTCTCTCCAAAGACCTCGCGGTCNTAGTCGAGCGAGGGAATCGGCGTCATGTGAATACCGGCAAGGGCGAGCGTGCCGCCTCGTTCCAATGCACGCAAGGCCGGCGGGACCAATTCTCCGGCCGGTGCAAAGATGATCGAGCCATGGAGCTTGTCCGGCGGCTGGTCGGCCGCTCCGCCCACCCAAGAAGCGCCCAATTCACGTGCGAGACGTTGATGCTCCGGTTTCAACGAGCTGACATAGACCTGACAACCCCAATGACGAGCAACCTGGATGGCAATGTGAGCGGACGCTCCAAACCCATAGAGACCAAGCCGTTGACCAGGCTGGATGCCACTCAGGCGCAACGCGCGGTAGCCGATGATGCCGGCACAGAGGAGGGGCGCCGCTTCTGCATCGCTGAAGACCGGTGGAATCGGATAGGCAAATGCTGCTGGGACGCGCGCATACTCCGCATACCCGCCATCGACCTGATAGCCGGTAAACCTGGCGCGCTCGCACAGGTTCTCGCGCCCGCTTGTGCAAAACTCGCAGGAGCCGCACGTGTGCTGCAACCAGGCGATCCCGACTCGCTCGCCGACTGTCCGCTCACTCACGCCGGCGCCAGTCTGACTCACAACCCCGACGGCTTGGTGGCCGGGAATAAGCGGAAGTGTGGGGTCGGCCAACTCGCCTTCAATGACGTGAAGATCCGTCCGGCAGATCCCGCAGACAGTGAGGCGAACCAAGATCTCCCCAGGGCCTGGCTCTGGTATTGGAAGTTCCCGAAGTTGCAGGGGGGCAGTTCCCACGTCCGCTGTGCGCGCCAGAACCATGGCCTTCATCAGTGAATGCTCTCAGGAAGATGAAACGACGCCGAACAGAATGTGCGTGACGTGCGAGACAGGCGCGATCCGACGTTCACCGTTCGGGGTTCCGAACACCTCGAACTTCCTACCTCGATCCCTCACCCATCTGGGACAAGCCCGGTCTCTCTGGTTCATCTGGTCTGTCTGGGGTCTCATGCAACCAAACAAACCAGACAGACAGACCGAATAAACTAGATGAACAAGCAGGCTGGCGGCATTGTTCAACAGCCTGCTACGGCTTCGCCTTGATACATTCGATCTCAAGCCGAATCTGGACCTCGTCGCCGACCACGAGCCCACCGTTATCCAAGGTCTTGTTCCAGATCATCCCGAAATCTTTGCGGTTGAGCTTCCCCTCCGCGCTGAAGCCGGCCCTGGTATTGCCCCAGGGGTCCTTCGTCGCCCCGTTATAGTGGCCCGACAGGGTAACTTCCTTGGTCACCCCGTGCAGCGTGAGATCTCCCACTGCGATAAAGTTGTCTGCCGTTTTCTTGTAGCTCTTCATCTTGAAGGTAATCGTGGGATAGTGTTCCGCGTCGAGAAAGTCGGCATTCCGTAGGTGGGCATCCCGTTTTTCATGATTCGTATTCACCGACCCGGTCTTGATCGTGGTCTCACTGGCCGTCACGGTACCGGCCTCGGCATCCATGNCGATAAACCCGGTATAGTCCATGAACCGGCCTGTAGTTTTGGAGACGACCATATGCGCCACACGGAACTCGATCGTTGAATGTTCAGGATCGAGGTTCCAACGAGCTGGTTCTGCGTGACCCGCTGTTGGAAGCCACGCCAGCGCGCCGACCAGCAAGAGCACGAGCCACCTCTGTCTTCTTTTCTTCAGCATGGATCGCTCCTCCTGGGTGAACATCTTTCAGACGAGACCTGAGCAGGTGACAGTCTAGCAGGATGCTGGAAAAGTCCGCCAGCATAAGAAGACCGTTGTCTGATCTCTCTGGTTTGTCTGGTTTTTTGGCTGAACGAAACTAACCAGATGAACCAACTCAACCAGATACACAAAACCACCCAGATCGACCGGATAGACCGGGCGTGTCCAGGGCGTGCCGGACCTCGAAGTTCTGCCGGGCCAAAATGGTTTCCCCGAAGCCCTGCTACCTCTTCAACGGCTGGACCGAAGCCTCAGGAATGTTGTGTGATGGGTTCCCGACCGACTGCACCTCGCGAAACCGCCCCCGGCTACCGGTTCGCATCCGGACATGCACATCCACTGCGTCCTCCTCCAGTTCGCTGGGGAACGGCAGAAACGGTTGGGCATTGACCACCGCATAGATCCCGGCTTCGTCGATTTCGCGCACGCCGGAACCTTTCTCAATCTCGATCAGTTGGGCGCGTCCGTTGGGAAACAGCTTGAAACGGACCTTCACCGTCTCGCTGCTTGGCTCACGCCGCATGCCACGGATCTGGCGGGCCCAGCTCCGGCTGATGAGGTGACTCACCTGCTGCCAGTAGGCCTTCCCCTCTCCTGGAGAGGCAAATGGGATCAAATCTTCCTCGGTTAACGCGACCGTCGAAACCGGTTCCACGGCCGGTTGCACTTCATCCAAGATGACATCCTCGCGCTGCGATTCCCCGGAGCGCACGGGCGACAACTCACTGTTCTCATTGGCCGGCTCCGAACGATCCATGGTCACATAGACAACCCGCCGCATGAACCGGTCAAGTTTGTCCTGGCGGGATCGAGCAAACGTCACTTGGACTCGCACCGCCCTGGGTGGCACGGAAGTTCGACTCATCAAGATCGGTTCGAGCGTCACCGTCCCCTTCAGCGCCATCGACTCTGCCTCCGGCTCAAGCGTGACCGTTTGGGCTTGAAACACAATCGATTCGCAGATCGCCACCACCGGAGCCGTCCCACCTATCATGCCTCCAAGAACAATTGTCAGCGTGACAGGCTTGCCGGGTTGCGGATCCCCCAGCGATTCCGCTTGGCTCAACTCGAACTGCACCCACCGCTTTGTCAGGCTGGGTGAGGAGGCCGTCTGTGACGAGGATGCAGCGTGCGCCACCGCAATGAGGCCGGGACAGAACAGGGCCACACACCACAACCCCGCCAACAGCACGTTCCTCGTGACGCGTATCTCGGTAGTTGCGCGAGCCGCGCGAGATTGGCGGGAACAGCGAGCGGGGTGAGCCGCGAGCGATGCACGACGAGCGGGACAGGCGGGAC
>Ga0031654_10000497_pt1 | contig 10129 bp, 11 predicted proteins | sample FrelakmetCRP12CR_FD_55268 | JGI IMG/M metagenome (GOLD analysis project Ga0031654, IMG submission 55268) | Freshwater lake sediment microbial communities from the University of Notre Dame, USA, for methane emissions studies - CRP12 CR | ecosystem: Environmental > Aquatic > Freshwater > Lake >...
CACGGCGGTAATCGGAATGCCTGAATGCGTTGGAGAAAAAGAGGCAACTCGAAAAGGCTACAGGATTCCCTCGGAAGGTCTTGCCTCGATACTAAAAGACCATTTTTACGGATGCTGGGAACAAAGCGTCCCTTATGAAGACTACGCCAAGGATGTAATCAGGCAAACCGGCGCAACGCCTAAGGTGCTTGAGAAAGAGCTGCATATCGACGGCAAGGAATTAGAGAGACTTGCAGGAATATAAAAGGAGGTTTAATATGTCGAGAACTGAAAAAAATCTTCAGGAAGCCTTTGCAGGAGAGTCACAGGCAAACAGAAAATACACGGCCTTTGCAAAAAAGGCCGAAGCGGAAGGCTATGCACAAGCGGCAAAGCTTTTCAGGGCCGCCGCAGACGCTGAAACAGTACATGCATTGAATCATCTGAAAGAACTTGGCGGGATTAAGAGCACTAAAGAAAATCTCATAGAAGCCATAAGCGGTGAAACTCATGAGTTTCAGAGCATGTACCCGCAGATGATCGCCGATGCCGAAGCCGAGGGGATCAAAGGCGCTTTGAGGAGCTTTAATTATGCCAATGAAGTGGAAAAGATACATGCCGACCTTTACAAAAAAATGCTGGACGCCCTTGGAAAGAATGAAGACGTAGATTATTATGTATGCCAGGTATGCGGGAATACTTTTGAAGGAGAACCACCCGACAAATGCCCGATTTGCGGCGCATTGAAGAAGAGTTTCAAGATGGTTGAATAACTCCCCCCAACCCCCTCTTCTTAAGAGGGGGTGTATTTCCTCCCCTTATTTTAAGGGGAGGTTGGGAGGGGTTATCTGTTCCCCTTTAGCAAAGGGGGATTAAGGGGGATTTTTTAAAACATCCATTTTCCACAAAATCTCCCCTAACCCCTCTTTTCCAAAGAGGGGCATCAATAAGGAGACTTATATGAAATTCAATAAATTTATTGTTTTATTTTTTGCTTTCCTTTTTTTATTTAACTATACAAATATCTTCGCCGCTGAAGAAAAGCCGGAGGCGACAAACGAAATCCCGCTCAGCCCTGCAACGAGGACCTGTATCGGCTGCCATAGCAATATTACTCCCGGCATCGTAAAAGACTGGCTGACCAGCAGACATTCCAAAATGATTCCCGAAGAGGCCCTTAAGAAGCCCGCACTTGAAAGAAGGGTCTCTGCAGGCAGTTTATCAAAAGATATTGCCGGATATGCAGTAGGTTGCTATGAATGCCATAGCATGAATAACTCAATCCATAAAGACAGTTTTGAACATATGGGACGCACAATACATGTTGTAGTTACCCCTGAGGATTGCAAGACCTGCCATCCGGCGGAGGTCGGACAGTTCTCGGGAAGTAAAAAATACCATGCCCTCAAGATACTTCTTGATAATCCGGTCTATAAAACGTTAGTTGATACGACAACAGGCATCAGAACATTTGAAAATAATATGTTAAAGCCAAGCGCGCCTTCGGAATCCACTCTTCATGAAACCTGCCTTGGATGCCACGGGACAAAGGTTGAGGTAAAAGGTCTTAAGAGTATTTCCACTAAATTGGGTGACATGCAAATCCCTGATTTGACGAATTGGCCGAACCAGGGAGTGGGCAGAGTAAACCCGGACGGCAGCGCCGGGGCCTGCACGGCCTGTCATCCGAGGCATGGCTTTTTGATCGAGGTTGCAAGAAAGCCCTATACATGCAGTCAGTGCCACCATGAACCCGACGTGCCTGCATGGAATGTTTATGAAGAAAGCAAACACGGCAATATCTATTCATCAAAAGGCGCAACGTGGGACTTTACGAATGTGCCGTGGCAGGCAGGAAAAGATTTTAAAGCCCCGACGTGCGCGGCCTGTCACAACAGTCTCCTTGTATCATCAAACGGGGATGTAATTGCGGAGAGGACGCATAATTTCGGTTCACGTTTATGGGTAAGGCTCTTCGGTCTGATATACAGCCATCCCCAGCCAAAATCAGGAGATACGACTATCATTAAAAACAAAGACGGACTCCCATTGCCTGTAACCTTCACCGGCGAACCCGCATCGGAGTATCTTATTGATAAAACCGAACAGTCAAAGAGATTAGGCGCTATGATCAGTATCTGCGGTTCCTGTCACGGCACACAATGGGCTACCGGTCATTTTGCAAAGCTCGACAATACAATAAAAGAGACGGATGAGATGACCCTGACGGCGACAAAACTCATGGCGGATGCCTGGAGCAAAGGCATCGAGGACAAAAGCAATCCTTTTGACGAAACGCTCGAGCAGATGTGGGTAAAGCAGTGGCTTTTCTATTGCAATTCCATCAGATATTCTTCGGCCATGTCCGGAGCGCCGGATTATACAAGCTTCAAAAACGGCTGGTGGAATTTGAATCAAAACCTCCGGCAGATGAAAGACTGGATGGAATTGAAAAGAAAAAGGGCTGATAAAGAATGATGAAAGTTATCGCATTTCTCGGCAGCCCGAGAGAAAACGGCAATACCGAACTGCTCCTCAGAGAAGCGGTCAGAGGGGTTGAGGAATCGGGTCCGTCTGTTCAGGTCTTTAATCTGAATAAAATGAATATAATGCCCTGCCAAAACTGCGGCGGTTGTGATGAAACGGGTGTTTGCATTTACGAAGACGATATGACGCGGATTTACGAAGCTATTCGAAATGCCGACAGGATCATCCTCGCTTCACCGATCTTCTTTTTTGCTTTAAGCGCACAGACAAAGATCATGATAGACCGATGCCAGGCATTCTGGTGCGAGAAATATCTCCTCAGGAAACCGATACCCGGAGGGCAATATCGCAGGAAAGGTTTGCTATTGCTCGTCGGAGGGATGAAGAAAGAGATCGGGGTCCAATGCGCCGAAGCAACTGCAAAGGCTTTTTTCAGGACAATCAGCGTCCCCGAGTATAAAACCTTGGCGTATATCGGCATCGATGAGAAGGGTGCTATTCTAAAGCACCCTTCATCGTTACAGGATGCATACAAGGCCGGCCAAAAACTTGTGAAGGAAGGAGTCGGATAGAATTAATTGATGTGATCAGTAAAGCCCATCGGCCTGTCTTCGAAGTTTCCTTGCCCGGAGTACCCGCAGAGCTTATAATTTCACCTGCTTATACGCACCGGACAAAAATCAAAATCGTTGAAGAGTACATCCGGTACTAAATACATCGGGATTTTTGTATAGAGAGTCTTTCAAATCGAAATAAATAGCTGTACCTTGTAGACCGGCATTTGTTTCTTCCGGGAATAAATGGAAGAAGGCACAAATCCATAGATAGCGTTTGTNTCAAACTGTACTGCGCTGGTTCTCTCGGTTGAATCCGAAGAGCGCAAATTGTCGATGACACCCACAACTCAATGCATTTCAATAAGATGCAACTGTGAGGAATGCCGGCAGAAATACGCAACCCGAGCCATGTAGGCCGCGAGCGTTTAGCGAGTCAACTGAATGCCGTTGATAGGCGATCCCTTCTTAGATATAAAAAAATCATCGTATTGTAAATAGTTTTTTAGTATCAATTTTCTCCTTGGATTAAAGGGTTCCCAATGAACATGTTGTTGATTAAGGATGATTGCTTTTACACGGGGCGCAGACCAAACGAGCCCCAGCTCAGTATTATTCCATGACCAACGATAAGGATTATCTTTAAGCTTGGTTTCTTCAATCGGAATATAACCTTCATGAGTTTTAACCAATTGTTTCACTTCATGACGAAAATCCTTCCAATTGTTTGTATTGTACAAGTTGCCTACAACCATTACCATTATAAATGCAACAAAAGTCAATATACCGGTTCTGTCTAATTCGCTTTTGAAATACCAAACCAGGATTGCCCCAACTAAAAGAACAGGCAATAAGGTAATAGATAACGTTCTGCTTGCAAACGACACGCTTGCAGAAACGCCGTGATCAACAAATAACTTGAAAAGAGCATATATTATTAACGTGGATACAGCAGATATGATTATAAGACGTTTTTTTAGTATTAATCCAATAGTGTAGACCACAATGAAGCACGCAGCTGCCAGGGCTTCGGGGTTTTCAAATGGTACTATTACTCCATGGATAAAAGACTCTCTGTTGGCAGCATCACGAGGATTAATTATAAAATATAAAGAAATCGCTGATACTATAAAACATAATGAAAGTGCACCAACAATTATAACTTTTTGTTCCTTTGATTTATAGTAATATAGTCGCACAAAACAAATAACTGAATATATTAATGCAGGAATTAACGCGCATTCATAAAGACGTGAAAAAATAATTAACAAAATCCAAAGTAAAAAACCATCCATCAAGGTTAAAATATTTCTTCTAAGCAAAATAAAAATAATTGGCCACGACATATTGACCATAACATGATGTTCGCCGGCTAAGATATAGTCAGATGAGAGATTAATGGCCACCATACTAGCAAGGAAGAATAGTAATAATGCCTTATTTTCATCACGCAAGGCATAGATACAAATCAAAAATGAAATAAGATACGGAAGGTAAATACCGAATGCAAACCACTTGAGTAGAATTGGAATATCAGTTATTCCTAACTTGACAGCTAGCACCAAGGGCCACTGCGTTAGATAGTCAGCAAATTGGCGAGACCAGAAAATATATGTAAAATCCTTGCTATCTAAAATACTACAAAAGTCATGGACGCCGTCAGCTGATAGATGTTTATCGACATAAAATGAGTTAATTAGCGATAGAGAAATAAACAAGAACAAAAGTGGGGAAATGAATCTTCTTGAGTTGCAATTGGTAAGCGTCATTTTCCCGGGGTCTAATTGTGTGCTCAATGATGTAGCGAAACTTTTGGCATAAGCCGCCTGTTGTACAGAATCAGCCCGATCACACATCGGCTACTCCTAACGTTAGTGCCTGCCTAACATTCTTTTTTATGTTACAGCACTGTTTTTAGAAATTATAGAGACAAGGCAGTGTTTGGTCAATGCAAAAATGTGACAAAGCATTTTTAATATCTTTTAAAACAAAGGATAATGACTCTCCTTCTTATTCAATATTATTTGTTTCTGATTAAGTTGCATAACTATTCCATAGAGACCAAATAAACTCTGCTGTAGCTCCTGGGACCATCGAGTGAAATGCTTATACACAGGGTACGCAGCGTTGCCAGCCATTCTATCCTCTGCTCGTCAAGTAACAGATTGCCGTTGGATACAACGTTTATTTCCTGAAATCCAATAGTCTCAGCATAAGAGAGGATATCGAGCGTGTCCTCGCGCGTGAAAATTTCTGTTCCAAAAGGATGGAAGCGAGTGGCCCCGAGCGATCGAGCCTCTTCGAGGAGCGAAAGGACCCTGTCATAACTAACACCATGCTCACGCTCCTTCCAGTAGCTGCACATCTTAGAGGCAAGGTTGCAATAACTTGTAAGAAAGATACCTATATCGGTAAGTGGTCGCTCAAGAGCCAGTTGGTGCAGAGCTCGTATGTCCTTCATACATATGTTCACCGCCATGTTAGGCAATCCATTTAGGTAGAATCCTTATGTTCGGTCAAAAAAATATTGGGGGTAAAAGTTGATTACCATAGTTATTTATGTGTCCGAAAAAAACTCTTGATTGAATTTTGTAACCACTTAATTCCCGCTCCCACTTTCTCAATCTTTGCTCATCATATCTCTGTGTCATTCTTCCTTCTCCGGTCAAGGGATACTTTCAAAATATCATATCCGGATCTCCGGCAGATTGCAGGCCTTCCATCTGCCGGAGCAATTTTTCTTCTACCCACAGACCATCTGAATCCAGAAAAGCAAAGAGACTTCCCTGAGCCTTCAGAACGCCGGTATTTTTAGCTGCACTACTGCCGCTATTGGGCTGATAAAAATAGCGCACTTTACCTGAAAAACTCCCGGCCACATTAGCGGTCTCGTCCACTGACCCATCATCAACCACAATGATCTCGATAGGACGATAGGTTTGTACCAGGACGCTTTCGATAGCTTGAACCAGATAACGCTCCCTGTTGAAAGCTGGTATGATTACACTTACCAAAGGTTCAGTCATCTGTATTGGTCCCGGGTAAGTCCCGGAATGCTTTTCCGGATAAGGCCGCGATAAAACTATCACCAGTGCAAATCGGCATTTGTTTTCAGGGGATATGAACGGGATGAATCAGCAATCCTCTTTCTCTTTATAAAGTTTGGAAAGTTTGTATTCCATCAAAGCTATCTTCTGAGTTAACTCTTTGTTTCTGCTCTTCAAATCCGACACGGCGATCGAGAAGTAGAGCATGACGAGAACCAGGAGAAAAATGACAACGACAAAAGCGAGCGCCGGCGGATAACTTATGCCGAGTTTAAAGGCTAGGGGGTCTATGATCAGATCGGCGAAGGAACTGAGTATCAAGCCGAGCCCGACGAGCAGCCAGCCCAGTGACAATTCCTCTCTAAACTTCTTTCTTCTCACGAGTTCAAAGATCGTTATAAATAAGAGAAAGCCGAATATGAAAATGAATAATCTGAGACTAAAGGTCATGACAGTCTGTCCTCCTTTCTTAGTAAGGCTACGATGATTGCGAGGAACATCCGTATCACATAAACGATTGGCCTCAATCCCCGGTGCATCGACTTACCCTGTTTTTCTTTCATCCTCACTGGAGCCTCCGTCACTTTAAATCTCATTTTATAGAGAGAAATGATAATGTTCGCATCAGGGTAATCGAGGGGATAGTTGTCGCCCTCGGAGAGATAAGAGAATATCCTTCTGTTGAGGAGTTGAAAACCCGAGGTCGGATCGGTGAATTTCATCCCCGTGCAGAAGAAGGCGATTCGGGAAAAAAGCCTGACCCCTATCTTTCTGAAGATGCCCATTCGGTAGATACCCTCAATAAAACGGGAACCGATAACCACATCCGCCTTTTCCCGTTCCATAGTCTCTATAAGAGTATTTACAGAGTCCGGAGAGTGCTGGCCGTCTCCGTCAAGGGTGATCACAAATTTGTATCCGGACTCTGTNGCAAAACGAAAGCCNGTCTGAATCGCCCCGCCATAGCCGATATTAAAAGGGAGGTCTAATACACTCACCCCTTCCCGTTTTGAAATTGCCGATGTTTCGTCGGTAGAGCCGTCGTTCACGACCAGGATATCGGCAGGCAGATCAATTTCCCTGACATCTCTCAGGACATCAGCGATATGCTCTTCTTCATTATACGCAGGGATGACTATCAGATAGGATTTCATCATTCCCCTGTTTTTTCGCGGTATAAGACATTATCATATGGTATTATAACAGGGCGGAGAAATATGGTAAATTACTTTGAGGAAGCCAAAGAGATTTTCAGATACCGGGAACTCCTCCGAAATCTTGTATCGAGAGATATCAAAAAAAGATATAAACGCTCTGCCCTCGGTTTTCTCTGGGTTATGCTTGACCCCCTTCTAATGCTTCTTATTTTTTATGTCATATTTTCCGGCCTTTTCGGAAGTTCCACAGGTAAATACTCAACGTACGCGATGTCGGGAATCATCCTCTGGCAGTTTTTTTCCCAGGGGACCAAAGTAGCTTCATCAGCGTTTCTCCAGAACCGCAACCTTATCAACAAGATCTATTTGCCAAAAGCGGTTTTTCCCCTCTCAGTTGTTTCATCATCGTTAGTGCATTTCATCTTTTCCCTTGTTCCGCTCTTCATAATCATTCTTTTTTCAGGCATCAATCTCAGCTTTTCCCTCTTGCTGCTTCCCTATGTAGTGGTGATCGTCTTTATATTTTCTTTCGGTATCGCACTCACCGTTTCGACCCTCGCAGTTTTTATGCACGACGTTATCTATATATATGACGTCTTGCTACTGGGGTGGATGTATATCTCGGCAATATTTTATCCNGTCTCGATTCTGCCCGAAAAGCTTCAAGTGCTTTTGTCTCTCAATCCCCTCTATCACTATATAAGCCTTTTCAGGGCCTGTCTTTATGATACCGCTCTTATGACCACAGGGCATATCGTGTTCGGAACGTTTTTTGCCGTACTCTCTTTTTTGGTTGGTTGGAGCATTTATTACAGAAATAAAGACAGGATAGTATTCTACCTTTGAGAAAGGAAGCAGCGCGTTGATAACGCTTCAGGACGTATCGGTGCAATACAGGTTTATCACGGAGCGCAAGAGGTCATTTCAGGCGCACATGATTGATTTTGCAAAGGGAAAGCGTGCGGAGAAGAAGACTCTCTGGGCATTGAGAAACATATCGATGGATGTGCATAAGGGAGAATCTTTGGGCCTTATCGGCCCTAATGGAGCAGGAAAGAGCACCCTCTTAAAGGTTGTGTCCGGAGTGATAAAGCCAACCGGGGGGAAGGTACACACAAAAGGGACAATAGCTCCTTTGATTGAACTATCCGCAGGCTTTGACGATGAGCTTACCGGAGAAGAAAATATTTATTTGAATGCGTCAATCCTCGGTTTCTCGAGAAAGGAGATAGAGGAGCGATATGAGAGGATAGTGNATTTTTCTGAACTGAGAGACNTCATCGGTACGCCCCTTAAGAACTATTCCTCCGGCATGGTAGCACGACTGGCTTTTTCCGTGGCGACTGAGGCCGATCCCGATATCCTCATTATTGATGAAGTGCTTGCAGTCGGGGATGCTCGTTTCAGACAAAAGAGCAAAGAAAGGATATTAGCGTTTAAGAACAGGGGGATTGCAATACTCTTTGTCTCGCACGATATGGAACAGGTAAGAAATATCTGCAATAAGGTGTTGTGGCTTGATCATGGAAAAATAAAAATGCTCGGTGAGACGCATGAGGTTATTTCAGCGTACGAAACGCATCAATTTGAGAGGGATACGAGCGTACGGGAAAAGGGATGAAGATCCTTCATCTCCTTTATGAAAGTAAGTGTGATGCGTTTGGCATCGGTGGGGTCGGGATCCGAGCATACGAAATTTATAAGCGGATAAAAGAACGCCATGATGTCACTCTTTTGTGCAAGAAGTATCCGTGTGCCAATGACGGAGAGATCGAGGGGCTGAGACACATCTTTGTGGGCACTGAAAGCAATAGCCTTATGAAAACTCTGCTGTCATATGCTTATCACGCTTCACGATTTGTTAAAGGACATAGTCATGAATATGATATTATCGTGGAGGAATTTTCTCCTGCAATCCCTATGTTCATTCATGCCTTTACAAAGAAACCGACAGTTCTGCAGGTGCAGGGGCATACAGGAAAATTATATTTTAGAAAATATAATCCCTTTTATGCATCGACCCTTTCTCTGCTAGAGCTACTGAGACCCAGGTTTTATGATAACTTTATCTTCGCAAACCCGGAGACGATGAAAAAGTTATCATTGAAAAAGGCAAAGCATATCGCGATCATTTCAAACGGCATATCATCCGAATTACTCAATATGCCCCCTGATGAAAGTGATTATATCCTCTATCTCGGCAGAATCGATATTTACGGGAAGGGTCTCGACATTCTTTTAGACGCATACGGTAAGTTTCTCAAATCATTCCCGCAAGTTAGGTTAGTAATCGCAGGGGATGGGATGGACAGGGAAAGGTTCGAAGCCATGCTCATGAAATTACCTGAAGATATGAGAAAGAATATAGAGATGCCGGGTTGGGTTTCCGGCGATAAAAAAAGGGATGTGTTAAATAAGGCATTATTTGTCGTCCTCCCTTCAAGACATGAGTGTCAGCCTATAGTGGCTCTCGAAGCGATGGGAAGTGGAAAGGCAGTTATTGTGAGTGAGATACCCGAATTTAATTTTATAACAGAACATCAGGCGTTAGTCTCCTTTAAACCGGGGGATGCTGCTTCTCTGGCGCAGTCTATGAAGAACCTTGTCTCTAACAGTGAACGGAAAGAGATGGGACAGAGGGGAAGACACTGGGTGAAGGATTTCACGTGGGATAAGATAGCATTGAAATATGAAGAATTTCTTTGCAGGGTGTTAGAACAATAAGATTAAGGTTTGTTCCCATTTACGACTGACCAAGACGCCAAAACTCATCGTTGAATATGCTAAAATTTACTAAAGTGAAAATACTTCAGATTATCTATGAAAGCTTTGGCAGTCCCTTCGGATTCGGGGGGGCAGGTGTGAGGGCCTACGAGATTTACAAGAGGTTGAAGGACAGGCACGA
>Ga0031654_10000498_pt1 | contig 10127 bp, 9 predicted proteins | sample FrelakmetCRP12CR_FD_55268 | JGI IMG/M metagenome (GOLD analysis project Ga0031654, IMG submission 55268) | Freshwater lake sediment microbial communities from the University of Notre Dame, USA, for methane emissions studies - CRP12 CR | ecosystem: Environmental > Aquatic > Freshwater > Lake >...
AATAGCTGAGCATCAACATCCAATTCCTTGAACGACTGACCCACAACGGAGCCAGTCTCCAAATCCCCGACTTCGACTCCGCCTGCCTGAAGCGCAAACGCAGCAGATGCGCCAGCCACGACCATCACGAGGCCGAAGAAGACCCCTAACATCGTCTTGCCCATGACCTACCTCCTTAAGAAAGAAGAAGAGATGTGATTAGGTTGGTAACTACTTACCGCTAAGCCCACATAGCCTTGACCTTGCTGACCACTGCGTCCGCCCACCGTACCCTGACAGTAGGTATGATCTGGGAGAGCAACCTTATAAATAGCACCGAGTCGAAATCGGAAGCAAGAACGTTATTCCAGATTTTTCCGAGACCACCGTCAAGGACGGCGCTCGCAACAACACACTCGTTAGAGTTATTTCAATAGTTTATCCGCTTCAGGCTGCCCCTCTTGAACTGTGGCCCCGATCAAAAGATCGTACGGCGCATAGTCATCGGTCAACACGACACCTGCCTCCCAGGGTTGTGTGCGATGAGCAGCCAGCAAGGCAATGGCCTCGAATGGGAGACGCTGCTGCTCAACCAAACTGTTCGCACTGGCCACGATAGTTGCGAGGGTGTGCTGTTCGAGCGGCGCACCGGCAAAAAAAATCAGATTCTCCGATCGCGCCTGAGGAGAATTCCAAGGCCCCTTGACCGCAAAGGACTCGACGTGGGGAAACGATCGCCTCATCGTCTGCACAACCGCATTGGCCCGCAACAGATCGCCCCCCTCGCCTGACGAGGCAAGATTCACTGCTAGGATACCGTTCGGCGCAAGATGGGAACGCAACTCCGCGAAAAACTCCACCGTGGTCAGGTGAAACGGAATCATGTGCCGAGCGAATGCATCGACCCAAATGAGATCGTACGTCTGCTCCGTGGAATTCAGAAAGACTCGGGCATCCCGAACGTGCACATGATGCTGGGGAGGCGGCCGATAGGAAAAATATTCCTCGGCCATACGGACGACCACGGGATCGAACTCAACCACGTCCAGATCGAGTTCCGGCCACCGCCGGGCGAGCCACTTTGCCAGAGATCCACCTCCATGACCAAGGATCAGACCCCGTTTCGGTTCGGGCACCAAGGCCAACGACGCGACCATCAGTTGACTATAGGGAAGAAACAGGGCGACAGAATCCGCCTTCCACATGACCGCGTGGAACGTCCTGTCCAAGACAAGGTAGCGAAACAGGTCGTCATCGCGAATTCGTACTTGCTGGTATGGGCTGTCTTCCTGATAGACCGGCGTCTTCAACATTTGGATCGGAGACAACGCACCGGCCCCCAGACCTCCAATGCCTAGAAAGAGTGCACCGATCACCACGGGCCGCACAGTCGTCCAGCCGATCAACCACCAGAGCCCGAGCCCCACTTGAATGGCGCCGAGCCACGCGACTAGTGCCTGGCTGCCGATCCAGGACAGAAAGAAAAATGCCGTCCCCCACGTTCCAGCCAAGCTCCCCATGGTCGAAAGCGCGATCATCCGACCGGTATGCCGGCCGAAATACTCAAGGTCCAACACAGCCAATCGCAACATGGCCGGCAGCACGCCGCTCAACCCAAAGGCCGGCGGGCCCAGGAGCAGTGCCGCGGCAACACAGGGTCCCAACCGGGGGTCTTCAATAACTCCTGCCACCTTAAAGAGCACAGGCTGGCCAAGCCACGCGATCAGAAAGGTCCAGGCTCCGGAGAACAGCAGCAGACCGGCCAGCACCTGCGCGCCGGGGTACCGGTCGGAAAGCCAGCCTCCAAAGGCATATCCGCTGCTCATGGCAGCGAGAATCACTCCGATCAATGCGCCCCAGACAAACAGTGAGTTTCCGAAAACGGGAGCTAAGAGCCGGCTTCCCACAATCTCGAGCGCCATCACCACAGCCCCGGTCGCCAGCGCTGTGATCAGAAGAAACCATTGAGGGGTATGGGCCGGCCGGTTCACAACACTCATGCAGAAACATGACACAGGGGAGGGAGACGATCCGGTGCTGCCCAGCGAGCCCGCACGATTACAGACCGCCCCAGTTTTTGAAGTAGCGTAAGAGATCGCGGACCGAGATGATCCCGACGATCTGCCCCTCCTCGGAGATCGCGAGATGTCGAATCCCATGTTCCGCCATCTTCTCACTCGCCTCGTGAGCCGATCGCGTAATCTCAATCGACAGCAGCGGGCTGCTCATGACGGCACGGACCGATGTCTCTTGCGCCGGGCGCGATTCGGCCATCCCCTTACGAACCAAGTCCGCTTCGCTGACTATGCCGCTGTAGTGACCGGCCTCGTACACTAACAATGCGCCCCCCTTCGCGTCACGCATCTGCTTGGCCGCCTCCAACAGCGTTGTGTCTGGGCTGATCGTGCGCAAGGTCCGGCGCATCATCACGGCGAGAGGTCGCTGAAGAGGTTTACTCTGAATCGCCATATAACAGGATCCTTCCGATGGAGGGAGTAAATACTACTCAGCCCTCGTACACCTGTCAACGAACAGCTCCTCCCGGTGCACACGGCTTTCGTTCACTTTCGAGAGGGTTGTTGCTCGCCTCCAGTCCCGTTGCTATACTCGGCCGGTTCGGGCTTGCTTAAAGGAGGAGAGGGGACCATGCATATCAGTGTGATCGGGACCGGCTATGTCGGGTTGGTAACCGGCGCCTGTTTTTCGGAGTTCGGGGTCAACGTGACCTGCATGGACACCGACGCCACACGAATCGCCAGGCTGGAGAAGGGCGACGTGCCATTCTACGAACCGGGGATCACGGAGCTCGTCGCCAAAGGCCTCAAAGAGAACCGGATCAGCTTTACCACCGACATCGCCAAAGCCGTCGACAAGGCCCTCGTCATCTTCATCGCGGTGGGGACCCCGCCGCGACCTGACGGGTCAGCCGATCTCTCCTACGTCGAAGAAGTCGGCCGCGGCATCGCCAAAGCCATGACGGGCTACAAGGTCATCGTCACCAAGTCGACCGTCCCGGTAGGAACCGGGGAAAAACTGCGTGAAGTGATCACCGCGCATCAATCGGGCAAATTCCGGTTCGACATTGTCTCCAACCCGGAGTTTCTCCGCGAAGGGTCCGCCATCGAAGACTTCTTGCGACCGAACCGGGTCGTCATCGGCGCAGACAGCGAGCAGGCGATTGCGATCATGAAAGATCTCTATCGTCCGCTGTATCTCATCGAAACGCCGTTCGTCGTGACCGACATCCCGACGGCCGAGATGATCAAGTACGCCTCCAACGCCTTCCTCGCCACCAAAATTTCGTTCATCAATGAGATCGCCACGGTCTGTGAACGGGTCGGCGCCAACGTGCAGATGGTGGCGAAAGGGATGGGGCTCGACAACCGGATTGGCTCGAAGTTTCTCCACGCCGGCCCGGGGTTCGGCGGATCGTGCTTTCCGAAAGATCTGGCGGCCCTCGTCCAGACGGGGGAACGAGTCGGCTATCCCATGCACATCGCCAGCGCCGCCGCCCTCATTAACGCACAGCAACGGGGCCGGATGATTGACAAGATCACGAAAGAGGTGGGAGGACTCGCGGGCAAGACGTTCGCGATGTTGGGCCTCTCCTTCAAGCCCAATACGAACGACCTGCGGGATGCGCCCGCCCTGGCCATTGCGCAAGAACTCATGAAACAGGGCGCCACGGTTCGCGCCTACGATCCCGCCGCGCTCGAGGAAGCCTGTCAGACCCTTGCTGGCCTTGTCCCCTGCAAAGACGCCTATGAGGCGGCACAGGGAGCCGACGCCTTAATCCTCATGACCGAATGGAACCAGTTCCGCACCCTCGACTTCGACAGACTGAAAACCGCCTTGCACCAGCCCATCTTCTTCGACTTGCGCAATGTCTATGAGCCGGATCGGGTCGCGGCCTTTGGCTTCCGACACATTTCGGTCGGGAGGCCCAGTAAGGCGCCCTTCCCCGCCATCTAACACCGCCGTTACGTGAGTCGCGGCGCGTCGACGGCCTTGGCCTCCTCGTTGACTTTCGGCTTGTAGCCCATCCGGTCCAACACCTTCATCACCCGGGTCTTCAGACGATCGTCGGCCTCGGCCAGCGCCGTGGCCAACGGCTCGACGGCGGGCTTTCCGATTTTACGGATAATTTCCGTCACGGATTGCCTGAGCTCATCTTCCTCCGACACCAGCAAGGGCACGAGTACCGACACCGCCGGCCCGCCGATTTTGATCAACGAATCATAGGCACGCTGCCGCACATCCCCGACGTCATCCGCCAACGCCTCGACCAACGGCTTCACGGCGCGGGGTTCTTTGAGCTCGCCCAGCACTTCAGCCGCATACTTGCGGTTGAGCCAATGGCTATCCTTGAGATCCAAGAGCATCGCGTCGGCGCGCGCCGCATTGGGGTCCTTCGCACGAATCCGAAAGCTCTTGGCGATCCGGCGCCCGCCTTCTTCCACGACACGAATGGTGGCGCCATCCCCCACCTTGAGCTTCTTCAGCTCTTCAAGCGCTTCGTCATCGACGTCCAGCACGACCGTCTTCCCGTCGTAGGCCAACAGTTCGACTTCGAGCTGTTTCGCCGCAGGGTTCACCGCAACGACTCGTTCCGTGACGAGATTGAACCCGTCCTTCTTCGCGCCGCCCTTCGGACCGATCTGAATAAGCTTTGGAGGAGCTTCATCCGCCATGAGATATATCCTTTTTATATCGAAATAAAGATTACGGCTTCGCGTTCCATCCGAGACTCGCCAGCACACCTTCGACTGTTTCCTGCACCATCGTATTCTCATCTTCGAGCAGCGGAAGCAAGGGGTCGATGGCCTCCTTCGCCCCGAGCCGCGCCAGCGACTCCGCAGCATTCCTCCGCACGAGCCAGTCTTCATCCTTGAGCGATTCGATTAACGGGCCGACGCCGCGGGGATCGCCGATCTTGCCCAAGGCTTCGGCCGCATGGCGCCGCACCATCCAGTTACTACCGAGTAACCCGTCGATCAAGGCGTCCACGGCCCGCGCATCGCCGATCTTTTTCAGCACACGCGCCACGTCCTCACGCACCGTGTGATCGGTCAGCGCCTCAACCAATCCAGGCACGGCCCGCGCATCGCCGACACGCTCCAGCGCCCACACGGCGGCTGTCCGCACGGCGCCGTCTTTGTCCTTGAGCGCCTTCACAAGGGGATCGACACCCCGAGGGTCCTTCAGCTTCCCCAATCCCGACGCCGCCTGCTCGCGGATTGCCCATTCATCGTCCTCCAACGCCTCGATCAACGGATCGACGACAGAGGGACCGATCCGCACAATGGCGCTGGTCGCCGCTTCCCGAATCAGGACATCTTCGTCCGCCATAAGCCCGATCAGCGGCCCGACCGCGTCCTCGCCCACTTGACTCAAACTGGCAATCGCATGATCGCGAAGCGCGTCATTGTCGTCCCGAAGCGCCCCGATCAATTGTTCAATCCGTTCAGCCTGCACATCGTCACTCATCGTCGTCCTGCCCCCCCTGACTCCCGACAAGGCGTCCCATCGAACGCTTCCAGTTTGTCGGCGATCAACCCGGAATTGTACGCGACCAAGCCGTCTCGGTCCGTCCTTAGTCGATCGAATAGTTCCTTATACGGCCGCAACACATCCACATCTTTCACTTTGGCCAAGGCTTCCATGGCATGGACCCGCAGGGGCCGAATAGGAATCGCCTCGATATAGAGTTGGGCAGGCCTGGCATCGCCGATCAAACCCAATGATTTGATCGCCAGTTCCTTCACGCCCGTGTCCTTATCAACCCGCAACCGCTGCATCAAGGGCTCGACCGCACGGACATCGCCGATCTTCCCCAGCAAGTCCGCGGCGGCTTCACGCACCAGCCAATCATCATCTTCCAGATACTCGATCAAAATCTCCACACTCGGACGCCCGATAGCCAGGAGATTGATCACGGTGCTCATACGAGCCTCTTCCCGTTCGCTTAATTCCTCAATCGCACGAAGCGCATCGAACACCTCGTCGATGCGGTCACGAATCGCGCTCAACCTCTTGAGCGTCCGCACCGCAATATCGCGAACAGCCGGCTGCCCCATCGCATTGATGAACGAATCCGCCGAACGAGGATCAAGCAGATGTTCCAGCATCTTCGCTGCCATGATCTGCGCCTCTGGGTCCTGATGGGTCAACATCTCGCAGAGCGGCGCAATCGCGTTCGGAATGACTCCCAACAACTGCGAGGCCGCCACGCGAATCCCCTCATCCTTCGACGCATAGAGCAATGAGGCCAGCACTGCTGCGGTCGTCTCGTCAAGCACCCCCGCCAAATGTTCCAAGGCTGACGCGCCGGCCTTGCGGACAGCCTCANCCTCATCACTGAGCAAGCCGACCAAGGGCACGCCGGCCTGTGGATCGTTCACACGCGCCAGCATGGCCGCCGCCTCGGCTTTCAACGCCGGCGTGCCGGTCTCCAATGCCTGCACCAGTGCCTGTACCGCGCGCGGCCCGCCGGACAGGCAGGCTGCTGTCGCCCGCATCCGTCGCCAGTCCTCTTCATGGACGAGCTCAGCAACCAGTGTTTCAATTGTTTCTTTGGGCATGGGCTACAACCTGGTGCGCAATGAGTGCTGAATCCTGAGTTTTGAGTCCTGCGTGCTGAGTTACAAATTCAACATTGAGCATTGGCCTACGAGCAGGATGCTCAAAAAGGCTGTCCCGCAAGACCGCAGCGAGCGACGAGGCGAGGCGTACGCCTCGGTACGTTGAGCCTCTGACCGAAGCGAGAACGCCGCTGGCGGCTTTTTTCTGCCTCCTGCTAGATACGACCCGCTCGCCAGCCCACCTTGGCCAACGTCTCTTTGACATGGTAACGGATGTTCTCATCCGGTTCACGGGTCAGCAATGCCCGCAACGGCGCAATCACGGTGCTCCCGAATCGAGTCAGCGCCTCGGCAGCGTCCGCGCGCGTCACCGTATAATGAAGCGCCTTCATGAGCGACGGTATCGCCGCCTCGTCTCGAATCGCGCCCAATGCTTTGACGGCCGCACCCAACGTCAGCATTTCTTCCTCCCAGCGATCGCCACAACCCTCGATTGGCCGCGAAACTTCCGGTCGCTCCACTCCCTCGAGCACATCAATCAGAACCGGCACGACGCAACGATCACCGATTCGGCCCAGCGCCTCAACCGCCAGCGGTCGCAGCCCCGGCTCTTTCATCGCCGTCACGAGGAATTCCACCGCGCGCACATCGCCGATCTGGCCGAGCGCGCGAACAGCATCCTCGCGAACCGCCCTGTCTCGATCATTGAAGAGCACCGACAAGAGCGGATCTACAGCCTCAGGTGACCGCGTTTTCCCTAGAGCCTCTACCGCGTGCAGCCGCACCAGCCATTCAGGATGGGTCAGCGCAGCGAGCAGCGATGACACTGCCGCCTCCCCAATAGCCGCAAGGGCTGTCGATGTCTCCTCCCTCACAGCCTTCACTTTATCTTGTAGGAGCAGCACCAGCGACGGCACCGCTCCAGGGTCTTGAATCCGACCCAACGCCTTGGCCGCGTGCATCCGCACAATCCAGTCGGGACTCTTGAGCGCCACCACCAGCGGCGCGAGCACTCGCCCATCGGCAATAGTAGCCAAGACCGACGAGGCCAATTCTTGAACCGTGAGCGCTGGATCGGAGAGACAGGCACCCAGCGGCGGCACCGCCGGCTCTCCGATAGCCAAGAGGGCACTGATCGCGGCATCGCGAACCGCGCGATCGCTGTCACGAAGCACGGAGACTAAGGGCGCCACCGCCCTCGGGTCCCGAAGCGTGCCGAGTATCGTGGCAGCTTCTTCGCGAATCGCCCAATCCTCGTCTTTAAGCGCAGCGATCTGTTCCGCTACCGCGTCTGCCATGCCCGACCTCAACTCCAAGAAACGTGAACGGTGAACCGTGGGACGGCCAAATGCTCTTCTTTCAAAACCTTTCACGTCTGACATCTCACGGACCGCCGGACAGCCCTTTGAGCACCCCCCGAAAGTGTTTTTCTATCGGGCTAGGAGCCCACTAGCTCCGTTGGGCAAAATCTCCCGAAGGGCCGAACCGGCCTGTGTCGCCAAGAGGCATGTCCACCCTGGCATTGTCGGCTACACTTGAATTGACGGTGATGTCTTCCGGCGCAGGCATCCACCCCAATTTTTCGAGCGTTTCAAGCGCCAATTGCCGTAAGGCATCCTTCGCCGTGAGTCGAACCGAGGCATAGGAGAGCACCCGCTCCCCTTCTGCAACGACTTCGGACGCTTTCGGGTCATAGAGAAAGGCAATCAACGGCTCGATCGCCGTATCGCCGATGGTGGCCAAGGCGGCACTGGCCTTCTCACGCAACACACCGTCTTTCAACAACATGATTAAGTCGGGAATGACCCGTGGATCGCGGAATTGGCCGAGCGCCGTCGCCGCCGCTTCCTTGATAAAGGCGTCTTCGCTGACGATACAGCCTGGAGTCGGGGTCCCATCCTGTCGAATCCCCTTTCCCTTCAATGCATCCAGCACCGGAGGCAAGGCACGAGGGTCGCCGATCATGCCGAGCGACGCAATGGCATGCCGCTTCACCGCGCCGTCCTTCATCGCTTCGATCAAGGAATCGATGGCCCGTGGATCGCCGATCTGGCCCAGAGCGATCGTGGCATCTTCGCGCACAGCCCGATCCGGGTCTTTCAACGCAGCGATCAGGACATCGACGACTTTCGCATCCCGCACCCAGGTCCGGCCGATTTGATAGTCGGTCGTCATGCCACCGAGTGCGCGGGCGGCATGGCACCGGACCACAAAATCTTTATCCTTGAGACATTCGATCAGGGGATCCACAGAAGGCTGGCCGATAGAGATGAGCGCGGTTCCCGCTGTTTCTCGCACCGTTTTCGAGGGATCGCGGAAGAGTTTGCTTAGCACTGGGATCGCTCTTGGATCGCCGATCTTGCCCAGCGCCTCTGCCGTCGCACTCTTCACAGCGCCATCGCGATCTCGACAGACGAGCATAAGGGCCTCAACGGCTTTCCGATCCTTTATCGCTCCACAGGTTTTCGCGGCATGTTCGCGGACACGCCAGCGCTCATCCTTCAATGCCAGGATCAGGCGGTCGACGACCGCGGCTCCCATCGAGGTCATGGCCGCCACCGCATCGTTCCGCACGTCCATAATGGAGTCGTTGAACAGGAGGATGAGCGCTTCCACCGCTTTCGCCCCCCCGATTCTGGCCACGCCCCAGCCTGCATGGGCCCGGACGGCCCAGTATTCGTCTCCACAGGCACCGACAAGGGCGTCCAACGTGGTGGGATCGGCGAGTTCGGCAAGCGCCTTGGACGCCTCCTCGCGGGTTGCATCGTCGACATCCTCGAGTGCTTCTAACAGATCGTCAAGCGCCTGAGCCATTGGCACCGCTCCTCTACTGATACTGGTAATCGCGCTGGCCGCCATGCGGATAGGTCCGGCTGCAGCGGATGGTTAAGGTCTGGGTTCCTCGCCCCTCCACACATTGGTCGAGCGACTGGGCAAATTCCAACTTCCCCTCTAAGTTCACCGTGAACGGAAAATCGAACGTGAAGCTCCCAAATTTATATTTCCCCGGCTTCAGTTTGAGGGCACGGGCCTCGGTCGTCTTGTAGGCATCCATGGATTCGGGGTCCGATGCATAGATGGATGGGGTGACGCCGGGCACTTGCCACCAGGACTGAGGGTTAATAGTGGTGGCGTCGATGGTGATCGCATGTTCCTGCGTGTAGGCAGCCGGCTGTCCGGCCGCGACCGGCTGGATGACCGTTGCGGAGCCTAGCAACCATCCGACCAGACACCAGCCCATGTACCATTTTGCATTCGGCATCACGTGACCTATTCCAACGCTCCCCGCGGGGCTGCGGTAAAGGCAGACTGAAAGATTTCCTCCACCGCATGACTCTCCCATTCGGTATGGGTCTGTAATCCCAACGTCCGCATCACCGTCGCGCCGGTATCTAAAATGGAAACGGCCTGATGAATCGCGTGGCCAGGTTTAATCCCCACCCCCGAGGCAATCCATGGAACCATCGGAACCGTCGCATCAGTCTGTTCCTGGTTCGCATCCCTGCCTTCAGCGCTGAGCGACGTTACAAACACGGTCGTCCGCTTGATCAGCCCATGCTCTTGATA
>Ga0031654_10000499_pt1 | contig 10116 bp, 4 predicted proteins | sample FrelakmetCRP12CR_FD_55268 | JGI IMG/M metagenome (GOLD analysis project Ga0031654, IMG submission 55268) | Freshwater lake sediment microbial communities from the University of Notre Dame, USA, for methane emissions studies - CRP12 CR | ecosystem: Environmental > Aquatic > Freshwater > Lake >...
TTAAACCCCGGCTTCCTCGGCACCCAACGTGGCGGCTTCAATCGCATCGGGCGTCGCTCGATGTCCCGTCACCTGCTCGATGTGAATGCGGTAGAAGATCGGTGCGCGCTGCTCGCGCTTCTCGCCGGCCACGCAGGCCGTCTGCCACCAGGTCTCGCGCTTCTGTAAAACTTCGAGAGCGTGCGCACGCGCATGCCCGTATTCCGGGGTATCCGGTAACTCTTCATAGCGGCCGAATACGACGACGCTCATCCATTGGTAGTGATTCGTCCTTTCGTCGATTTCCAGACAGATGAGNGGATTGGAGCGCATCCACTCGATCTTTTGCCCCAGCGTCGTGATTCCGTAGAGATGTTTGCCGTCGTACGAGAAATAAATTGGAACAATGTACGGTTGATCACCGCGCACGCACGCCAACCTGCCGAAATCCGTCCGCTCGAGCGCGATGCGACATTCGTCCCCGGTCATCTCGTGAATTAACATCCCAAATCCTCCCGATGAGCGTATCCCGACATTAAGACTAATCTCTTCCACGACGGGAACAAGGGGGGGGTCGCCGGCCCGAATTGGCCGCATCGGCGTTGCGTAGCATCAAAAAAAGACCCCGGACTCTCGCGGATCCGGGGCCTCATTCTTTTCTACGCAATGACTTTTTGGAAATCGCCGGCCGCTTATTCCGCTGCTTCGGTATCTCCCGCGGGAACCGCGTCCTCCGCTTCGCCGATGCCGCCGCTCACGTCCATGAAGCTGCGCCGGCGGCTGTCATCCGAAGCACGGCGGCGCCGCGCATGGTACGCAAAGCCGGTGCCCGCCGGAATCANCCGGCCCACGATGACGTTTTCCTTCAAGCCGCGCAGGTCGTCCTTGAGGCCGCGCACCGCCGCCTCCGTGAGGACGCGAGTNGTCTCTTGGAACGACGCCGCGGAAATGAACGATTCCGTCGCCAGCGATGCCTTGGTGATGCCGAGCAACAGAGGTTCCCAGGTCGACTGATGCTTGCCCTCGGTCTTCTGCTTTGCAATGACATCGAGCAGCCGGCCGCGATCCATCTGTTCGCCGCGCAGCAGCGCCGAATCGCCGGTATCCAACACTTCGATCTTGCGCAGCATCTGCCGCACGATGACTTCGATGTGCTTGTCGTTGATCTTCACGCCTTGCAAGCGATACACATCTTGGATTTCGCGCACCAGGTAATTGGCCAGCGCCTCGACGCCCTGCAACCGCAGGATGTCGTGGGGATTCGGCTCGCCGTCGGCGATGACTTCGCCCTTCTCCACTTGCTCGCCTTCAAACACGTTGAGATGACGCCACTTCGGTATCAGCTCCTCGTACTTCTCGGTGGCCTCGTTGGTGATGATCAGGCGACGCTTGCCCTTGGTCTCCTTGCCGAAACTCACGGTACCGCTGCGCTCGGCCAGGATCGCCGAATCCTTCGGCTTTCTGGCTTCGAACAAGTCGGCCACGCGCGGCAAGCCGCCGGTGATGTCGCGGGTCTTGGAAGACTCTTGCGGTATGCGAGCGATGACATCGCCCACCGACACTTTGGAACCGTCNTCCAGGCTGACGATGGCGCCCGCAGGCAACGCATAGACCGCCGGTATGTCGGTATTGGCNAACGTGACCTCTTTGCCTTTGGCATTGGTCAGGCGCACCACCGGGCGCAAGTCCTTGCCGCCCGAACCGCGCTGCTTCGGATCCAAAACCACCGTGCTGGTGAGGCCCGTGACCTCGTCCACCTGGGTCGTGACGGTGATGCCGTCGACGAAGTCGGAGAACTTGATCATGCCGGCCACTTCCGTGACCACCGGGTGCGTATGCGGATCCCAGTTCGCGACGGACTGACCTGCGCCGACCACGTCGCCGTCGTTCACCGTAATGGTGGCGCCGTACGGGATCTTGTAGCGCTCGCGCTCGCGGCCGAACTCATCCACCACGCCGAGTTCGCCTGAACGCGACACCGCGACCAGGTGACCCTTCTCATGGTGCACGGTCTTGATGTTGTGCAAACGTATGGTGCCCTTGGACTTGACCTCGACGCCGTTCGCCGCCGCCGCTCGCGAGGCTGCGCCGCCGACGTGGAAGGTACGCATGGTGAGCTGGGTTCCCGGCTCGCCGATCGACTGCGCCGCGATGACTCCCACGGCCTCGCCGATGTTGATGCGGTGGCCGCGTCCGAGATCGCGCCCATANCACTGGGCGCAGACGCCGTAGCGGGTCTCGCAAGTGATCGGCGAACGCACCATGATCTGATCGACGCCCATTTGCTCCAGGAGCTTGACCGACTTCTCGTCGATCAACACGCCCGCCTTGACCAGCACTTCGCCGGTCGCGGCAACGACCACGTCCTCGGAGACTACGCGGCCGAGGACTCTCTCTCCCAAGCCTTCGACCACATCGCCGCCTTCGACGATCGGCGTGATCGACAATCCGTTCACCGTTCCGCAATCGATCTCGGTAACCACGAGATCTTGCGCGACGTCGACCAAGCGCCGAGTGAGATAGCCCGAATTGGCGGTCTTCAATGCGGTGTCGGCCAAGCCCTTGCGGGCGCCGTGAGTCGAGATGAAGTACTGCAGTACGTTCAAGCCCTCGCGGAAATTCGCGGTGATCGGCGTCTCGATGATCGAGCCGTCGGGCTTGGCCATCAAGCCGCGCATGCCGGCCAGCTGGCGAATCTGCGCCGCGGAACCGCGCGCTCCGGAATCCGCCATCATGAAGATCGAATTGAACGACTTCTGGCGGATCTTGTTGCCCTTGGTGTCGGTCACCTCGTCNGTGCCCAGCTTCTCCATCATCGCCTTGGCGACCTGATCATTGGTGCGCGACCAGATGTCGACCACCTTGTTGTAGCGTTCGCCGTTGGTGACCAATCCNGAGGAATATTGCTCCTGGATTTCCTTCACTTCGCGCTCCGCAGTCGCCAGNATCTTCGTCTTCTGCTGCGGGACCACCATGTCGTCCACACCGATCGACACGCCTGCGCGNGTCGCGTAGTGAAAGCCGGTGTACATCAGCTGGTCGGCGAAGACCACCGTTTCCTTCAGGCCGACGGTGCGGTAGCACGCGTTGATCGTCGCGGAAATGGTTTTCTTGGTCATGTCCTGGTTGATGGCATCGAAGGACAGNCCCTTGGGGAGGATCTCGGACAGCAATGCCCGGCCCACGGTGGTGTCGACGACGCGGGACTTATGCACCAGNNCCCCTTTGGCGTCGCGGACATACTCCGAAAGTCGCACTTTGACCTTCGCCTGCAGGTCGACATTGCGGCTCTCGTAGGCCCGATGCACTTCGGCGACATCGCTGAACGCCATGCCTTCGCCCTTGGCGCCCACCCGCTCGCGCGTCATGTAGTAGAGCCCGAGCACCACGTCCTGCGAGGGGACGATGATCGGGTCGCCGTTGGCGGGCGAGAGGATGTTGTTGGACGACATCATCAGCGCCCGCGCTTCGAGCTGTGCCTCGATGGACAGCGGCACGTGAACGGCCATCTGGTCGCCGTCGAAGTCGGCGTTGAACGCCGTACAGACGAGGGGATGCAGCTGGATGGCCTTGCCTTCGATCAATACCGGCTCGAACGCCTGGATGCCGAGGCGGTGCAACGTCGGTGCGCGATTCAAGAGCACCGGATGCTCGCGGATCACCTCTTCGAGGATGTCCCAGACTTCCGGTCCCTCACGTTCCACCAGGCGCTTCGCCGCCTTGATGGTCGAGGCTTCGCCGCGGATCTGCAGTTTGGAGAAAATGAACGGCTTGAATAATTCCAGCGCCATCTTCTTCGGCAATCCGCACTGATGCAGACGCAGAGTCGGACCCACCACGATGACCGAACGGCCGGAATAATCCACCCGCTTGCCGAGCAGGTTTTGACGGAACCGTCCCTGCTTGCCCTTGATCATGTCCGCCAAGGACTTGAGCGGGCGCTTGTTGGTGCCGGTGATCGCACGGCCGCGGCGGCCGTTGTCGAGCAGCGCATCCACCGCCTCCTGCAGCATGCGCTTCTCGTTGCGCACGATGATGTCCGGCGCATTGAGTTCCAAAAGCCGGCGCAGGCGGTTGTTGCGATTGATGACGCGGCGATACAGATCGTTCAAATCGGAGGTCGCAAACCGGCCGCCGTCGAGCGGAACCAGCGGGCGCAGGTCGGGCGGCAGCACCGGCAATACGGTCAGCACCATCCATTCCGGCTTGTTGCCGGACTCCATGAACGCCTCGATGAGCTTCAAGCGCTTCGACAGTCGCTTGATCTTCGTCTCGGAGTTCGTGTTCGCCATGTCCTCGCGAACCTTCACGACTTCGGAGGGCAGATCCATCGACTTCAGCAGCTCGTGCACCGCTTCGGCGCCCATACGCGCGTCGAACTCGTCGCCGTGCTCTTCGATCGATTCGAGATACATCTCATCGGTGAGCAACTGGCCGCGCTGCAGCGACGTCATGCCCGGATCGACCACCACGAAGGCCTCGAAATACAGCACGCGCTCGATCTCGCGCAGCGTCATGTCGAGCATCAAGCCGATCCGCGACGGCAGGGACTTCAAGAACCAGATGTGCGCCGTGGGGCTCGCCAACTCGATGTGCCCCATGCGTTCGCGGCGCACCTTGGACTGGGTCACCTCGACGCCGCACTTCTCGCACACGACTCCGCGGTGCTTCAGGCGCTTGTATTTGCCGCACAGACATTCGTAGTCCTTCACCGGACCGAAGATCTTGGCGCAGAACAACCCGTCGCGCTCCGGCTTGAATGTGCGGTAGTTGATGGTCTCCGGCTTCTTCACTTCGCCATACGACCAGGAGCGGATCATGTCCGGGGACGCAAGTCCGATCTTGATCGAATCGAAATTTTCGACCGGCACTTGCTGTTTGAACAACTTGAGTAAGTCTTTCATGGATTAGGCCTCGCTCTCGAGTTCGATGTTGATGGCCAGGGAACGGATTTCCTTGACCAGCACATTGAACGATTCCGGCATGCCGGCTTTCATTTCATGGTTGCCGTCGACGATCGCCTTGTACATCTGCGTGCGGCCGTTGACGTCGTCGGATTTGACGGTGAGCATTTCTTGCAGCGTGTAAGCAGCGCCGTAAGCCTCGAGCGCCCACACTTCCATTTCGCCGAAGCGCTGTCCGCCGAACTGAGCCTTGCCTCCGAGCGGCTGCTGCGTAACCAGGCTGTAAGGTCCGGTGGATCGGGCGTGCATCTTGTCGTCGACCAAGTGGTTGAGCTTCAACATGTACATGTAGCCCACCGTCACCGGTCTTTCGAATTGCTCGCCCGTGCGTCCGTCGTGCAAAACGGTCTGGCCCGAGGTCGGCAGATCCGCCAGCGCAAGCATGCGTTTGATCTCCTCCTCGCTCGCGCCGTCGAACACCGGTGTCGCCATCGGTACGCCGTGGCGCAAGTTGCCGGCCAGCTCGATTACTTCGGCATCGTTCAAGGATTTGATGTCTTCCTTCTGGCCGCCGGACTCGTTGTAGACCGAAGTTAAGAATTTGCGGATCTCCGCCGCGGCCTGCTGCGCTTCGAGCATCTTGCCGATCTTGGCGCCGACGCCTTTGGCGGCCCAGCCCAGGTGAGTCTCGAGAATCTGCCCGATGTTCATGCGCGACGGCACGCCCAGGGGATTCAGCACGATGTCGACCGGCGTTCCGTCCGCCATGTACGGCATGTCTTCGACCGGCACGATGGAGGAAATCACGCCCTTGTTGCCATGGCGGCCCGCCATCTTGTCGCCAGGCTGCACGCGCCGCTTGACCGCCAAGTACACCTTGACCGTCTTGAGCACGCCCGGCGCCAGATCATCGCCCGCGGTGATCTTGGTTTTCTTCTCGTCGAAGCGCTTCTCGAAGGCCTTTCGCTGGCCCTTCAGCCGCTCCGAAACCGTTTCGAGCTGCGCGTTCGCCTCTTCGTCCTTCAGACGAATCTCGAACCATTGCTCACGCGGCAAGTCCGCGAGATACGCCTCGTCGATGCGCGTACCGGCTTTGAGCTTCTTCGGGCCGGCATCCGCCGTCTGCCCCTCGATCATGCCGCGCACGCGCTGGAACAAGTCGTCCTCGAGAATGCGTTGCTGATCGGCCAAATCCTTGCGCACCCGCTCGAGTTCCGCTTTCTCGATCGCCAGAGCCCGCGAGTCCTTCTCCACTCCGTCGCGCGTGAACACGCGCACGTCGATAACGGTACCGTCCATGCCCGGCGGCACCCGCAGCGAGGTGTCCTTCACGTCGGAGGCCTTTTCACCGAAAATCGCGCGCAGCAGCTTCTCTTCAGGCGTCAGCTGCGTCTCGCCCTTCGGCGTGACCTTGCCGACCAGAATGTCGCCCGCGCGCACTTCCGCGCCGATGAAGGCGATGCCCGCTTCATCGAGCTTCGCCAGCGCCGAGTCGCCCACGTTGGGGATGTCGGCGGTGATCTCTTCGGGACCCAGCTTGGTGTCGCGCGCGACGCAGGTGAGCTCTTCGATGTGAATGGTGGTAAAGCGATCCTCCTCGACCACGCGCTCGGAGATGAGAATCGAGTCCTCGAAGTTGTAGCCGTTCCACGGCATGAAAGCCACCAGCAGATTTTGGCCGAGCGCGAGCTCGCCCAAATGCGTCGACGGGCCGTCGGCCAGGACGTCGCCGCGCTTGATCGCATCGCCGGCTTTGACCAGCGGACGCTGGTTGATGCAGGTGTTCTGGTTCGACCGGGTGTACTTGGTGAGCGAATAGATATCGACGCCGGGTTCGCCGGCGGTCGTCTCGTTGTCGTTCACTCGCACCACGATGCGCGAAGCATCGACCGAATCGACGCTGCCGCCGCGCCGCGCCACCACGGTCACGCCGGAGTCGATGGCGACCGCCCGCTCCATACCCGTTCCGACCAGCGGCGTTTCCGAGCGCAATGTCGGCACCGCCTGGCGTTGCATGTTCGAGCCCATGAGCGCGCGGTTCGCGTCGTCATGCTCCAAGAACGGAATCAGCGACGCCGCCACCGAAACGATCTGCTTCGGTGAAACGTCCATGAAATCGATCTTGTCCGGAGTCGACANCGTGAACTCGTTTTGCGTTCGGCACGAAATCAGGTCGTCGACGAATCCGCCCTTCTCGTTCAAGGTGGCGTTCGCCTGCGCGATGACATACTGGCCTTCCTCGATGGCCGACAGGTAATCGATCTTGTCGGTCACCTTGCCGTTGGACACGCGCCGATACGGCGTCTCCAGGAAGCCGTAATCGTTGGTTCGCGCATACACCGCCAGCGAATTGATCAGGCCGATGTTCGGGCCTTCCGGCGTCTCGATCGGGCAGACGCGGCCGTAATGNGTGGGATGCACGTCGCGCACTTCGAAACCGGCACGCTCGCGCGTCAACCCGCCNGGGCCCAACGCGGAAACGCGCCGNTTGTGCGTGACTTCGGACAGCGGATTGTTCTGGTCCATGAACTGCGAGAGCTGCGAGGATCCGAAGAATTCCTTCACCGCGGCCGCAACCGGCTTCGCGTTGATCATTTCCTGCGGCATGATCGGCTCGCTCTCGGCGATGGTGAGGCGCTCCTTCACGGCGCGCTCGACGCGCACCAGACCGATGCGGAACGCGTTCTCCGCCATTTCCCCGACGCTGCGCACGCGCCGATTGCCCAGGTGATCGATGTCGTCCACGTGGCCGTTGCCGTTGCGGATGTCGATCAGGGTCTTCATCACCTCGATGATGTCTTCCTTGCTCAGCACGCCGGAGCCCGTGATTTCCTCGCGGCCTACGCGGCGATTGAACTTCATGCGGCCCACCGGCGACAAATCGTAGCGCTCGCCGTTGAAGAACAGGTTCTGGAACAGGTTCTCGGCCGCGTCCTTGGTAGGCGGCTCGCCCGGGCGCATCATGCGGTAGATTTCCACCAGCGCTTCGAGCCGCGTCTTGGTCGGATCAATGCGCAGTGTGTCCGAGATGTACGGACCCCGGTCCAAATCGTTGACGAACAGGGTCCGAATCTGCGCAATGCCGTTTTCGATGAGCTTCGCGACCGTCGGAACGGTGAGGATCTCGTTGGCTTTGGCCAGGATTTCGCCGGTTTCGGTGTTGACGATGTCGTGGGCCAGAATCTTGCCTTGCAGATACTCGGCCGGCACGGGCAGACGCTTGACCTGCGCCTCTTCCAGATCGCGCACGTGGCGGGCGGTGATGCGCCGACCCTCCTCGACGATGACCTTCTTGCCGACGCGGATTTCAAAGGACGCGGTCTCACCGCGCAGGCGCTGCGGGATGATTTCGAATTCGATTTCCTTCTTCGACAAGTGGAACACGTTCTTCTCGAAGAACATGTCCAACACCTGCTCTTCGGTGTAGCCGAGCGCGCGCAGGATGATGGTCACGGGCAGCTTGCGGCGGCGATCGATGCGCGCGAACACGCAATCCTTCGGGTCGAATTCGAAATCCAACCACGAACCGCGATAGGGAATGATGCGGGCGGAGAACAGCAACTTGCCCGAGGAATGAGTCTTGCCGCGGTCGTGGTCGAAGAACACGCCGGGGCTGCGGTGCAGCTGCGAGACGATGACCCGCTCGGTGCCGTTGATGATGAAGGTGCCGTTCTCCGTCATGAGCGGCAATTCGCCGAGGTAGACTTCCTGTTCGCGAACGTCCTTCACGGGTTTCTTGGCGCCGCTGGCCTCCTTGTCGAGCACCACCAGGCGCACCTTGACGCGCAGAGGCGCGGCATAGGTCAAGCTGCGCAGCTGGCATTCCTTGACGTCGAATACCGGCTCGCCCAAGCGGTAGCTCACATACTCGAGCGTGGCGTTGCCGGAATAGCTGGAAATAGGGAACACGCTGTCGAAAGCGGCGTGCAAGCCGATTTCTTCGCGCTTGGATTCGGCAACGTCGGCCTGCAGGAATCGCCGGTACGAATCCAATTGGATTGCCAGCAAATACGGCGTTCCGAGGATGCTCGGACGCTTGCCGAAGTTCTTGCGAATACGCTTCTTTTCGGTGAAAGAATAAGCCATGTGCGTGTGTCTCCAGGCGCTAGCGCCTTTACCGGGCGCTTACGCGCCGAATTTAACGGGGTATCCCCAGGCGCTACGCGCCGAATTTAACGGGGTCCCGGGGCCCCCGTCTAATAGCGCTCGCTTCGCGAGCGTGGGATTCGACTCATAATCAAAGGCGCAGCCGATGGTTGCCGCCGGTCCGGCAACAACCACCGAGCTGCGCATATCGGCTCTGATCACTACTTGATGGCAGCCTTGGCGCCGGCGTCCTCAAGCTTCTTCTTGATGGCCTCGGCATCGGCTTTCGGAATAGCTTCCTTGACCGTCGAAGGCGCGCCTTCAACCAGATCCTTCGCTTCCTTCAATCCGAGTCCGGTGATCTCGCGGATAACCTTGATGACGCCCACCTTGTTGGCGCCGAACTCGGTCATCGTCACCGTGAACTCGGTCTGTGCTTCCGCAGCCGGCGCCGCAGCGGCACCACCGGGCGCCGCTGCCGCCGCTACCGGAGCAGCCGCCGTGACGTTGAACTTCTTCTCCATATCGGAAATCAGCTCGACCACTTCCATGACGGACATCTTGGAAATCGCGTCGAGGATTTCATCTTTAGTAACAGCCATGATTGTCTCCAAATCGTATTAAGGGGTCCTAATGACCCGAATCAGATTAAATTCGTCGTCGTTGCCCACTACGCCGGCGCACCGCTCTTCTCAGCCTGCAATTTTTTCGCCTCAAGAACGGCAGCCAGCGTCCTCACCAACTTGGAATTGGGGGCAGCCAACGTACCAACGAACTTCGAAATCGGCGCCTTGAGCACACCCAACAGTTGCGACACCGCCTGTGCTCGCGTGGGCAATGAAGCCACGCGATCGATATCCTGGGCCTTGAGCAATTGCCCGCCCAGAGACACGAGGGTCGTCACCAGTTTGTCGTTGTCCTTCGCGAACGCCTTGACGATGCGCGCGGCCGCGCCCGGATCGTCGTTGGAGAACGCNAGGACAATGGGNCCCTTCAGCGCCGGAGAAATGCACTCGAAAGCGGTGCCGGCAACGGCCTTGCGCGCGAGCGTATTCTTGACGATCCTCAGATAGACCCCTTCCTTGCGCGCCTTTGCGCGCAGCGCGGTCATCTGCGTCACGGTCAAGCCACGGTTCTCTGCGCCCAC
>Ga0031654_10000501_pt1 | contig 10102 bp, 9 predicted proteins | sample FrelakmetCRP12CR_FD_55268 | JGI IMG/M metagenome (GOLD analysis project Ga0031654, IMG submission 55268) | Freshwater lake sediment microbial communities from the University of Notre Dame, USA, for methane emissions studies - CRP12 CR | ecosystem: Environmental > Aquatic > Freshwater > Lake >...
AAATTATCACCGGCATATCGTCGCCAAGGAAACTTTTGCTCGTGTGGATCACGAAGTCTGGTCAATGCTATGGCAATGGGCGGTAAGAAGGCATCCGGACAAGGGCAACAAATGGATTAAAGATAAATACTTTAAGACCAGAGGCACCCGAAATTGGGTATTTACCGCTACAGAAGAAAGAAAAGATGGGAAACAAAGGGATGTCGTCTTGTTCAAAGAATCTGACACGCCAATACAACGGCATATCAAGATCAAGGCGAGCGCTAATCCATACGACCTAAAATGGGCGCAGTATTTCGAATTCCGATGGGGAAAGAAAATGCTGAACTCGTCGAGAGGTCGAAGGAAGCTATACCGCATTTGGTTGAAGCAAGACCGCTTATGTCCTGACTGTCAGCTACCGATCAAACGGAACCCCTCTTGGGGGGTTAGAATGATTGTGAAAAAGGTTGATGGCGGGACGAATGCTGCAAGCAACCTTCAGATGCACCATCTCTGTTGCTAGGGTAACATCAATACAACGCCTAAATTTAGTAGTGAAACTGGGTGCCATAATGGTGCCTTAGTAGAGGCTTGAGCCGGATGAGGTGAAAATCTCATGTCCGATTCTTAGGGGAGGAAAAGGTAGTAATGCCTTTTCCTTACCCGACACGACACCAAAGTCCCATAGGATTTCTTGAAAAGCCACTGATGGCGTGGCTTTAGGTAACTTTCAAGCTTCCCAATTTTAACCATGTTTAACCTGCCATTTTTTGGGAAGCCTTAACCATCATTACTCATCAGGAGTATCAGTAGCTCGGAAGGCATAGAAAAAACGAACGTTTAAACGATAAGGAAGATTAGATGAAAAGGCCTGATATTCCTATATGTTTTCTTACAGAATAAGCTGTAATTTCAGGTATTCATCAAATAATTCAGCACCGGCAGTAGTGCGCGGCAATACATTGGAAGTTTATGACTTGTCACCGCTCAAAATCCTATGGGACTTTGGTGTCGTTTGTTTAAATGCACCCTGTTTTAAGTCATTCGCCAAATGGCCGTGTCGCGTTCGGCGACGGTTTCTCGTTGTTCAACGACTGCATTCACGTACTCAAATAGACATGCAGACTTACTCATCGAACTCATCAACCGCCGTCACGAACAGAAAGACAGCTTGGTCACTACCCATAAATCTTTCGCCGAATAGTCAGATGTGTTCCACAATGCACAGCCTGTGTCGTGGCGCTAATTGATCGCCCTGGTACATCACGCAGAAATCCTTGCTATCAATGGCAAATCTTATCGTCAGATAGAAGCTCAAGAACGTGCCGAACAACGCTGCAAAAAAATTAAATCGACTACTTCCAGGCATACAGAATGAAAAATTATCATCATCCCTGTTGCCTGAAACTAATAAAAAGCTACGTTAACTCGTTGTAAACCCATATTTTTGCATACGGTAAAGCAGGGTATCCCTGGAAAGCCCAAGAAGTTTTGCAGACTTACTGCGATTGCCTTTAGTGCGGCTGAGCGCTTGATGAATCAGGTCGGCTTCTAAAGAGTCAAGCTGTATGCCTCTTTCAGGCAAGGTGAACTCCGCTGCTTTAGGATGGCTGCTGTGAGTGACAAATTCGCGTGGGAGATTTTCCGGTTCAATGATTCTGCCTGCCAATAAAATACAGAGTCTTTCACACAGGTTACGCAATTCGCGAATATTGCCAGGCCATGAGTAATCTTTCAGAACCTTTAAGGCTTGTTTACTAAAATTTGGCGCCTTTATCGCATATGTTTTTTCCATCATAGCCAGAAAGTGCATAATGAGATGCTCTATGTCTTCTGTGCGGTGCGACAATGGTGGAAGCTCTAAAGGAACTACGTTAAGTCGATAATATAAATCCCGTCTAAACTCACCGGCTTCAACCTGTTTGTTCAGGTCTGAGTTTATTGCTGCGATAATGCGGACATCGACGTTATAAGGCTTGATGTCGCCTATGGCAAGGCATTCTCCAGACTCCAAGAAGCGCAATAATTTTGCCTGAATTGAGACCGGCAATGAGTTGATTTCGTCGAGAAACAAAGTGCCGCCATCAGCGGCTTGAAAAAGCCCTTGGGTATTAGCGGTCGCTCCTGTAAAAGAGCCTTTTTTATGGCCAAATAATTCCGATTCAATCAGACTTTCAGGTAAAGCAGCACAGTTAAGGGTAATAAAGACCTTATCGGCGCGAGCGCTTTCTTTTTGTATAGCGCTAGCAAATATTTCTTTGCCAGTACCGGTTTCACCCTTAAGCAATACAGTTACATCGGTAGCCGCAACCATTCTGGCGCTACGAATTAAGGAATCCAATGCGGGAGATTGACCAATGATCGACTTAAAATGCCCCATAATAGCCTCTTTAATGTATTGCTATGTGTGTTGTAAATGCCATCGGATTAAGCCATGGCAAGGCGGCTAACAGTGCCAGAACCATCATGAACAGGCCAATAACCTGTTTGAAACGCTGCATTCTGGATAACCTGGTTAATGCATTGGTCATTATACCTACTCCCATGACTGCTGGCAAAGTCCCTAAGCCAAAAGCCAGCATGGTCAATGCGCTCTTACTCACATCGCCCGCAGTAGCAGCAAGTGTTAATGCCGCATAAACCAAACCGCATGGCAACCAGCCCCAGACCATGCCAAAGAGATAGGCTTGAGTACGGTTTTTTACGGGGATAAGTTTCCGGCCATAGGGCTCTATTTTTTTCCAAATACGCGTCCCGACTTTTTCGACATAAGCAAAACGGGGAAACCAGCCGGCTATATAAAGACCCGCACTCGCCATGACGGCTGCAGAAAGTAATTGCAATACTCTATGTCCATGCGCTTCACCCAGAGGCATGGTCAATAAAACCTCAATAATACCCGCTAATGCGCCGGCTATTGTGTAACTGGTAATCCGGCCAAAGTTATAATTAAATACAAAAGGTAACAGTAGTTTTTTATTGTTACGTATGTTCGGGCTAAGACTTAAGGTTAANGTTCCAATAATCGAGCCGCACATGCCAATACAATGCATGCTACTGAACAGCCCCATTATAAAAGCGACCAGATAAGATGAAGTAAAGCTAGGATCAAAAGACATAGATTCAGGTTCAAGGAAAAATTCGCCAGGATGTAAGTAAGCCCACCTTGTACTTTGCATTACTTAACTGTTTGGAAATGGTGTGTCTGGATTTTTTCAGCCATCGCATTTTCGATTTCCAACATCACGGATAGGTCTACCCACAACAACATAATCAGCGCCGCTCTGAAAAGCCATTTCTACCTTAACGGGGTTTATATTCCGGTTCGTGCATCGAACACTATTTAAAATAACCCTTGTGGGTTCAATCTCTTACGGGCATGGTTATGGTTGCACATTTGAACTAAAGTTGCATCAAAATCTTGTCAGAAAAAGTAAAGACTCGGTTGATAAGAGAATAATACAATATGTAACAGAAGACAGGGGGGCACATCAAACACAATTGATGCGCGTCATAATATGAAGCGCATCTTAAGGGCTGTTTCACAATAAATCGGTGAATGATTTGCTTTTAATTTTATTGTTGGTCNATNACCTATCGATCATAAAGCTGATCTACCAGGTTTTTAAACCAAAGTGGCCGAAAAATCATTACGTACAAAATCAGCATTTCCAAAATTGGAAGAGGTATTATGTGCAAAACNATCAATACCAGCAATACTATAAAACAAGCGACCAGTTTAGGAAAAAAAGAGACTTTATTCATAATTAGATTCTACCTTAATTAGCTCGTAGATAAGCTGACGATAGGAGACGCATCGCGCGCGACTGCTGGGCTTCTCGTTGTTCAGTCCATTCTACAGACTTATCGATGGTTGCAGTTGCCATGAATTTCATTCTCCCACAATGACAACTTCCATGATAACAGCAATACCGCCACTATCATGCAATCTAATCCATTAAATTTATCGACGAGTCCCATGCCAAACAAAAATAATAAATCGGTTCTTTTCAGGTTTAATCCGCAGAAACTCCTACTCCCTCTAGTGTTACTTACACTACCCTCTTTGCCACTCGTTAAAATTTCAACAGCTCTTTTTGCCTTGAACAGCGATTGGAATCATGGTTTTGATCATCCGCTGCAAGGCTGTGATCATCTTCTAACCATGATTGCGGTGGGCATATGGGCGGCTCAGCTACGTGGTCAAGCCATCTGGATGTTGCCAGTCACGTTTGTCTGCGTCATGAGTCTTGGCGGCCTTGCCGGTGCAGCAAGCTTCGCTGTCCCTAATGCGGAAATCATGATCCTGCTTTCTGGCTTGGTATTTAGTGTATTCATCGTCCGAAAAGTACAATTCACTACCCGGATAAATGTCCTGATCGTTGCCTTCTTTGCCTTTTTTCACGGCTATGCGCATGGCCAGGAAATAACGGCTTCTGCGAGTTTAATTTCCTACACCCTGGGATTTGTATTTGCCACATTGCTGTTACACTGCGCCGGTATAGCAACAGCGCGGTTGGTGGCGCTAACTTTCGCCTTTTTTCTTGGGAGCAACGTTAATGCTCAGGAAACAGAAGTCACAACCAAAGATACCACTGTAGCTAAGGTAAAGGCCAAGTCGAAAACCACTAAAAATGAACCATTGGAACTTGAAGAAATGGTCATTACAGAATCCGGGCGCGCAAAAAATCTTATTGGCATGACCGGATCGGCATCGCAGGGGGAAGTCAGTCAGGCGCAAATTGAATACCGTCCGCTTTCCCGTCCCGGTGAGATAATCGAAGTGGTGCCAGGGGCATTAGCTACCCAGCACAGCGGTTCCGGCAAGGCTAATCAGTATTTTCTGCGCGGTTACAATCTCGACCACGGCACCGACTTTACGACTTACGTCGACGGCATTCCCATGAACTTGCCCTCCCATGCCCATGGACAGGGTTATATGAACCTCAATAGCGTCATTCCCGAACTGGTGAAAAATATTGAATACGGCAAGGGGCCGTATTATGCGGAAGTCGGCGATTTTTCGGCGGCTGGCTATGCCAGGATGTTTTCCATGGACGCATTGCCTCAAGGCATTTTAAAGTTTACCGGTGGCCAATTCGATTATTACCGCGCCCTGATCGCCAATTCCAATAAACTTGGCCGTGGCAATTTGCTCTATGTCGGCGAGTTCAATTTCTACAACGGTGTCTGGCAACAGCCGGAAGGTGCGAAAAAATTTAACGGCATGTTGCGCTATACCCTGAATGAGGATAACTGGGGCTTGTCCGTCAACGCCAAAGGCTATCATAACAGTTGGACGGCGACGAACCAAATTCCGCAGGCGTCGATTGATAACGGCACGCTTGGCAATTACGGCACCATGGATCCAAGCGACGGCGGCAACACGAACCGTTACAGCTTTTCAACCAATCTCTGGAACAAAGGCGATAACTGGAAAAATGATGCCAATATCTATTCGCTCTACTACGATGTGAACTTGTTTTCCAATTTTACCGGTTATTTGACCAATCCTGTTTATGGCGATCAGATACACCAGTTTGAACACCGGGTACAGACCGGCGGCAATGTCGAACATACGCGCTTCAACAAGCTATTCGGTTTTGACATGGACAACACTGTGGGCTTGCAAGTTCGAAACGATCAAATCATGGGCTTGGGCGTGGATGATACTTTTAACAGGCAATATTTGAGTACGGTCAGTCATAGCAATGTCAACGAGACCACTGCAGGTATTTATTTTAAGAACCAGACCTATTGGCTTGAAAAATTCCGCTCCATTGCGGGTTTAAGAGGTGATTTTATTAATAACGATGTCACCCAGACCGACAACACTGCCCATAATCCTCTTATCAATGCGTTAAATTCCGGCACCAGCCACCAGGCGATGCTAAGCCCCAAGCTGAGTTTAATTTTCGGGCCTTGGCTTAATACCGAATATTTCTTGAATGCCGGTCAGGGCTACCACTCCAACGATGCACGCGGCACGGTTCTCCATGTTAATCCAGCGGATGGCACTACTATCGCCGGAGACGGAAGCACCGTCAGCCCGGTTACTCCGATGGCTTGGGCGCGCGGCTCCGAATTCGGGATACGCAGCAACTTCATCCCCAAGCTGAACACTACCTTTGCATTGTGGTGGCTACATAGCAGTCAGGAACTGGTGTTCTCTGGCGACGACGGCACTACCAGCGTCAACGGCAGTTCTCAACGATACGGTATTGAATGGACCAATTACTACAAACCGGCCGATTGGTTAACTCTGGATGCCGACTTAGCCTTGACATCCGCACACTATCTGACAACCCCAACGGGTGAAACCAACACTTATGTACCCAACGCAGTGGGCAGAGTTATCAGTACTGGCGCTACAGTTCTAGCCCCTAACGGTTTGTTCGGCACAGTCCGCGTGCGTCATTTTGGCAACGTGCCGCTAGATTCATCCGGTATTTACTGGGCTGGCAACACCACCATCGTCAATTTGGGAGCAGGTTACAAACAAAAAAAATATAAACTGGAACTCGACCTCTTCAATATTTTCGATTCGACATCCAACGATATTGCCTATGCGTATCAATATGCTTATCCCGCCGGAGCTACGCCGCAGACTGGCATTGTGAAACACCCTGTCGAACCGAGAATGGTGCGAGCAACCGTCATGGTCAATTTCTAACGAAAGCTTAATGAGCAGTCAAACATTTAGCATAGCAAGCCCTTACGCGAATGTCTCCTATGGGTGTAAGGGTGCCGATCACTGGCAGTCTTTGAATGACCGCTTTCATTAATAACCTGCCGTACACTGAAAACTACCGACTGACTCCTTCCTGGCCGAAATGCAAAGCTTTGCATTACGGCTATATTAACTTGCTTAAATTTCAGCTTAATGAATTAAAGAAAATTCTAAAGGACATTCGCAGTTTTTAAGGCTCTGGTTGGGGTAAACCCAACTCATTGAAATAAAATGGGTGTGGATCTTTTGGGCCAAACAAGACTGCAATGAGATCAAAGGGTAAGTTTTTAAAGGACTTGTCGAAGAGGCCGCCAAGTGGTATGTAACCGTTTTCCAAGCACTTACATACACCCAGGAGACCCCTTCAGATGCTAGCATACACAAAAGAAGCCTGTTTTGACGAGTTTTCAGCAGCCCGCGAACAGTTTGAGAAGCTGATCGGCAAGCTGAGTTCTGAGTCGACACGAACCCTGGAACATGGCGACGTGGAGTCGCTGATCGCGCGCGAGGGCAACGAGCTACTGCGACGATTGATGCAGGCTTACTTGGACCAAAGGGCAGAGGCCGAGGAGCCGCTTGACGGGGTAATCGGAGCCGATGGGCAAGAGCGAGGGCATTGCCGAGACAGGAGCCGAACCTTAGCGACCTTGTTCGGCGAAGTCACCGTCCAGCGCATGGGGTACAGCGGCATTCGGTTAGGCAGTGTCTTCCCCTTGGATGCGGCGCTGAATTTGCCGCCCGACAAGTATTCGCAGGGCTTGCGACGCAAGGTTGGGTTAGAAGTAGCCAAGGGCTCGTTCGATGAGGCGGTGATGGCCATCAAGGAAGGAACGGGCGCCCAGGTGCCGAAGCGACAAATCGAACAACTGTCGCAGGCGATCAGCGTGGATTTTGATGAGTTCTACGCCAGTCAACCGATGGAGGCCGGAACCGGTCTGCTGGTGATGAGCGTCGACGGAAAAGGCGTGGTGATGCGCAAGCAGGACCTGCGAGAGGCCACGCGTAAGGCTGCCGAAAAATCGAAGCGCAAACTCAAGACCCGCCTTGGTCGAGGTGAGAAGCGCAACCGCAAGCGGATGGCCACGGTCGCCTCGGTGTACGAGGTGGACTCCTATCAGCGCACAGCCGAGCAAATCATGGGTCTGGATGAACCCGAAACGATCCGGCCCAAGGTGCGGAACAAGCGGGTGTGGGCAAGCCTGCGCCAGTCCCCTGCCGAGGTGGTCGAGCAACTGTTCGCCGAAGCGCAGCGTCGTGATCCCCTGCACGAGCGAACTTGGCTGGTGCTGGTCGATGGCCAGGAGGCCCAACTGGGGGAAGTCGAGATGGCGATTGCAACCCACCGGGCGGATACGGTGGTCATTCAGGACTTCGTCCATGCCCTCGAATACCTATGGAAAGCCGCCTACTGCTTCCACGCCGACGGTACGGAGAAAGCCGAAGCGTGGGTGCAGGCGCATGCCCTCGCCCTACTCAAAGGTAAGGTCAGCGATGTCGCCGCGGGTATGTGCCGCAGCGCTACCCGAAAGAATCTGTCGCAAGAGGCGCGGGAGCCGGTCGACAAGTGCGCCAACTATCTGCTCAAGAACAAGACTCGCTTCGACTATGCCACAGCATTGACCAACGGCTGGCCAATCGCCACCGGCATCATCGAAGGCGCCTGTCGACACCTGGTCAAGGACCGCATGGACCTCACCGGCGCACGTTGGAGCTTGGAAGGCGCAGAAGCGGTATTACATTTACGCTCCCTTCGCGCTAGCGGTGATTTTGAGGACTACATGGTCTTTCACAACTGTCAAGAGCACCAGCGCAATTATGTTTCGGTACCGCAAAATGATGAACTCAAAATGGCAGCGTGATAGCCGGAATTTTTTGGCCGAAAAGAGCCGCACCCAAATAAAATTAGCCTGATGCCTGTAAAAAAAATCATTTACAAGGATTTTCCCAGCAATTATTTTATTTATGCCGAAAAATAAGCTATAAAGAGCATTCAAATTCACTTAACCTAACCGTTATTACACAGGAAGCGCCTCATGAACAAGTCNGAACTCATCAACGCTATCGCTGAACAGGGTAATTTAAGCAAAGCAGACGCAGGTCGTAGCTTGGATGCCTTGATCAAAACCATNGAAACCACTTTAAAAGNCGGCGATTCCATTACCTTGGTGGGTTTTGGCACTTTTGCTGTCAAAGACAGAGCAGAGCGTACCGGTCGTAATCCACAAACCGGTCAGGGAATCACTATTGCGGCGGCAAAAGTACCTTCCTTTAAACCGGGTAAAGGCTTGAAGGACGCTGTTAACGGCTAACGACTGAGGTAAGTCACGTCAATATCCTCTATTTAGCAGGATCCTAGACACATGAACCAATAAAATTAATGCAAAGCTGAAGGATAGTTTGAATGGCATTAACGAAGGCAGATTTTGCTGGACAATTGTTCGACGAATTGGGTTTAAACAAACGCGAAGCAAAGGACATTGTCGAGTTATTTTTTGAAGAAATTAAAAGGATTTTAGAACAGGGTGAGCCCATAAAAATTTCAGGATTTGGCAATTTTGCACTCCGCGACAAAGTCTGTCGTCCGGGTAGAAACCCAAAAACAGGCAAAGAAATCCCGATTACGGCCAGGCGAGTTGTAACATTCAGAGCAAGTCAAAAGCTTAAAGCAAACTTAGGTCACACTGCTTCGAATAGTTGCCAATAATGAAAATTTATTTAAGAGATGGGAAACTGTTATGACCGAAGTATTGTTTATATTAGTTGCTATTATTGTTGCCTATGTCATTTATGTGATCGTAAGCGAACAAAAAACAACATCCACTTCCGCAGTCAGTCAGGCAAAGCCTGAAAAGCCAGTTGCGGCCGTTAAACAATCAACACCTCAGTCAGCTCCAAAAATAGAAAAGGTCGCGGCAGTAAAATCGGTTGGCTCAGCTACCCGTAAACTTGAGCCTGCTTCTGCAACACAGCATGCTGGAAAACGAGGATTAAAAAATCCGAATACAGACGAAGTTGCCACAACCTATAGTAATTACCGTTTTACCAAGCGCTGGATTAAAGAGGCGTTGGTCGCAGAAGGATTACTGGATAAGGTTTACAAAAACGATGAGCTGAATGCAGAAATAGAAGCGACGATAAAAGGGGCTGTAGTTAAGCTGGAAGCACTCGATAAATATCGGGCTTAAATAAACCATTTCCTGGCACGTTTTTACCGAAGCGGACACTTAAAATTGGGTGCTAATCAACAAAAGGCTCTAAAGTTCCACCGGATTTATCTGTGCATCCACCTGTGATAACGATAAAAGTCAGTGCAATTCACGCGAACTGATGAAATAAAACAAGGCTGAGCGTGTCACGTCAATAATCTTCGCACCCGTTTCTGAACGGGAT
>Ga0031654_10000502_pt1 | contig 10099 bp, 11 predicted proteins | sample FrelakmetCRP12CR_FD_55268 | JGI IMG/M metagenome (GOLD analysis project Ga0031654, IMG submission 55268) | Freshwater lake sediment microbial communities from the University of Notre Dame, USA, for methane emissions studies - CRP12 CR | ecosystem: Environmental > Aquatic > Freshwater > Lake >...
CGGCGTGTAAGTTGAACACTTGACGTTTAGCGGAAGCTGCAGCGCTTCTAGCACTCAGAGGTCTTGAGCTCTTTTAAATGACCAATCAGCGACGTCCTTATACACGAACCTGTTAAAGGTGAAAATTGAGCAGTTGGACGAAAAAGGACAGGAAAAATACAATAGCTGCGCCTTTAATGGCCTTAGCAACGAACATAATAACGAGAAAAGTTGATAGCTTGAAGCTCTCCACGCCGGCGACGATAGGCACTAAGTCACCTGCAAACGGTATCCACGGTGAAATCAGCAACAATGCCGCCCCATATTTGTTAAACCAGTCCTTAACTCTTCTCTCGCGGTCAGGGTTGTGGAACGGAATAATCCTTCGTATACCATACTTTCCAAGAAGGTAGCCGATAAAAGCGCCAAGCACTGACGCAGGAACCAGCACGAGCAAAATAATTAACGGACTCACGTTGTCGCTGAGTAGAATCGCGATCGTCGGTTCAGTGGGGATAGGGAGCACTGATGAGGTGGCACTCACGAAAAACAATTCGAGCAACCCGTAGTTTATTATAAGAGACAGCGACAAGCACCCACTTAAATAAGCGATACGACGGTCCTTAATGTTTGTGTTGGCGCGATTTTAACGCGTAAAGTATTATGACGGTTGATTAAGGTAGTTATAGCATCTGCAATCCATCCACAAACTGGCGTATCTTTCCTTGATAGTTACCTGTCTTGACCTCCTTTTCCTGGAGAGCAAGGATGCTTACTGGGCGTCTTTCACAGAGTGCTTCCATCTCAGCAAATAACTGCTGACTCTCGCTGCCGCCGTGTGTGCAAAAAAATGCTACCCGTTTGAACTTCGACTTATTGTTAGCGATGTAGGTCCGCATAGCACTCGACAACGTGCCTGCCCAAATGGGCGTGCCGAGTATTGCTGGATCATATAACGCAGGATCACGCTTGATGTCTGTGAGCTTGGTGAGCTTTTTTGCCTTTGCGTCCTTTCCCGCCGACAGAAAGCCCAGAGGCCCGCTGCGTTTTTTTGTGTCAATAAGTTCTTCACTGTCGCAGTTGAGCGATTCAACAAGGGCTTCCGCTACCTCTTTGGTCGCACCTGTTCGCGAATAAAATACCACTAAAGCCTTCATTGCGAGTTCCTTCCGTGAATAAAGCAGCTCTTCAGCTTAAAGCTTATTACGGTTTGCGCCGATGGGTAATGTTAAGTGCATTAGAAAAAGTCGGAAAGTTTTGAGCGCCGTGGAAATATAGATGACAGTCATCATTGAGGATACGTTTGCAGAGGCATTTGATGGACTCTATTGCAGGTTGATCATCACTGCCCACGACCGAAAAACGCTATCAAAAGCTGCCGAAGACGCAACCGCGACCCCTGCTGCGGTTATAGGAAGAACAGAGGGCGGCATAGAAAAGTGGCTTACCAAAAACGAAACACCAGACGGACGTGTTGGTGCTATTGTGCAGTTTTGGGGAAATATCGACGAGCAAAGGCCACTCGAAAAATCCGTGCAACAACTTGAGAAAGAGTTGTCTTACCGCATTCGTCAAGACATACTTGTGAAACCATTCACCGCTCTATTCGATGCGCTTCCACAGGCAGAGGGCACATTAGATATGCTGGAAAGAGTTGGACACTGTGGCGACGGTCATGAATGGGAAGAAAAACGCTTCGGGCGTCAAATGATAATCGTGCCTATTATGGTGCCAGACTTTCAGATAGAACGCTACGTGGGCTATGCACGTGGGGTTTCGGGCGGGAATTTTTGGTACATGTGTAGGACTAAGAAGTCGTTGTTTGACGCAGGTAGAAGGGCCCTCGAAGCAATAAATGACGTTGAAGGCGTTATTACCCCCTTTGATGTGTGCGCTGCAGGGTCAAAAACTGAAACAAAATATCCCTTGGTAGGTCCCACAACAAATCATCCGTACTGCGCATCGCTGAAGAAGAAACTGGACAAAGAATCGCTTGTTCCAAAGGACATCAAATATATTCCAGAAATTGTCATCAATGGAACATCTTTGGGCGCTGTGAAAAGGGCGATGAAAGTTGGCATCGAAGCCACAAGTGATGTTGAAGGCGTTATGAGAGTTTCGGCTGGAAATTATGGCGGTAAGCTAGGCAAATACAAGATTTATTTGCGAGCGTTGTTTCAAAAAAGGTAGACGCCCCCAGCATATGTGCGGTAAGCGCAGCAATCTCTAAAGACAAACTGATCGTTACCATACAATTACTCTAAATATTCTCTTTTTCGAAAAAGTAATTGCCTTCCGAATGTGCTCCAGGGATCATTTACTCTTCGCCTGAAATTCTGAGGGTAAGATGCGTTTTCCGTTGCTGCCGACACGTTTCGCGAAACGTTGACCAAGATTAGAAGCATCTGGTTACGGTTATTAAAAAGATGACTGCAGGCAATCTAACATAGTTATAAGTATGAACATGTGAATATGTTTTGTTGTTAAACATACTCAACATAAAAAAACGGAGTAATATGTTATGCACGAAAAAAATGAAGGACAGATGGGAATGTATCACGGAATGCATCACGATATGAGTAAGAAAAGCGACTGGATCACGAAGAAAATGATCTGGGAAAAGCTCGACGACGATGCCAAGAAGGCATACCTGGTGCGCAAATTAGATGAAAAGATCATGAAAAAAGAGTTCAAGGTAAAACTCGCAGAGCANAAACTGGCGACGCTGCGCCTTCTCAAGGTCTGGATTGANAAGTAAGCGCCCTCGCTTGTCTCTCTTTCTACCACAACTACACACTGTTAGGCTTGCTATGCGAGGTGACGCCGATGCACAATGAAGAAAGGAAATCTGAACACCAGCGCGTCCTAGTCAAAGGGTACATGCGGCCTGACGGCACCTCGTATTACGTCGTTATCCCGAAAAAGATTAGGGAACTGTTCAATCTGAACGGTGGCGAGTACTTTTTGATGAAGGCAAAACCTGAAAAGGGGGNAATCCTGCTCAAGCTGGTCGAGTTCGCCGACGAAGAGCCAGAATTGGAGCCAGTAACGAAATAATTTTTCACGCTCGGCATCGAAGAAGGAGTGATTATCGCTTCAAACAGGATGAGAAGAATAATCAAGCCGTCGTCGTCGATCAGGGGTGCTCTCAACTGGGAAGGAGACTCAATTATCTCTTCGCTGTTGATTGCAGTATCCACTGTTTGCGTCGGAAATACACTATCATCGCGATGACGATCGCCGCCGTCATTAGCCAGAACGCCGGATAGCCCCACTCCGAAGCTACCTCTGGCTCCCTAAAGTTCATTCCGTAAACGCTCGCGATAAACGCGAGTGGGAGAAAAATCGTTCCGACGATGGTCAGCACCTTCATCACCTCGTTCAACTTGAGACTCACGCTCGAGAGATAGATATCAAGAATGCCCGAAACGATATCACGGAACGTCTCGATGATGTCTATCGCGTGAACGGTGTGATCATAAACGTCCCTAAAAAAAGGCTGCGTACTCTCTTTGATGAGTGGTGTCTTGACCTCCTCGATCCGGTCAATGACCTCACGAAGCGGCCACGTCGATTCACGGATATAAACGAGCTCCGTCTTGAGCGCGTGGATCTCTTCCAACGCGCCAGGCGTCGCTGAAGTCACAACTTCGTCCTCAATCCGCTCGATCCGCTCACCGAGCTTTTCTAAGATCAAGAAATACTGGTCNACGATCACGTCGATAATTGCGTATGCTAAATAATCAGGGCCAGCCATCCTCAGTCGCTCTTCGTTTGAGGAGATGCGCTGCTTTAGGATATCAAACGCCTCGTTAATCCCTTCACTAAACGTAAGAACGTAATTCTTGCCAAAGATAATGCTAACTTGCTCTTCTCGGACCGTCGCAGCCTGATCGTCGTAGCGAAACATCCGCACAACAATAAAGATATAGTCGTCGAACACCTCGACTTTCGGACGCTGGCTGGTCGTCGCGATGTCCTCAAGCACAAGCGGATGCACGCTAAAGTTCTGTCGTACGACTTCAAGCTCTGCTGGCGAGCTCGGCCCTTCGACGTTAATCCAGGTGACAGTAGGCGTTTTTGTGTATTGGCGACATTCTTCTATGCTCTGCGCGGTTGTCTCATTGAAGGCGCGAGCGTCATAATCCGCGATGCGAATAACTACAGTTCCCGTAGCTCCTGGGGAAGATTNGAGACTTTCTGGGGCGCGACCTGCTTTGCTTGTGCGATCTCTGATGCGCTGAACGTACCTTTTTGTCCTTTTGCGCGTTTTTGGTGCCNTTCTTTCCGTGTGNATCACCGTTATGCGGATCTGACCAACAGCGTATAGGGGTCGTGAGGTGAACCGCGTATCCNGAAAGGAATCACGATACCCGCAAAGCGCAGTAATTAGCCCGGAGCACGGGTTCGCCAAATCAACAAGACGGTTTGTCGAGGTAGGCCAGACAGGCGACGCCCTGCTCCAGCTAATGTGCGGCCTAAAAACAGGCATTTCAAGGAGTGCAGACTAAGATTTAACAGTTTCGATTCGATTTTTTACTTCTTTTGGAAATTGGAGTCGAAATAAAGGTTCGTTAGTGCTTTAAAACCGTTATTTTTCCGTGAATGTCACGCATCGAGGTTATTTGCAAACGGATCAGTTGTATAAAATAACTCCACTGGAACCGACAAGTGAAGAAAAGTCGTTTCAGATTCGTTTTGATAGCTCGTGCAACCGTTCTTTTGGCATTGACAGTGTCGAAACCGTTAAATATAGAGTGTCGTATACTATATCTAAAGATATATCGGAGGAAACATGTACGACTACAAAATACGTTACGCCTGCGGCCCGCTGCATCATATACCATCAATATGCAAAACGTGGTTAGGACACCCTCGACGAAACCAGGGAAACCTTAGACTTAGGTCTTGCAGGTCCTGCAGGAACAGCCCCAGAACGGCTACGGAATTATTAAGACAATCAAAGAAAAATACGGCTACGCGCCGGATCCTGCCTCTCTCTATCCAACGCTCCAGCTGCTACAGGACCAAGGTTGTGTGGAAGTAGACGAACAAGAGAATAAAAAAGTCTACGCGCTTACTGATGAGGGCAAAAAGTATCTCCAAGAAAACAGTGAGCGAATAGACCGAATGTCAGAAAGCCCCGGCCAACCTAAGTGGAACTCGCTTCCCGGAGTCGGCAAACGAGTTGCATCGCTCACCGGCACCATCTTTTCGAACTACAGCTACCTCGACGACGCCAAGATAAAGCGAATCGAGGATCTCCTCGACGAGACGCGAAAGCACGTCGGCGACATCATTTTTGAGAATCAAGCGGATTGAAGGGGTCCATTGCATTGCCACAGCCACAACCATTGCCACAACCACAACCATTGCCACAGCCACAGCCATTTCCACAGCCATTTCCACAGCCTTTACCGCAGCCACACACATGAGTGTACGGCAATGCGCTCCCAATTGACGCACATCGAGTAGCGTCGATCGAGTGACCTCGCGCTTGAGCTGTTGCCTTGATGACAGGCCGTTAGGCCGCACTTTAGCATTAAGGAGCTCATCCGCCGTCGTTAACGCTCACAGCGATGTGCAGTGCGGCCTAGCGGGAACTCGCCGCGCGTGGGGCTAATGAAGCCTAGATTTCAGGCAAGAAAACATCTTTTATAAGGGTAGCCGGTTCTTGACGAACACTATCGCAGCCAAAGTCAGGGACGTCAGCGCGATGCCAAGCAACTCACTTTGCACGAACGCTGCAGGCGGCTCAGGAAGTAGTACTACAGAGCCGTGGGCAATGATCAACTCGTACGTAAAGCCAAAGGTTGCCGCTGAAAGCGGATAGAACAGAGGCACGCCAGCACCGGTGAACAGGTCGAGCAACAGGTGTGAAAGCAAGAAGAAAGTCGCGATTAGTGCCACGTTATATAAAACGTCATTCTTTGCCCGAAAGCGCGCGTATAACGCAAGGCTGATGGTGGGCACAAGGATTAAGACGTTGTGCAAAAGCAAACGGTGGAAGGGCGGCAGCAAATGATCTATATCTGGCAACACAGCTAGGGGAGACAGCAGAAGGACGTAGTTTCGGTACTTCTTGTCCCAAAACAGCCATAATAGCGCAGTGGCAACGATGAGGTGAGTAATCGGGTCCGGCATTGTATCTTTGACGCTGCTTCTCGCAGTGGTTTCGCTAGCACGTAAATATTAGTTTGGCACTGCCAGTTTAAATATTTCCTCTGGGCTGCAGCTTTTGGTTGCTTCGATTCGCTGTTTGCGTTGCCAATGCCCCCCCATCATTCAGGCGTGCGTTTTACCCGCACGCATTGTTGAGAGGGGCTTCGAAACCAGAGCGCTGAAGCTTACGTCACACTGCCGGCGAAGCCCACGTGAACATTGCTAAGGCCGCCCGATCACCTGTGACGTCGAACGGCCTCCTCCATCCATTCTCGCGCGTGCAATTAATTGGCGGGGCCTCACTTCATTACCCACAATCTCGGCCTTGCAGGCCCCGAAATGTGCCTTACGCGTACGAGTCACCTCTAGGCGTCTTTTAGCTTCATAGCATGGCATGCCATCGCAGCAACAATAGCAGCCGCCGCAGAAAACTCAGACTCTCGTCCGTTCCGTACGTCCACGAACATCTGCGTCAAATTGAAGCTGCCTCTTGACGAAGAGAAGTACAGCTAGGGCAACAAAGGTCAGCGTGATGCCGAATGCCTCGCTTGGCACGTACCCCCTTAGTGGCTTGGGGATGGTAAAGACAGTGCTGTGAGCTACTACCGGCGTATTCGAGAAACCATACCACGCTGTTTGTAGCGGATAAAACAGTGCTACTCCGCCATTAAAGAGATCGAGCACGAGGTGTGAAAACAACAAAAAGCCTGCCATCAACGCGATGCTGTATAGGACATTGTTTTTTGTCTTCAGCCCGTAGAGCGCGATGGCGAGTGGAGGCACGAGCAAAAACACGTTATGTAGCATCTCTCGCGGTGCGTAAAACGGTGCGAAATGATCAAGGTCGGGAAGCACGGCGAAAGGCAGCAAGAGCAGAACGTACTTCCGGTTACGATCGTCAAAATAAAGCAATAACGCCACGAGGGCAACTCCAACGTGAATAACTGGGCCGGGCATTATGTTTTTAACTCTGATGTTTTGACTTTCGCAAATCTGTGATCAATTTTTGATGTACCTATTTAAATAGTTCTTCCAGATCCGATTTGGGGGTTTGCGTCTTATAACCCTTAAGGCGACNTAGCTCGTTTATGCGCTCTGCAACAGACAGCGCTCGTATTTTCANTTAATCGTGGCGGGACGTCGCCGGACATCGAGCTTTTCGCGTGGTCGAAGGTTCTTACGTTGGTGTGATTCCATCGCTTCCTTGTGCTCGCGCGTTAACTCCCGCTACAACTCACCTACTTGGAATGCGAACAGCTTTCGTTTATCGGAGCGTATGCAATGCGTGAGTTTCATAGAGAACACAAATGGCGGTGGAGCTTAATGTTTAACCGGAAACGTGCACTAGTTGAAAACACAAACGAGAACTTCGAAAAATGCTTGTGCTATACCGAACGGTGTCCGACGTACAACAAAACAAGTCTTACGGGCGGGTTTTTCTGTGCACGCGGTAGAAGTGAAAAAACCCCAGAAAAAAAGGGCTGCGTCTGTCCCTCCTGTCCGATCTGGGCCGAACGTAAGTTAAACGCTATATTCTTCTGCGTTTACGGTGCCGCTGAGTGACAATGTGTGCGAGGGATCCTCCTTAGTTAACACTGTTAGGTCTGAGATTGATTTGCGTATTTTGATTTAACTAGCTCGATACAGCGCGTCAATTTGTATCCCTCGCTCGCATCAGGTGCTCCTAATCGTCTTGCTGCCCCTTTCCGGGGCTTAATTAGTCTCTTGAGATCTTTGAGCTAGGTGAAAGCTCAACCAGGAACCTTTTCGTAACCTGGAATTCGATCAAGGCTGCTTTCGAGTCTTTTTTATTCCCGTTCACCAAATAAGCTGCAAAAGAGTAATACAATAGATCGACGTTCTCTTGTATCGATCGTGATGAAGGCTTTACTGCTCCTGGGGTGTCCTGAAGTTCCCGTACAAACCGGCCTCGCGCTGTACATCGGGAACGCTTTGAAAGCGCAGGGGTTTGAGGTGATTTGTGCGGGAACGCCGAGCGCTGTCAACTTGATGAAAGTCGCGGATCCCAAGAAAGCGTACATCGAATCGTACGTGAACATCGACAAGTGCATTGACCAACTTGCTGAGGGGACGTTTGACGTTGACCTCACGTTTGGCTTTATTCACAAGGACTCGGGCGTGCAGTATCTTGGGACGGTTGCGGCGCTGTCACGCAGCACTCCTGTTGCCATTGTTTTTGGAAGGGAGGCAGAGCCGCTCAGCAAAGAGGTCAGCGAATCGGTTGACGGCGTGCAGGTCATATGGGAAACGGCCGTCCATAATCCACTCCCCCTTAAGAAGAAGCTTGACAAGATTGGTAAATGGGCCGCTCTTGTGAAGGGTTAGAGCTACACACACGTGCCGACCACATCGAGAGTGCCGGACCTTCAAAAGGGTCGCCGTCCGCATCGGAGAGAAAAAATGGTAAGCACAGTATATTTTGCGCGCGTGAACGCCGGAAGTAAGGACGAAAATTCGACCGCTCGCGTGCGACAGCTCTTTGAAGCGGCGCAATTTGACACGCTGATCGAAGCTGACGCCCTCACCGCAATAAAGCTGCACGTCGGCGAACGCGGCAATGATTCACATCTTCATCCAGGGCACGTCCGGCAAGTCGTCGAGCTGGTCCAAGCGAGCGGCGGCAGGCCGTTCGTGACCGACACAAATACGCTCTATTCGGGAAGTCGACACGACGCGGTCGACCACCTCGCGACAGCCCTTGAGCACGGGTTTGATTACGCGGTCTTAGGGGCGCCGCTCATCATTTCTGACGGGCTTGTAAGCGACCACTACCGGGACGTGCGAATCGACAAGAAACACTTTGACACGGTCAAAATTGCGGGCGACATCGTCGCGGCCCCACACATGATCGTCATGTCACACTTCAAAGCTCACGCAATGGCCGGATTCGGAGGAGCGATAAAGAACTTGGCGATGGGCTGCGCTCCGAGCGCTGGGAAGGCGGACCAACACAAAGGCATGAAGCCGATCGTCGACGTGCAAAAGTGCTCAGCGTGCGGGGTGTGCGCTGGGGTGTGCCCACGCTCTGCCATCACGATTGAAGGTGGTGCATCGCTTATTAATTACGACCGCTGCGTTGGGTGCGGCGAGTGTATGGCGATGTGCGAGACCTCCTCTATCTCATATGACTGGGAACACGATCTCCAACGGTTTGTAGAGATGCTGACCGAATACGCCTTTGGCGCGACAGCGGGCAAGCGCGGCGTTGGGTACCTCAACTTCCTTCTGCAGATCACGCCCGATTGCGATTGTGTTCCTTGGAGTGACGCGCCCATCGTCCCAGACGTAGGGATTCTTGCCTCCACTGACCCTGTCGCCATAGATGCAGCGAGCGTGGATCTGGTAAACGGGCAACGGGGCATACCAGGCACTCGTCTTGTCAACAATCTGGAACCTGGCGAGGACAAGTTCAAAGGCGTCTGGAGCCAGACTCAAGGCTCGATACAAATAACGTATGGAGAGGAGATAGGGCTAGGAACAGGCTCTTATAAGCTCGTCGAATTGTAATCGCCATAATCCGCGACATACGCCGCTGTTCTCCAAACTTGCCGTCCCACGAGATACTCGTTTCTGGCTTAGGAAAATAGTTTTCCCTCTTATTGTCTCCGAAAACTCCTAAAACTCTCGAAATTCCGGCGAGCAGGGAAAAAAAATCGAACAAATACCCTCAAAGTATGAAAAATGAGTTTTTCCGGTCTCATTTTTCGCGGCTAATGGGCTTTAGAACGTAAAAATTCCTTGTTTGGTCTCTTTTTTAAAATTCAAATTTTTGACTTTCTAGAAGTCGCTGAAGAAGGCCAACCGGGTGTGGCCGATCATTCGAGTCACTTTGCGCGCTCTACGAAGCCCGACGGCGGGGCTTACTATGAGCTCAACAAGGGCAGGTTGCTGCACAACCGCACGTATCACTCCGTGCCTGAGATGTAGGTGGCGTGCG
>Ga0031654_10000503_pt1 | contig 10093 bp, 7 predicted proteins | sample FrelakmetCRP12CR_FD_55268 | JGI IMG/M metagenome (GOLD analysis project Ga0031654, IMG submission 55268) | Freshwater lake sediment microbial communities from the University of Notre Dame, USA, for methane emissions studies - CRP12 CR | ecosystem: Environmental > Aquatic > Freshwater > Lake >...
CGGATACCACTGGATGCCCATTGACTTTGCCACCGCTTGCCAATCATCATTTTTCGAGTAATTAAGTGATTTGGCTTCTGGTTGCGCAAAAGTTACGTTAGCGTTGCTTGCTACAACTTATCCTGATGCACGACGATCGGAATCCGCTGTCGCAAGCCCTCCAGAAAGCCCTCGAATTCCGTTGCTCCAATCTGCGTTGTCAGTTGCTGCGCCAGCGCCTTGCGCTCCGCTTCCGACATTTTGCCCACTTCCCCCGGAACCACCCGGCTGATGGCGAGTACCGCCTGGTCGCCAGTTGCCAGTTGCGTGGCGCCGATGGTCGGTTTGCCGGCCGGCGGCGGCAACCGGAAAGTTTCCTGCAACAACTGGGCATCAAGCTGACTGCCTCTACGCCCGATCAAACCGGTATTTTTCAACTCTGCGCCGAACTCCTTGGCCAGGGTTTCCAGGCTTTCGCCCTGCTCGGCCCGTCGCCGCACTGTCACCAGATCCTTTTCAAGCATTTCCCTGGCTTGCTGATTACGTAACTCAGTCACGATCTGATCGCGCGCCTCTTCCAAGGTAAGGGGAGTAGCTTCCCTGTGATCCTTCAGCCGAAGCACCACGATATGATTAGGCTCGACCTCCAGCAACTCGCTATTGGCGCCCTGCTTTAACACCGGGTCGCTGAAAGCCGCTTCCACGATCGGCTTGAAACCGGCGATCCCATCGCCACCCTGGCGGGTGAACCAGGGGCTTTCGCCGCTTTGCAGATCCAGCAGCCGAGTGGCAGGTTCCAGGCTATCGGGGTGTTCATAGATGGCGTTATTCAGCTTTTCGGATAGATCGTAGAAACGAGTCTCTGCCTGCTGCAAGCGCCATTCTTTCGCCAGTCTTTCCCGAACTTCGGCGAAACTGTTGACTTTCTCCGGATTGATTCCATCCAGGCGGATAATATGAAAACCGAAGGGCGTTTGTGCCGGTTCGCTGACNGCCCCCACGGTTGACAATGCAAACAGCGCGTTTTCAAAGCCCGGATCTTTATACAACCCTCGACTGATGGTCCCCAACTGACCGCCCTGTATATCATGTTCTTTCTGAGCGTCTTGCAGAGCCTGGTCNAAAGTCTTGGCGCCGCTGGCGATCTCCGCATGGATGNCCTTGGCCCGGTCCCGCGCTTTATCGATGGCGGCGGCATCCGAACCGGGCGGTACAGTAATGAGAATATGGGAAGCGCTGCGTTCTTCCGGTTGAACGTATTTGGCTTTTTGTTCCTGATAAAGCTGCTGCAATTCATCCTCGTTGATGGTCAATTTGTCGGCGATGGTATCCAGTTTAAGTTCCAGATATTCCACCTGTACCTGTTGCGGTTTCTGAAAACGCTCCTGCTGTTCCTGAAAATACTGGTTAATAGCATCAGCAGTGACGCTTGCTTTTTGCAGATAGTTATTCAGCGGCAACAAGATATACTGTAGCTCCCGTTGCTGGTTTAGCAGTTCGATCGTTTTATTCAGTTCCACCGGCGTGACGATCGCAGAGTTCAACAGTCCCTCGCGTAACTGCTCGCGCGCCAGAATATGGCGAAAATTTTCCTCGAAAGCACCCTCGGAAAGGTAGCCCTGGGAGCGTAAGACCTGTTTATAGCGGTCTGGATTAAAAGCGCCGTCTTGCTGAAAGGCTGGAATGGAGCGTATCGCCTGGCTGAGTTGCTGATCCCCAATACGCAGCGCCTGCTCATTCGCTACCTGTTGTAACAACTGCTCGTTGATCAGACCCTGCAATACCGTACTCTTAAGGAAGGTCGCATCCAATTGCGGAAAACGTTGTCGCTGCTGTTGAAACGCCTGCTGAAACGCCTGCGGAGAAATGCCGCTGTTGCCCACCTTGGCGATATCCCGCGATTCGGGGTGACTGAAGTAGGTCTGAATCCCCCAGAGGGCAAAGGTGAAGACCAATAAACCGACGATAATATAAGCGATCCAACCGCTGGCGCGGTCTCTGATAGTCTGTAGCATAAGNAATTGCCGCTGCTCGATCGGGTAGGTAAGCGGGGAGAAAAAAAGGGTGCCCGAAGACACCCCTTGGAAATTGGCGGAGCGGACGGGGCTCGAACCCGCGACCCTCGGCTTGACAGGCCGATATTCTAACCATCTGAACTACCGCTCCAGGAATAACCGCTTGCTTGGTGGGTGCTGAGGGGTTCGAACCCCCGACCTCCGCCTTGTAAGGGCGATGCTCTCCCAGCTGAGCTAAGCACCCCCTATCGAAAGTCTTTTATTATACTGCATCTTTCAGCGCCTTGCCAGACCTGAAGGTGGGAATTTTCGATTCCTTGATCTCAATCGGCTTGCCGGTGCGCGGATCCCGGCCGGAGCGTCCGGCCCGCTGGCGCACGGAAAAGGTGCCGAAACCGATCAGGCTGACCTGATCTCCGCCTTTGAGGGCAGCGGTTATCGCGGTAATTACCGCCTCCACGGCCTTGCCTGCCGCCACCTTGGAAAGCCCGGTTGAACCGGCCACGGCTTCGATCAATTCAGCTTTGTTCATTCTAATGCGGTCTCACCCCTTCTTCCTGGGGTGGCGCTTTTGCACCCTCTCCCGCCGCTTGCAGCTCTTCCAATGGCTCAGCTTCCTGCTTGTCGGCGCACAAAGCCAGTGGATGCAGGGCGATGGCGAAAACCTGATCGATCCATCGCACCGGCCGCACATCGAGTTTTTCCAGGATATTCTGTGGAATCTCCACCAGGTCTTTGCGATTCTCCTCTGGAATAATGACGACGCTGATACCGCCCCGATGCGCCGCCAATAGCTTTTCCTTCAGACCGCCGATAGGCAATACTTCCCCACGCAAGGTGATCTCACCGGTCATGGCCACATTGGCGCGTGCCGGCGCCTGCGCCAGCGCCGATACCAGCGCGGTACACATCCCGATGCCGGCGCTGGGTCCATCCTTGGGTGTCGCCCCCTCAGGCACATGAATATGGATATCATATTTTTGATAAAACTCAGGATCGAGCCCAAGCGTCTTGGCGCGGCTTCTGACCACCGTCAGGGCCGCCTGGATCGATTCGCGCATCACCTCGCCCAAGTGACCCGTATGGATCAACTTGCCTTTACCAGGCACCAGGGCCGCTTCGATGGTCAGTAATTCCCCACCGACCTCGGTCCAGGCCAGGCCGGTCACCTGGCCAATCTGATCCTGTTCTTCGGCCAGACCGAACCGGAACTGCCGCACCCCGAGGTATTTCTCCACCACTTCNGGGGTGATAACCGTCTTGGCGGCCTTGCTCTGCAAGGTGATTTCCTTGACTACCTTGCGGCAGATCTTGGAAATTTCCCGTTCCAGGCTGCGCACGCCGGCTTCGCGGGTATAGTAGCGGATGGCGTCGACGATAGCCGCTGCTTCGATACTGATTTCGCCCTGCCTTAAACCGTTGTTCTTGATCTGCTTGGGAACCAGGTAGCGGGTCGCGATATTCAGCTTTTCGTCTTCCGTATAGCCGGGGATGCGAATCACCTCCATCCGGTCCAGCAGCGGGCTGGGGATATTCAAAGTATTCGCGGTCGCCACGAACATCACGTCGGACAGATCGAAATCGACTTCCAGGTAGTGATCGTTAAAGGTATTGTTCTGTTCGGGATCCAGCACTTCCAGGAGCGCGGAGGAGGGGTCGCCGCGAAAATCCATGGACATCTTATCGATCTCGTCGAACATGAACAGCGGATTTTTCACCCCGACCTTGGCCATGTTCTGGATGATCTTGCCGGGCAAAGAACCGATATAGGTGCGGCGATGACCGCGAATTTCGGCTTCATCGCGCACGCCGCCCAGCGACATCCGCACGAATTGGCGATTGGTGGCACGGGCGATGGAGCGCCCCAGCGACGTCTTGCCTACACCGGGAGGACCTACCAGGCAGAGAATCGGCCCTTTCAGCTTCCGCGCCCGCTGCTGCACTGCCAGGTATTCCAGAATCCGTTCCTTGACCTTCTCCAGGCCGTAATGATCGGCCTCCAGTATCGCCTCGGCGCCGGCCAGATCGTGGCGGATTTTGCTGCGCTTCTTCCAGGGTACGCTGACCAGCCAGTCGACATAGTTGCGCACTACCGTAGCCTCGGCCGACATCGGCGACATCAGCTTCAGCTTGTTCAACTCCGCCACCGCCTTGGTTTTAACCTCCTTCGACATGCCGGCTTTTTCGATCTTCTGGGCCAGATCCTCCAGCTCGTTGGGAACATCTTCCAAATCGCCCAATTCCTTTTGAATCGCTTTCATCTGTTCGTTTAAATAATACTCCCGCTGACTTTTCTCCATCTGCTGCTTGACGCGGTTCCGAATCCGTTTCTCCACCTGCAGAATGTCGTTTTCACCTTCGACCAGGCGCAGGATGTGTTCCAGCCGGGCGCGGGGATCCAGGATTTCGAGGACTTTCTGCTTTTCCTCCAGCTTCAAGGCCATGTGGGCCGCGATGGTGTCCGCCAGGCGACCCGGTTCGTCGATACCCGCCAGCGAGGTCAGCACTTCGGCGGGAATCTTCTTATTGAGTTTTACGTATTGATCGAAGACATTCAGGACCGTCCGCATCAGCACTTCGAGTTCCCGGTCCATTTCGCCGACCGGGGTGTACAACAAATTGATTTCCGAAAGAAAACAATTCGCAGTCTCGGTAAAACGCTCGATCCGGGCGCGCTGACTGCCCTCCACCAGCACCTTGACGGTCCCGTCCGGCAGCTTCAATAACTGCAAGATGTTGGACAGCGTGCCCATGGCGTAGATATCGGAATGTTTGGGATCGTCGACTTCGGCGCTTTTCTGGGCGACCAGCAGGATGCGCTTGTCACCCTGCATGGCGATATCCAGGGCGCGGATGGATTTTTCCCGCCCGACGAACAGGGGGATGACCATATGGGGGTAGACGACAACGTCGCGAAGCGGCAGAACCGGCGTCGACATATCACTCATCCTCACTACAGCTATACTGGGTATAAATCTGCTGCATCGCGGGCGCTCCAGTGGCGATAGCCCCAGGGATGGCTTGCAGACAAGCTGGCCGCCAGCCGGACGCCCGTTCGGACAGGCTGATAACGGAATGGGTACAACTCATAGTCCGTTGCAATGCCCCGCCAGGATATCGCTGGCGGGCTGGTGATGGCACGCCACCCGGGCCGTGGCGGGTTTAACGAGGGCCTCAATCCGAGGCGGCCGCCCGACGTTGGGTAGTGTTCTCATAAATGAAGTAAGGCTTGGCTTCTCCTTGAATCACCGATTCGTCCACCACCACTTTACGGACATCGTCCATGCTGGGCAGTTCATACATCGTATCCAGCAGCACATGCTCCAGGATCGTGCGCAGACCGCGCGCGCCGGTCTTGCGGGCATCGCCTTACGCGCGATCGACCGCAGGGCTTCTTCCCGGAACTCCAGTTCGCAGCCCTCTAATTCGAACAATCTGGAAAACTGCTTGATGATCGCGTTCTTCGGTTCGGTCAGAATCCGTACCAGAGCCTCCTCATCCAGTTCATGCAGCGTGGCCACGACCGGCAGCCGCCCGACAAACTCTGGAATCAGACCGTATTTGATCAGATCCTCGGGTTCCACCCCGGCGAGCACTTCGCTGAGGTCTTTGCCGCCCGCCTTGCTCTTGACATCGGCGGAGAAGCCGATGCCGCCCTTCTCGGAACGGCTGCGGATCACCTTCTCCAACCCGGCAAAGGCACCACCGCAGATGAACAGGATATTGGAGGTATCGACCTGTAAGAATTCCTGTTGCGGATGTTTGCGCCCGCCCTGCGGCGGCACCGAGGCAATCGTCCCTTCGATCAATTTCAGCAGCGCCTGCTGCACCCCCTCGCCGGATACATCCCGGGTGATGGAAGGATTGTCCGATTTCCGGGAAATCTTATCGATCTCATCAATATAGACGATGCCGGTCTGCGCTTTTTCGACGTCGTAGTCACACTTTTGCAGCAGCTTTTGAATAATGTTCTCGACATCCTCGCCGACATAGCCGGCTTCGGTCAGCGTGGTGGCGTCGGCGATGGTGAAAGGCACGTTGAGCATCCGGGCCAGCGTCTCCGCCAGTAAAGTTTTACCAGAACCGGTCGGTCCGATCAGCAGGATGTTGCTTTTGCTTACCTCGACCTCCGTGTTCTTGCCGCTCCGATGCTGCAGCTCCAGGCGCTTGTAGTGATTGTAGACGGCGACAGCAAGCACTTTCTTGGCATGCTCCTGACCGATCACATACTCACTCAGAACCTGCTTGATCTCTTGAGGCTTGGGAAGCTTGCTGCCGGTGACAGGTGTGTTATCTTCCATTTCCTCGCGGATGATGTCGTTGCACAGTTCAACGCATTCATCGCAGATAAACACGTTCGGTCCGGCGATCAGCTTGCGCACCTCATGCTGACTCTTGCCACAGAAAGAGCAATACAAGAGCTTGTCGTCGCTACTCTTGCCGTTTCGATCTTTACCCATCAAAATCTCCGTATAGGTTCACAATTTGCAGGGTACTTACAATCAACTGAAATTCAACCCCTCTGCAGGGATTGCCGGATAAATCAAAAAGTTCGGACGTTGCTTATGCCTGNCACTGCGCCTTATATCCTCTACGAGTGATAAGCCGGATCCTGGGATTTCGAGTGTGCTCGATTCAGCAGGCTGTAAAAAAAGACAGGCCACCGTTCCAACAGTTCCCCGGCAAAACCATGGTGTTCATTCCCACGTTGGTTCAAGTACCCGTGGCGCCACGAAACGACAGAACGGCGTCGATAAGGCCGTATTCGACAGCCTCGCCGCCGCCCATAAAATTATCGCGGTCCGTATCGATAGCGATCTTTTCCACCGGTTGGCCGGTATGCTTGGCCAGAATGCGGTTCAGACGGTCGCGCACCTGCAGGATTTCGCGGGCGTGAATATCGATATCGCTGGCCTGTCCCTGAAAACCGCCCAGCGGCTGATGAATCATCATCCGCGAGTGAGGTAGGCAATAACGCTTGCCGGTAGCCCCTCCCGCCAATAACAAGGCGCCCATGCTGGCCGCCTGGCCGATACACATGGTGCTGACATCCGGTTTGATGAACTGCATGGTGTCATAGATCGACAGACCGGCGCTCACCGAACCGCCGGGAGAGTTGATATAAAAATGGATGTCCTTGTCAGGATTTTCCGCTTCCAGAAACAGCAACTGGGCCACCACCAGGTTGGCGGAGTAATCCTCGACCGGACCGACCAAAAAAATCACCCGCTCCTTGAGCAGCCGGGAGTAGATATCGTAGGCGCGCTCGCCGCGCGCCGTCTGTTCCACGACGATAGGGACCAGATTTAAAGCCTGTATGTCGTTAGCCGCATTACGCATGATCATTTGAACTCGCTTGTTGCGCCGCTGCGCCGGGGGCTTGAATCACCATGACGGTTTCAGGTTGCATAATCTCCTCGAAGCTAATCGGTTTATCGGTTATCTGCGCGCGTTCCAGCAGCCAGTCCACCACCTGCTCTTCCAGCGCCATCGCCCGGATACTGCCCATCAACTCTGGCGTGCGCTCATAGTGTTGCAGCACCGCCGCCGGCTCCTCGTAAGTGGAAGAGATAGCGGACAGATAGCTGCGCACGCGTGCTTCATCCACCTCAATCCCATTGGCCTGCGCCAGTTGCATCAGGATCAGGCCGAAGGCAGTGCGCCGGCGCGCTTCCAGTCCGAATAACTGGGCCTTAAATTGGTTGTTTTTCTCGTCATCGGCATCGGGAAAACCCGCTTGCCTGGCTATGTTGGCAATCTGGGCCTTAATCAGGGTCTGTGGTAACAGGGGAATCGGGTTGGCCTCCAGTAAGCTTTCCATGATCTGGCGCTTGATCACCTTGCGGATTCTTTCCTGCAGCTCACGCTCCATGTTTTCCCGGATCATTTCATGGAAAGCTTCCATTCCGCCCACGGTGCTGTCGAGCGATCGGATAAATTCGTCGTCGACGGCGGGCAGAACCGGTTCCTCCACGCTGTTGACTTTGATTTTGTAATGTACCGTCTTGCCGGCCAGATTCCTGACAGGATCATCCTCGGGATAAGCGACATCGAATTCGGTTGCGGCGCCGGCCTGGAGTCCGGTCAGGTTCTGCAGGAACTCCGGGCGTGACTGGCCTTCTACCAGCACCAGGGAGACGTTGTGCCGCTTGCCATCAGGCAAGTCAACACCGTTGCTGGAACCGTCGACATCGATCAACACCCGGTCATCCTGCCGGGCGGGACGGTCTACGGTATTCCAGGTGACCTGCTGCCAGCGCAGCTTTTCAATCGTGGCAGCGATATTCACCTCGGTGATTTCCGCCACCGGACGCTCCATCTGCAGCGTCTCGATCCCGGCCATTTCGAATTCGGGCAAAACCTCGAAAGTAGTGCTGTACTCCAGAGCCTCGCCTTCCTTGATAGGCTTCGGCTCGATCCGGGGCGGACTTACCGGACGTAGTTTTTCCTGCTCGAGAGCGTTCTCACAGCTACTTTGCAGGATTTGCTGCAAGACCTCCTGGCGAACCTTGTCGCCATACATCCGTTTGAGCAGCTTGAGGGGCACCTTGCCGGGTCGAAAACCATGCAGCTTCACCGTCGGCGACAGGGATTTGAGACGATCGACAATATCTGAGTCAATTTTGTCAGCGGGTATCTGAACTGTCATCCGCCGCTCCAAGCCTTCAAGCTGTTCAACTGAAACCTGCATTTCCAAACCTCTAGTGTTATACCATGTCAAGCTTCGGATCGACGACCGCTGGCAGTAAGCCCGCTTCAGGCGATATCCAGGCNGACCTCACAGGGAAGTGGTGCGAAAGGAGAGACTCGAACTCTCACGGGTTGCCCCACTGGAACCTAAATCCAGCGCGTCTACCAGTTCCGCCACTCTCGCAATAGTAGTTAGGGCGTCTGTGTGTGCCAGGGCGTTATCTTATCAACGATTATACAAGACCAAGCGTGCATTTATAACCGAAAGTGAGTTTGACACCAAGGGTGGTCTGCCGCTGGCCCGAAAATGCTGATCCCGCCGGCGCCCAATCCGCTGACTTCGACTTCACGAACCGAGGCGGGATTGGTATAAATATAGTCTGTCCGGTACTGTGTAGGAGCGGCGCTCCGCCGCGAGCCCCAGGCATCGGGGCGAAGCGCCCCTCCTACCGGAGAATTCAAACCTCCCGTGCCGCGAAATCGATGCGCGGATCGACAAATTACCTGGCCAGCTTTAGCCGTGCGGCTGTTGACCGATCTGCTCCGCCCAGATGGCCCAGGGCAATGCCGTTACGGATGCGCCCTTTGCCGGCGCGCCGCCCTGACCTGAGCCGTGAGCGGTTGCAGCACCCGCCAACTGATGGACCAGACATTTTGTGGATACAAAGATATACCACGATTATAGCCAGCTAACGGTTGCGCTCACCTGCCGCTGAGAAGCGTAGCGACGAAGCGGTCAGGTGCAGCGCCTTGTTAGGCGTTTTGATTTACCATNTCCACCAAAACCGCAACAATCTTATTCGCATTTACAATATAATATTCCTGTAGATCAATGTACGCAGTATTATCCTCATATTTCAAGAATTTCCATGTATTCCCCGTTGTTACCGCCCCATATATCGCCGGCAAATGCAAACCTTCTCTATCATTGAATATACTTGATGCATACATTTCCGCTATACATTGTCCCAGCCCACCAGCAATATACTCATTTTTTGCTTCAACGACAGTAACGATAGGGGCGCTTATATAAAATTGTTCCTGTGATTTACTGATAATAAAATCACAAAAGCCAGTTAGGCTTTTTTCTTTATCAACATCTAGATTAACACCAGAGAAAAAGCTAATTTTGTTATCTAATATCCTTCTAACTTCCAGCAACACATTGGCAATTATCAATTCTGAACGAATTTTCTCAGTTCCGACAGCCATAGCAAGAGGCACATTGTAGTTTAATGTGGTTGACAAATATTCACTAATTTGTATCTCCTGTATATTGGAGAACAAATCTCTATCTTCAACCACATTTACATTAGACATTATCGGAAACAAAAAATATGATATAATCTGAAAAATTTTTCATTTTGGAGAATGGTTCAATGATTTTAAATTATGAGAGTGTTAAAGAT
>Ga0031654_10000504_pt1 | contig 10092 bp, 10 predicted proteins | sample FrelakmetCRP12CR_FD_55268 | JGI IMG/M metagenome (GOLD analysis project Ga0031654, IMG submission 55268) | Freshwater lake sediment microbial communities from the University of Notre Dame, USA, for methane emissions studies - CRP12 CR | ecosystem: Environmental > Aquatic > Freshwater > Lake >...
CATTTAAGATTTTCAAATTAGGCTCAAATAATGGAATGCTAATTACCGACCCAACATTGTGTTTCGTATACAAGTTTCATTTTTTATGGCGAGTGGCTGATCGCGCCATTTCCGCCCTATTGATTTAATTATCTTCAGCTCTTCATCTGAAAATCCACATCCAGCGGTTCTCGAAAACCGTTCTTTGTATACGCGCTCACTAAGTCCCCACCGAGTGGCATCCATACACGTGAACAATAAGGACAAATTCTGCCTTAGATGAGAACACGACCTGTCGACTTCTTTTTCACGTTGTCTCATCTCTGCTGTGTCGCACAACGTGGGTGCAAACGTGGGTGCAAACATATAAGTGGCAAAAATAGTAATCATATCAATGAAGTATTGCGGACAGGGTGTCCTCCTGCGCTTCAAAATAGTTGAGTCTTTTCATCGAGTTAGAATTTTGGCTTCAGCCGTACCCACAGATCTACCCATAATATCTGCTTTACTTCCGAAAGCAGACATCAAACGGGGAGGGTGGAATGTCCACTTTGTGCCGATAGCGGACATCTCGTTTTGGTGTGCCCCCGCGGTAGGAAGCAGCTCATGCAGCATATTTTTCAAGCGCCTTTTGATCAAAATTGACGCCGCAACCAGGTTCATCAAGGCCGACCGCCATACCGTTTCGAATGATAAGTGGAGTTGAATTAATTGCACTTGAGATATCGAGCCATTCGAGCATATGGGCGGTCGGCGTCACCGAGAGAAGATGGGCAGAAATCTCGGTAAACAAATGACTCGACACCGGGAATCCGTGGGCAGCAGCCAACGCCGCAGCGCGCATCCATCCTGTTACTCCGCCAATTTTCATGACATCGAGCATAACGAGGTCTGATGCCCCGGCGGCGATAGCTTTTGTCATATCGGGAATACCCCACCAATTTTCGCCAGTTTGAACTGCCACTTTGACCTTTGATTTCACCGCCGCGTGGCCGACGTAATCTTCCGCGCGCACTGGCTCCTCGATCCAATCGAGCCCGATTTCCTCGAGCTGTCGGATCCGCCAGATTGACTCGGATACTGAGAATGCTTGGTTGAAGTCCGCCGCAACCCATGCGCTACGGCCAGCGACATTGCGAATTGCAGAAAGTACTTCGACATCAGCAGATGCATCTGCATGAGCCGCTTTGATCTTCACTGCGTTGAACCCCTTGCTAAAGGACGCTTCTACCTCATCAGCTGTTTCATTTGGTCCCATCTGTCCCAGACTGTCATAGACCCGTATCGGGGTGATGGCCCCACCCAAAAGCTGTGCAAGAGGCATCGCTTGGATTTTTGCGACGGCATCCCACGCGGCCATATCGATCGCAGCAATTGCGATACCTGTAAGACCTTGGATCCCAAGCAATCGAAATTTGCTTTCAAGAGTTTTCGTCAAAATCGTGGGGGCGAGCGCGTGGCCTTTAGCCAAGACCTCAATCTCTTTCAGCAAGTTCGCCACGGGCTGCAGGGCTAACGGTGTGTAAACGAACACGTAGGATGAGCCTCGTACACCGACACTTGTATCAATTTCCAAGGTCACGAGCGGAGCAACCTCAATGGTGCCGGATGCTGTTTTATGCGGCTTCTCAAGAGGAGCTTTGATCGCCCTGATAGTAAACTTGGTGATGGTTGCTCCAATAGCGGTATGGTCCATCGTGCTCGGCTCCATTCAAAGCCGGTGATCGTTATCCAACACTGCCGTCAGCTCAGCTACCGTCTTCAGAAAGTTGCGGGGATTTAGCCGAATACCTGTAGCAACACTCATGCTTCGTTCCCGGGACAATCGTGGCACCAATCTTTACGGTAGACGGGAATTTGTCCATGTAAACTACCTAGCCAGTATACATACTCGCGGAGAATAATTAGATGCCGAGAGATGGAAGCGATACGCGGCGGCGCATCCTAGCGACCGCTTATGAGTTGTTCTTTCGTAAGGGCTTTACGCGAGTTAGCCTGGACGATATCGCCGAAAAGGCGGGCTTAACTAAGCGCACGCTCTATTACCATTTTCGCAGCAAAGATGAGTTGCTCACTGCAAGTCTCGAATTTCAACATGAGTTTGCACTGGCGGAAATTCAGAAGTGGGGCAGCCGCCTGCCCGAGGACCTCGATGCGATGCTGGATTCGTTATTTGGGCGGATCGCCGGTTGGGCAGCGAAACCAAAATGGGCCGGCTCGGGTTTTACGCGTCTTGTCATGGAACTCGCGGATTTGCCGGGTCACCCTGCGCGAAAAATCGCGAGCCGTCATAAGGCCACGGTAGAACGATGGTACACAACGGAGTTCGCCAAGAGAAATGTCGGATCACCTGCTGAATGTGCAAGACAACTAATGCTTCTGGTTGAGGGGTGTGTCGCTCTTATGTTAATTCATGGCGATCGCCGCTACGCTGGCGCGGCTGCTAATGCGGCAAAGTCATTCATCAAAGTTCGAAAACATAAATAGCTCTGAAAATAGGCGCGTAAGTATTATCCCGACTAGACAAACCCACAATCTGAATTTCCGCTTTGGGTCAAAAGCAGAAGTGACACTCTGTCATTATAATGTCCGCTTTACCCCCGAAAGCGGACATTGATCGGCATCTCATCCATGTCTGCTTTGTGCCACAAGCGGACATTCAAGAGTTCGGCTCGCACCAAAAGAAAAACCCCGGTGTTGAGGCCGGGGCTTTGTATTTGTTGGTGGTGATTACGATCTACTGCTGCAGTTCGATTTCTCCAGGCCGCCACGTCTTGTTGAACCATGGCTCCAACGGGCCATAGAGGCGAAGGATCATAAACCAGCCCTTGCCGGGAATTGTCTGTACCCAATTGTTTTCAAAACCGGCTGGCGCTTTCGGGCCGAAATAGACGTCCACCGAGCCGTCTGCATTGATCTTCAATGCTTTGTTTTGGCTGCTGACGCTCGGGGCCTTCTGATCCGTCTGAACCATCGACCGCGTTTGGTTGTCATACACGATGACTGACCAGAAATCCTTCACCGGCACATTGGGTGGCACGTGCATCTTGTATGTTTTTCTGCCGTCGAACGGGTTGCCTTTCGAGTCCTGAACCGACCAAGGATACTGCGAGCCTTCGCCGACCATTTTCATTTCCATGGCAGGCGTGACGCCGGTGGCGAAATAATAGTACTGGATATAGCCGTCCATGTTAGTGACACCAGGCGCACTCTCGAACTTGTAGCCGCCGAAGAACGGCAAGCGCCACGTGCTGTTCGGAAAGTAGTAGGCATCCTTGTCGCGGATCTTGAATGCGATGGTGCGCGCCGTGACGGCACCGATATTGGCTGCGTCCGCGAGGATCTTCTTCATGCGCGCGTCGGGATTGAACGGCTTCCCTCGGACGATACCGATGGAGGCAATGAGGCCGAGCGTCGTCGGATCGCTTCCTGCCGTCGGCTCTTCCTGAATGACCTTGTTCAAGATTTCCCAGAACGTGTAGTCGCCGGGGGCGACAAAGGTGGACGGAATGCCCGAGGCATTCACGAACTTTATTGCCGGAGGATTGGCGGCGTCGGAGAGCTGATAGATTTTAAGGTGTTCCTTGACGAGCGCGACGCCGGGCTTGGTGGAACCTTCGACGAGAAAGGCCCGGAAGAACATCCAGTTGCCAAACGTGCTCGGGCGCAGGACGACATAACCCGCCGGGATATCACCCTTGTAGTTAGGCGGCAGAACGAGGTACTTCCCGCCTTTTCCGCGGTCCTCACCTGTGATGCCCACGTCGGCGACCCAGCGATACCAGAAGTCGTTGATGCCGCCCAAGACCTTGGGTGGAATTTCCACNACCAGCGGGCCCTTTTTGGTGTCGANCCAAATGAAGTTGTAGATAGTATTGTCGTTCGCCGTCAGTTCTACGGTGCGGGCATCAACCAAATCTTCCCAGATNACGTCGGTCTGATTCTCGGGTCCGAACTTGCGAAGCGAATCGCGCATGCCTGCCTGATTCACGATTGGTATCGCCATGAGGTAAGCCTGCAGGGCGCGCGAACGGTCGAGGTTGTCGTAGATTTTCTCGACGGTTTCAGCCTCGGGATAGCCGTAGCGGAGTTTGAGCGTGCCGATGGAGCTTTCAACCTTGTCCGGCACTGCGACGCCCGGCGCAATCGGGGTTTCGTACTTGTACTGCTGGGCGATGGACGGCATTGCCGAAAATGCAATCAACGCCAGCGTAGAAAAGGCCAATTTTAGCTTGTTCATGGCGGTAGACCCATTTGTTTCAAAAATGGTCACATGCCGAAGGGAACTCGGCACGGCGCAATCCTTTGACACTAGCGTTGATCCGCGTCAATTCGCGTTGAATGTCCGCTTTGGGTCAAAAGCGGACATGACGCTCTCTTATTATAATGTCCGCTTTACCCCCGAAAGCGGACACCTTAGTAACAAGGCGGATAAGGATAATAGCCGCATGGAGGATGAGCGTAATAGTAAGGCGCTGCATACGCTCCGTAGGCAGCGGCTCCGACAGCGGCTGCTCCCACCGCGGCAGCTCCCACCGCAGCTCTCGAGTAATACGCACCGCGGTAAGCCATGCGCCGCCCGGCTCCGGCAAATGAAACCGGAGTAAAAGGTCTGCCGATGATGTCGATGAAAACGGCAGCCGCTCCGTCTGCACCGGTCAGATCTCCTTCAAGAACATCCACATCGAACGTAAGCTGGTCGCCCTCGAGCTTTGGTGTCTTCAACACGACGACGGCATCGCGAATTGTCGAACCATCTTTGCTGAAGCCGGACACAGTTGCGTTCGGTGGATCTTTCGCAAAGCTGTCGTTTCCGGCTGCCCAGTCTTCGATAACATGCGCAGTGAGATCGTGTCCGGCAGCGCGGACTGGTCGGTCGGCGAATATAATAGAATTCGGCGCAATTCCGGTGAGCACCAATTTGCCTCCCCGCAAACTAACGCCGCGGGAGTTAAATACGATCAGTGATGGAACGACGTCCGGTTTCGCCACACCGATTGTCTTCTGAAGCGGTACGTGTGGTGGAGCGGCAGGGGCGGTTTGCGCGAACACTGATCCTGGTGCCCAAAGCGCGCCGATGACGATTGCAACAATTAGACTAATGCGGTTCATGGATTGCACTCCCACTCACAGAATATCCGCTGCAAGTATGCGACGACTTCTTTCACGCAGGGGAATTGTTCAATCGTCTTGGTCCACTGTCAACGTAAATCCTAAAGCATAGCCCGATGCCCGCGCGTAAATTTCGTTTGATCAATATGTTGCGGCGCCGCACATCGCTGGGCACCAACCAAAATCCATACAGCGGACGTCGCCCGGATTGCCCAATTTAAGTGCAACTAGATCTTGGCACAAATAATCTCGCTGAGCTGCAAAGTTGTCTATTGAGCGAAACCGGTATCCAATATATTGCGAACGCTTAATGCAGCGTCGTCTTCTAGATTGTTGCGGGAGACCAAAATAATTACTATGAGCTCAGATCACGGGGTCAATTAGAGAAATTGGGCCAAGCAGGGAGGAGCAGCCGGTTATGTGCATCAAGCGTTCACTTTTAATGACAATCGCATTTGTCGTGGCGTCTATTTCACCGGCCGCCAGTCAAGTGCCGCCGCCTGGGATAAAGGCAGGCATGCTGAACTGCGTACTCTCGCCAACCATCGGTGTCGTTGTTGGCTCGCTTCAGACAATTTCGTGCACGTTCACACCAGACGGACCATACCCGCCAGAAGCCTATGTTGGAACGTTCGGAACATTGGGCCTGGATATCGGCGTCGTGGCCGTCGGCGGATTGGCATGGGCGGTATACAATCAAACTCAAGGTCCACTTATCAACGCACTCGCCGGAACTTATGTGGGCGGGAGCGGTGAAATTGGAGTCGGAGTCGGTGTAGGTGCCAACATTTTGTTTGGCGGGTCGAACCGCACGGTGGCGCTGCAACCAGTGTCCCTCGAGGGTGAGGTCGCTCTCAACGCCGTATTGGGAGTCTCGACGCTCATACTGAAGCCGGCGTACTAGCGCCGCATAACATTACGTTGATTAGGGGACCGAAGCAGCTTCAAAAATTGGAGGATCGTCGATGAATTTCCGATATATCTCGCTAGTCAGATACGCACCGCTCACGATTGCTGCCGCCTTGTCAGCAGCTACAGCATATTCTCAATCTGATATTGCCACGGCAGTGCAGGCCAAGCTCAAGGCCGGTGTTGCGAAAATGGAAACTTCCTGTGGTGAAGATATCAAGAAATTTTGCAGCACTGTGACGCCCGGCGAGGGTCGAGCAATATTGTGCTTAGAAGCCCATGAGGACAAGCTCAGCCCCAAGTGTACGTTTGAGATGATTGAGGCAGCGAAGAACCTGAAAACGGCTATGGACACTTTAAGCGAGGCCACCGGAGCTTGCCGGACTGATATAGGAAAGTTTTGCGCGCAGACGAAACCGGGTCAGGGCCGCCTAGTGCAATGCCTGATGACGAACAAGGCGTCTATTTCAACAAACTGTGCCAACGCTGTTCAAAAACTAAATGGTCTAGCGGCTAAGTAGGATCTGGCCACATCAAAACAATATGTTCTAGCACGGGATCATCAGCATCAGTTCAAAGGGAGCGGCAATATGCATAAGACATTGATCTTGGCGACAGCGGTTCTCGCAATCTCGGTCTCAAACGTTCAAGCTCAAGTCGATCTTAGTGCTTATGCGGACGCCGAAGGGTTTATTGACGTTCAGGCTCTGACCTGCGCACAGCTCGCCAATACGTGGCAAGGCGACGCCGACAGACTCTCTGCTTGGTACAGTGGCTGGTATAACGGGCTCGCAAAAAAGCATTACATGGATATCGTAAAAGGCAAAGAAGCCGAACATGAAGTAATTTTGTATTGCAAGGCGCATCCCGAACTGCGGATTATCGAAGCCATGGAAGTGGTTTTCAAAAATATGAGAGAAAGGTTGGGCATTAAGGTGAAGTGAGAGCATCCACCGCGATATTTGCCTATTTGGTTTTAATCACACGTTGCGCATCGGGACTGACGTCGATTCCATAGAGAATTAGTTAGAAAAGGCATGCTGCTATGAGGAACACGCGTCTACTTGTCGCGATTTGTTTGGCGCCGCTGGCTTTTCTGGCGCCCGGGACAAGCGCAGTATTGGCTCAACAACAGACCGTGACATTCCTGTGCCTCGCGCCTGCCGGACACGTGTGCCAGTTTACGGTGCGTACCGGCGTTTCACCAATAAGTTTCGCGCTACCTTCGGGCGAACGAAGCCAACTAGCTGGTATTACTCCGGGTAGTGATAAATATTGTGTTTGTGACCCTGGCCCCGTGACTCCTGATTGCACGGCGCCCCAGCTAGGCCATTGGTGCTTAGGTTATTGGGCCGACGTCGCCCCGGGCCTAAATCCCCCGAGATAATCTGGTTGTCGGACTTGTGCATATTGCAGTATGCCGCAGTCTTTTTTCACTGCGGGCCAATCGCGTTGAGAAAGCGCTGCTAAGTCTGGATCAGCCAATTCGCGATCGGAAGCCACGTTGCGCTCGACGAGTATGCAAAGAGCACGGTGCCTTCAACGACCAAATACATCACAGCCGACCAGACATAGGCGGGATGCACGCTTCTACGGGTCCGAAAATCATAAAGAACGGCAATTCCGAGTAGGACGTTCATGATTGCGTAAGCGATCCACAATGCCTGGATCGGGAAGCCCATGCCCAGCACAAGCCGATGCGTAGCCGGCGGAGTCATCGCGATGAACGCCGCGAGCATGTAACGCATATGGACGTCGCGCTGCACACGGTTCCACAGGGCCGCGACAACCAGGACGGCGGCGCCGGTGATGATTGTAATCGGGACAATCATGAAGACGAGGGGGGCCGGCGAACCCGGCGGTGCATGGCCGAGCCTTCCCGCGTTGATTGCCGTCATGACGCCGATCGCGACGAGGGCGCCGAAGAGGACCGCCGCGAGCAATCCTAATCGACGGTGCAAAACGGGCTTGTCGTATCCAATCAGCGCGGCCTGCACGACAAATAGGATGCCCCAAGCAGTGAAGACAAACCCATGTATACGAGTGATGGCCGACAGGGGTGGGGGAGCGTGAAAGACGTCTTTCAGGTAGTAGGAGGGCACGAAACCAGCGAAAATTGTTAATGCACAAATCACCGCCATGATGAAAAAGAAGCGCCGCTCCGGAAGAACACTCGCTTCGCCTCCGCCGCGGGTCTTGGTAACCGGACGCTGCGAAACCTCAGCCTGTGCCATGTGAGTACCATCGACGGACAAATCCGCCGAATATTCGCGTGTTTAAGCCAATGTGTCCATCTGCCAAACTTGCTTAGGGCAGGAACTCATAAACTCGTTTGTAAACTGCATGCCCAATGTCCGCCTCGGGTCAGTCGCGTCATAAAAGGCAAAGGTCGATGCCTTTGCTTGTCCGCTTCGCCCGTGTCGAGGATGTCCGCTATGGGTCAAAAGCAGACATAGCGTCGTCTCCGCATCATGTCCGCTTTACCCCCGAAAGCGGACATTGATCGGCATCTCATCCGTGTCTGCTTTGGATCGACTCTTGTTTGTGGGTAGCCTTGTGGGTACGAGCAGCGACTGCTCGGCGAGATCAAGCAATATCAACTGCATAGCAATCTGGTTTGGCGGAGGGCCTCTCCGCCTAACCATCCCGTTGCTTCGCGATCAGAAATATTCTTTGACCGAGCGCGGGCAGGGGTGGTTATCCCGTTTCAAACTTAGGTGGCATTTGTTTGCCGCTCGCGAAGGAAAAGAAGTAATTCTTTAAATCATGTTTGCTCCGGGCTTCATGTAATCCGCGGCACTCACAACCTCGGACCAAGCTTCACTTGCAAGCAAATCAAGAAGTCTCAATTCGTCGCTTTGGTAATTTCGGATGGCAGCGTAATCAGGCATATCTTTCTTGGGTTCATGCAAAACGCGAATTCGAAGTCCAAAACTAGTGCATGCAGTCTTCATCTCTCCTACGTTGCCTATGGCAAATCCGTAGGACGATTTGACACTTCTCCGTTGGGCAACTTCGTATCTGAAAACGATAAGGATATTTATCTCGGCCTCGGCAGAGTGAACCAATACAGAAGCCCACACGTCATCGCCTCATTCGCCGTGAGCTGCCGATGTTGCGTCCAATTAGCAACCATCGCCGTGAAAACGATGCCGCCAGCGCAGCCGAATATTCCCCATACCCAGCCAGTGGCGCCAGCGCCAAATTGCTGTCCTGGAATCGGAGTTTGTGCTGNTGGTGCGTAGGCGAGTGTTGGCGATAGAGCGAGTGCCGTAGCCAGTGCAACAGCAACGNGTTTCGACGCTCTCATATTGCCCCCCATTTGTGGTGCGATCTTAGTGAAACTGATCGGTCAAAAAAAGCCCCGGACGATGCCGGGGCTTTTAATTTCATCCGTTGAAGATCGGATCAGTATTTCGCGCTAACAACCGGAGCTTTGCCCCAATCGCCGAATTTGTAGTTCAGGCCGACGCGGAGAATGTTTTCAGTCAGATTGACAGTGTGGGGAACAAAGAGAGTGTAGGCGCTGTGCCAACCTAGGTCAGCATAGAGATACTCAATCTTTCCGGTCCAATTCGGCGCTAACCTGGTCTCAATCCCTCCGCCGATGGTCCACCCGCTATGAGTTGCACTGCTACATGTCACGTTCTCACAAGCATCCACGTTGCCGAAGGCAACACCACCGGTGACGTATGGCATCCATGTATCAGCGACATAGCCAAAGCGGCCACGTATGGTGCTCAGCCAAGTAAGCTTCGACGTACACGGTCCACCTGTGCAAAGCGTTGGCGAGCCAACAGTTGAACCACTGGACGAAGCCCACGAAAGATCGCCTTCGAGGCCAGCGAGGAGATGACCTGCCTGCCAATTGTATCCAATAGTACCGCCAACCAAGCCGCCACTCACATCGAACGGGCTGTGGGTTCCATTAGTAAAATTATGTGTCGAACTACCCCAGGTCCCGCCTCCCTCTATGCCAACGTAAAAGCCGGTCCAATTGAACATCGGTGTCGGCGGGGGGCTGTAGGCCGGCGCCTTCGTAGGCAGGTCAGCCGCTAGGGCAGGTACGCCGCAGAAAGCAGCGACAGCGAT
>Ga0031654_10000505_pt1 | contig 10086 bp, 8 predicted proteins | sample FrelakmetCRP12CR_FD_55268 | JGI IMG/M metagenome (GOLD analysis project Ga0031654, IMG submission 55268) | Freshwater lake sediment microbial communities from the University of Notre Dame, USA, for methane emissions studies - CRP12 CR | ecosystem: Environmental > Aquatic > Freshwater > Lake >...
ACGGGTAAAATGCCGCCGATTGATGTCATGCGAAGTGTTTTAGAGAAGTCTACCTATTAACCCAAAAACTATGTATGTCTAAAATAAATTTATTTAACTCGATGACTTTATATAAAAAGATAGTTTATGGTAATTCCATAAAAAATTTGGTAACACATCTATATAAGTACACTTTTGTATCGAAAAATAAATTTATTTTAGACATCCACAGTTTCTCTAACAGTTTGATTGCATTTTTCGTGTTAATTTAGAACATGTTTTGCAGAGTTAAGGTTTATCTATTAACCGTAAGGACAATATTCCTTTTTTGTGATGCAAATTGCCGTATAGAAATCAGGCACATGTGTTGATAATATACATAGAATCAATAAGTTATACTGTGGCATCTAAATTGCTTATTTATTTTTAAAATGTTTTTGAAATATTCTTTGACAAATTGCTTATATTTTGATATTTATAATATAATTAAGTTAATTAATAAATGTGCCCTGATACATTTCTTCATAATGCATATGAAGACACAAACTCCTGGAGGAGGTGATGGTAAAGAGGCATAGTAAAGTTAACAACAGGCTTTACAATGACGTTGTAGTGCCATTTTATTTCGGGAGGTGAATAATGAAGAAACCTGTTTTAAGTAAAAACCTTGAAACTGAATTAGAGTTAAAAGGAGTCAGCAGAAGGGATTTTCTGAAATATTGTGCGGCAACAGCCGCAATATTGGGACTTTCAGAATTTGATTTTACAGCCAGGGTGGCGGAAGCGCTGGAATCCGCTTCCAAAAANCCTGCCGTTATNTGGCTTGAAGGACAGGATTGCGCGGGATGCACTATATCCTTCCTNGGTATAACCTATCCGCCGGTTGCTTCAGTAATACTGGANAAAATTTCACTAAGGTATCATGAAACAGCCATGGTNGGGTCCGGCTATACCGCTGAACATGTGCTGAACGAGACTATCAAAGAAGGGGGTTATGTTTTNATTGTAGAGGGTTCGGTGCCTTCAGCCGATAAGCGCTACTGCATGATAGGCGGACGTCCGTTCGTAGAAACACTTGAGGAGGCTGCGAAGAATGCAGGCGCTATCATCGCCGTAGGCGCTTGTGCGACATATGGCGGCATCCCGGCTGCTACCCCGAGCAAAGGTATCGGGCTCAACAAGGCCCTTCCGGGAAAAACCGTCATAAACATTCCAACCTGCCCGGCCCATCCCGATCATATGATAGGAACGATACTATATTTCCTGACAACCGGCAAAGTGCCCGAGCTTGACGGCATCGGACGTCCGAAGATGTATTTCAGGGACACGATTCATGACAACTGCAGGCGTCGCGCGCACTTTGACGCAGGCAGATTTCTGTCTGACTGGAACGATCCTAAACAGAGAGACTGGTGCATGTTCCAGAAGGGATGTAAAGGNCCTATGACCACATCGGATTGCCCGGTGAGGAGATGGAACAACGGCATTAACTTCTGTATAGATTGCGGCTCTCCATGTATGGGATGCGCGGAGCCCGGGTTCTATGCAGAAATGACCCCGCTTTATACGGCTGAAAGTGAAACGTCCAGGAAGATCTACGCCATGAGAGAGGCCGGTCTTTTTCAGAAGAAAAACACATAAGGGGAGGTGAGAATATATGGCAGAAAGAATTAAAATAGATCCTATAACAAGGATTGAAGGCCACCTCGCTATCGAGGTCGAAGTTGAAAACGGCAAGGTCAAGGACGCCTGGAGCAGCGGNACCATGGCCCGTGGTTTTGAGGCGATGCTGACAGGCAAAGACCCCCGTGACGCTTCCTATATCACCAGCAGGTTCTGCGGCGTATGTTACAGCGTGCATCAGATGGCCTCCGCACGGGCGCTGGATGCNGCCTTCGGNGCTAAAGTGCCCTGGGGCGGGATGCTAATCAGAAACCTTGTAATGGCGGCGGAATTCATATATGACCATCCGTTGCATTTCTATCAGCTCAGCGCGCTTGATTATATTGATATCATGGCGATTGCCGAATACAAAGGCAAGGACAAGGGCCTGCTTGCNGTTAAAGATAAGATATTAAGTCTGGTGACAAGCAAGGANACCTATCCTNTAACGCCGCGTTACGATCCGGATGAATTCTGTGTTAAAGACCCCGATATTGTCATAATGGCTGTCAAGCACTACCTTGAGGCCCTTAAAATGCATGCAGAGGCAAGGAATATGGGNGCCATCTGGGGCGGCAGGACTCCCCATTATCAGAATATAGTAGTCGGAGGAGTTACCTCATATCCTGATTTAAATCAGATAGCCCGTTTCCGCACCATGCTCGACAGACAGGCAAAGTTCATCAACGAGGTTTATATACCTGATGTACTGCTCTTCGGTACCGGACCTCTCCTTCCGTTGGCCAAAGCCGGCGTAGGAGGAGGACATCTTAACTATCTTGCATATGGCGGCTTTGAAAAAGACCCCGAGGGGAAAGACCTTTTATTCCCTTCAGGTGTAATCGCAGGCCTGGATCCGGCAAATATAAAAGTAGATGCATTTGACCCGAAAAAGGTCACTGAATCGGTAAAATACGCTTGGTACAAAGAGAACAAACCGGTTCATCCATACGATGGAGAGCAGATTTTTGAACTTGACAAAAAAGACGCATATTCTTTTGTCAAAGCTCCGCGTTATGACGGTATGCCGATGGAAGTCGGTCCCCTGGCGAGAATGATAATTGCAAAGAATCCGACTCTCCTTGATCTCGTGAAGCAGGGAGTGCAGCCCGGTGCAGTAGCGCGTCATGCAGCCCGCGCCATCGAAACCAAGCTTATGGTGGATGCCGCTTATTCCTGGCTTGATCAACTGCAGGCGGAAATGACTAAACCGGGGTTCAAAATTCACGATACCGAGCATTGGGACCCTCCTGCAAGCGGAATGGGCGTCGGTTTCTTCGAGCCGCCAAGAGGCGCCCTTGGGCACTGGATAAAGATCAAGGACAAGAAGATCGAGAACTATCAGGCTGTTGTGCCTTCCACATGGAATGCTTCTCCGAGATGTGAAAAAGGCGTGCGCGGACAATATGAAGAGTCCTTGATCGGCGCTCCCGTCCCCGACACCAAGAACCCGATCAATGTGGTCAGGATAATCCGTTCGTTTGACCCGTGCCTTGCATGCGCAGTTCACATTATAGATCCTCAGAGCAACAAAATAAGGAAGTTCGTCATCGAGTGAAAATAGATTCACTGAAGGTAAAAATAGAGACATCTCACCTGTTCTCCCCTGTAGAAAGGGGGAGGACAGGGAGGTTTTAATGGCCGATAATTTTAAGTCCGATTCTGACGCGCTCATAAGGGGGGGAGAACAAACTTTTGAAAAAAAGATTGTGATACTCGGTGTGGGAAATGTTCTACTGTCCGACGAGGGAGTCGGGGTGCATGTAGCCAATGAACTGATAAAAATGGAGCTTCCTGCCAATGTCTCCGTTGTTGAAGGAGGGACCGACGGCTTCAGGCTTTTGAATGTAATCACCGAAGCCGACAGACTGATTGTCGTAGATGCCGTAAAGGGGGGAGGTGAACCCGGCACAATCTATCGGTTTGATATCAATGATGTAAGAAACTCTCCATCGGGCTTCAAGACGTCGGTGCATCAGATAGGCATTCTGGAGGTAATAGACCTTTCAGGACTGATCGGTAAAACCCCGCATACAACCGTCATCGGCGTAGAACCCAAATCCCTCGAAATGAGCCTGGAACTATCGCCTGAAATAAAGGATAAAGTCCCCCGGGTAATTGAATCGGTTTTGGAAGATCTGAAAAAGTAGTTCCGCTCTATATTACGGGAATCTCCACGGATGCACTGTAATCTTGCACGTCAACTACTATTGATTTATCAACCACTCCTTAGCCTGATCGTGTGTGTCAAATATGGGCAATGTTCTTTTGGAGAAAGCCATAACGGCGTTATAGGCCAACTTCAGGAGAGGTCTTGTAATTCCTACGACGGCGCCTGCTTTCACATATGGTTTATTATGCAAAGTTAGTTCTTTCATGAGATTGACAATCTCTTCATTAAAGCGGGTATCTGTTACGTCTGTTAAGGTTAAAACGGACCTGGGATCCTTATTTTTAAACCACAGTTTTGCAGCTTCTATGATTGGCATGAATTCCTCTTTGCTGGTGCAATTAGAGAAATCAAGGAAGAGTATTTTTTCCCCCTTATATTCCAGAACCTGAAGTTCTTTTATCATAATCTAATATTATATTATTTATATGAATTTTTAAAAAATATTTACCCTACCTGGGTAGGATGTGCATTTCCCAAAATAATTATATAATAAATATGCATTAAAGAAATTATGAGAATAGATCAAAAAATATGGACGGCAGAAAAGGGATGGATTCCTGAGTTTTCAAAAAAGACGGATGAAACAGTCCAATTGGTTCTCTTCTTTGGCTCTACTGAAATATTAAAAAAGAACATTCTCTGTCATGAGATTAAACAGGCTTATCCGAATGCTCATTTTTGCGGATGTTCAACAGCGGGGGAAATTGCCGGAACACAGGTTACTGATAATGCGTTTGTTTTGACGGCAATAAGTTTTGAATCTACCGGAATTCAGGGAGCCCAGGTTGAGTTGAGCCAATCCGTCGATAGTCATCGAGCAGGCCGGCTTCTTGCCCAATCTCTCGAGACAAACGGCCTGAGACATGTTATTGTTCTCTCGGACGGGATGTACGTAAATGGCAGTGATTTGGTAAGAGGGTTGACTGAAATTCTTCCACCCGAAGTCTCTATAACGGGAGGCCTTGCAGGAGATGGAGAACGATTTAAAGAAACGCTGGTATGTTGGGATAGTTATCCTCATAATAAAATCGTTTCCGCGGTCGGCTTTTATGGAAATACTTTAAAGATTGGCTATGGTTCCCAGGGAGGGTGGGATCCATTTGGCCCTGAAAGATTAATAACAAAGTCAAAAGGGAATATATTATATGAACTCGATGGTAAGTTGGCCCTGGACTTATACAAATTATACCTGGGCGAACATGCTGAAGGACTCCCTGCTACAGGACTCCTCTTTCCNCTAAGTCTTCGAACAAAAGACAGCCGGTTGAGTGTCGTCAGAACTATTCTNTCGGTAAATGAAGAAGACCAAAGTATGACATTTGCCGGAGATGTTCCCGAGGGGTCTTATGCGCGTTTAATGAAAGCAAACTTTGACAGGCTGATTGACGGTGCGACCGGCGCGGCAATAAAAAGTTATAAATCAATCGGCTCATTCTCTCCGGAATTAGCCATCCTTATCAGTTGTGTTGGGAGAAAAATGATTCTCAAACAGAGGACTGAAGAAGAGATTGAAGGGGTTCGTGATATTTTAGGTGAAAAGACCGTTATAACAGGTTTTTATTCATACGGAGAAATTTCGCCGTTCAATCAGGGCGGCACCTGTGCATTGCATAATCAGACAATGACAATTACCGTTTTTTCTGAAAAATAACCATGGGAAATATACACAGCCTCCTTAAACGTCAGATTCGGAAACATTTGGGCGAGTCGTCTTCTTTTCCACCGGAATTGCAGGAAATTTTTGATGCAATAAATAATGCCTATATTCAATCGGATATTGACAGAAATATGCTTGAGCGATCTCTTGATCTCAGTTCACAAGAGTTGCTTACGGCAAATGCTGAACTGAAAAAAACCCTGTCACTCCTGANTGCAACTATCGAATCTACCAGAGATGGAATACTCGTTGTTGACTTGACGGGGAAAATCATAAGTTTTAACAAAAAATTCGCAGATATATGGCATATTCCNTCACATATTCTCGATTCTCTGGATGATTCCGCAGTGCTCGGTTTTGTTTCAGATCAACTCCAGGACCCTGATGGTTTNATAAAGAAAGTACAGGAATTATATGCACAGCCTGATGCGGAGATCTCTGATGTTCTGCAATTCAAGGACGGCAGAATCTTTGAACGGTATTCAAGACCTCAGAGGATAGAAGGGGAATGTGTTGGGAGAGTCTGGAGTTTTCACGATATCACGACACGAAAAAGAGCTGAAGAACAAATTGCCAAAATGGCATATTTTGATGTTCTGACAAGTTTGCCGAACCGTTATTTATTCAAAGACCGTTTGAANCAAGCGATTTTATATGCGGAAAAATATAAAAAATTATTAGCGATAATTTATCTTGATTTAGATGATTTCAAGCGTATTAATGATACATTTGGCCATAATTTTGGGGACAAGTTTTTGCAGGCTGTTTCTGATCGCCTGGAAAAAAAGATACGCAGAATCGATACCCTTTCCCGTATTGAAGAAGACAAATTAGAAACCACGATAGCCCGCCTTGGTGGAGATGAATTTACCATATTGCTAAGAGAAATAAAGGAAACCAAGGATGCGAGCAGAGTAGCACAGCGGATTGTTGATTTATTCTCACAACCTTTTTATATAGAAAACCGGGTGATATTTATTTCCACGAGCATCGGCATATCATTATATCCTAACGATGGCAAGGATGTTGACACCCTTTTAAAAAATGCGGATACGGCAATGTATCATGCTAAAGAAAAGGGGAGGAACCATTACCAATTCTTCTCGGAGCACATGAATATCGAAGCTCTTGAACGATTTTCAATTGAGAACAGTTTGAGAAGCACAATAGACAAAGAAGACTTTCAATTATATTATCAGCCGCAATATGACAGTTCTACGGACAGGATTATTGGCGTGGAAGCCCTGATAAGGTGGATGCACCCTGATAGGGGTATGCTTTTGCCGGATACGTTTATTCCTATAGCGGAGGAAAGTGGTCTGATTATTAAGATTGGGAATTGGGTACTTAAGACGGCCTGTAAACAGAACAGAGCCTGGCAACTTGCCGGGTTCCCGCCAATATACGTTACTGTAAATATATCCGGCAGGCAGTTTAAACAGAAAAATTTTGCGGAATCTATAGCTCAGACGTTACTCGATACGGATTTAGAACCTCAATATCTTGAGTTGGAGCTTACAGAGAGCATTCTCATGGAACCGACAGATACAACTTTCGATACCCTGAATGAGTTAAAAGCAACAGGGGTAAGACTTGCAATTGACGATTTCGGCAGAGGATATTCCTCCCTCGGATATCTGAAACGTTTACCCATAGATACCTTGAAAATTGACCGCTCTTTTGTGCGTGATATCGTATCGAATTCTGATGACAGAGCGATCATAAAGGCCGTTATATCGCTGGCTCGTACTCTTAATCTGAGAGTAATTGCTGAAGGAGTCGAAACTTACGAGCAGTTAACCTATTTGCGGGAACAAGGCAGTGACGGGATACAGGGGTTTTTCTTGGGTAAACCAATGACGCCTAATTCATTCACACAACTCCTGAAGCAAGAAAACCAACCGCAGTATTTCTGATAAACAATGGCAAGCGGAGCGAAAAAATAGATTCTGCTATCAAGATGGCCGTACGGGAATTTTCAGACTTTTCTGACGGTATAATGAAAACGTGGGAAAGACTCTACTTGAGTGATCCCGGAGGCACCGCCAAAGCCTTTCACCTTTGCCCCTAACCTTTATTGGCAGTGCGGATTATTGCGGGCACCTCAGGGAAGAGGGGAAAGAGTTTCTTTCAAGACAAACTCTTCGCTGTTTTGTCCTTCCTGTAATGTTTTTTTTACGAATTTGTTTATAAATATATGCTTACTACCCGCAATCAACAGAACTAATTCTGCAAGTTCATGAGGTGATTCCAAAATTAAACTTAGGAGTCATATAATGATTTGGGGCAGGTCTGTTGAGCAATCCAGCGATCAAACCAAGGTCTCTTTGGAATATCTGAGACAGGTCTTTTAAGGCAGGCAACTACATCCTGATGATTATCGTAACCTTTTTCATTATATAAAATAATTTTCCAGTTTTCATTCTTTTCTAATAACTCGATAATCGAAGATGGTTTAATTATCGATAGTCCGTAATCATTAGATCCTTTGTAATTAACATAACCGTATCCAGTAAACTCATATTGGTATTTTAGGTTTTCAATCTCTGCCTTTTCCAACCCGTAAGTATACTTCTCGGTATCTAATAAGTACTTAGAATATCGTCCATGAGTAGTGAAACTTAATATTCCATCTTTGTTGAGAGTACCAAAAAAAAATTCAAGCAATTTTTGGGCTTTGCTTTTATTTAAATGTGTAATTAGAGAGCCACACCAGATAAGATCAAATTTTTTTATTATCGGTATTTGGCTGAAGTCATTATCAGACAAGAGTGTATTGATACTGAATTGATCCTTGCAATATCTCAGCGTTCTTTCTTCTATTTCACCGGCTGTTATTTCTGCATCGGGGAAATAGGCTTTAATAAATCTTAATTCTCTTCCCCAGCCAGAGGGAAAATCTAAAATGGTTTTAATCCCGGATTTATCTTTTTGAGCACAAGAGAGGGATATTAAAATTTGCTTTAGTCCTGATAATCCAACGTTAAAATAATGGTCTTCATTTCCTTCAACAAACATATTATCTTCTGGAGATATTTCTAAATTGATAGCAGATATATCAAGGTCTTCAATTTTGTAGATTTTGTTCAGCTCTATAAGTAACGCAAGTTTTTCTGCGTTTTCCATCTTCTTGCCACCTATACGCATCACAGCGTATTAATGTTATCAAAACACATTTTATTAAGACTAAATATTTTTAAAATCAGCTTTCATAAACTATTGAGAGCAAGTTAAATATACTGTTCTTATTATACATTACAAATGATCATTCACACTATTGAGAGCTTGACAGAGATGTTCCCTTCGGGACGAAAGATGTAAAATGACAAATTCGTATCACAGAGGCAAAACTACTTCCTTGTAATCTTGCATCTTGAAATCTGCTGTAATCCTGTTGAATACGAATGGAAATTGAGGTTAAAGACCTTCTATGTCTGAGAAAGATGAGAATGATGATTATGTAATCTTAAAAACTGTTTTATTGGGACGACATCGATAGTCAACCGGTTTGCATCTTTAGTAACACGTCCCGCAGTTCACTGAAAACCGACAAGGAGGTAATTCCGAGTGTGCCCGATAATTACCCCCTTTTTTGCAGGAGTTCAAGGACAAATCTTATCGTCGCGACTTACTCCCACCGGTCGACATATCGTGTTAGTACCAAATGCGGACTATGTAATGNCCGGCGATGCTTGTGCGGGTGGCGCTTTGAGAAATTCTTACAGTGCCGGATGAAAGATTATCGACTTCAAGGACGGCATTGCCGCCTCCGATAGAAGCAATCTGGGTATTGTCGAGAGAACTGCTGCCGGCTTGGCTGCCATCGCTGTTAGTCCCGATCCATGTCATTTGACCCGACTGTTGGTCCTGGTTTACCACAGCATACATGATCTCGCTTGGGGTCTGAGTACCTCCGTTAAGAAATGTGAGGCTGACCTCAATTCGAACCGGTGATTGAGTTTCGGGAAGGGCAAAAGAAGATGACGCCCCGGGGGATAGCGAAAATGAAAGCTTCTGAACGGCACTCCAGGAAAGAGGCGATTCTGTCTTCGTCTTGCATAGGCTGAGATCGGTTACGATACGGATCGCGCCCCCCTTCTTCTTTACGCACGCATTAATTGTGCCGTCCGCCCGGCACGGTACGACTGTAAGAAACAAAAAACTGAATGCAACAATTAAAGTCCCTACCGTCTGTTTTCGCATTTTAGTCTCCTTTGGATGTTGGAATAAAGAGTCGTAAAGGGGAAATGCTGTCGCCGTCACCTCCTCCCTCCCCATTTCTTATTTGTTAAGTAATTAACGCACAACTGCACTTCTTTGTCAATCCGGACTGTCTTCGTCAACCACGATCCCCTTGAACAACACGACCGTTGAGGTCTTCTTCAGTCCCGCTGGCGGCTGCACGCAAGGAACGCCAGATACACATCCTCTCCGAGGCTATGCGCTTCGGTAATATCCTTCACTTTTGTGAGATAGCTGTCGAGAATTATCTCCTGATTATCCATCGAATAGACATAATTAACTGTCTCAAAATAGTATTTACTTATAGACCCTCCCCTCAAGGAAAGGGAGATGCTTCGAGTCCCCTCTCCCCTGGTGGGAGAGGGTTAGGGAG
>Ga0031654_10000506_pt1 | contig 10080 bp, 7 predicted proteins | sample FrelakmetCRP12CR_FD_55268 | JGI IMG/M metagenome (GOLD analysis project Ga0031654, IMG submission 55268) | Freshwater lake sediment microbial communities from the University of Notre Dame, USA, for methane emissions studies - CRP12 CR | ecosystem: Environmental > Aquatic > Freshwater > Lake >...
CGCCTTTATGGAGTGCCTTTCACCGCTCTGGACAGCCTGCGTCACTATGTCAGGGAGCCCGAGGAGGCGCTCATCACGGCCCTGAACACCTGGTTTGCCAGCCTGCTGTATTGCGATTTTTTCCATGCCGACGTGCATGCCGGCAATCTGCTGGTGCTCGCAGATGGCCGCGTCGGTTTCATCGATTTCGGTATCATCGGCAGGATAGCGCCCCAGACCTGGGCGGCGATGACCGCCCTGCTGGAAGGTATCGAGACCGGTAACTATCGACAGATCGCCAAAGCCATGATCGATATCGGCGTCACCCGGCGGGAGGTGAATGCGGACCATCTCACCCGGGATCTGGAAAGGCTGTTCGGCCATGACGACTTATGGCGGACCCCCGCTCCCGCCGTGGACGAGAAAGAGGTCAATCATCTGCTGCTGGATATCGTCGCCACGGGCGAACGGCACGGCTTGCATTTTCCCAGGGAATTCGCCCTGCTGCTCAAGCAGTTTCTCTATTTCGACCGGTATATTCAGTTGATGGCGCCGGGCCTGAGTCTGTATGGAGACGCCCGGGTCGAACTGCTGCCCGGCGACAAGGTCTGGGAGGCCGAATAGCTGGAGCCGCCGTCCGGGTTCCAGCGGGAATTGATTGAACAGCCAAGCCAGACCACTGCACGGTTAAGCGTTCATTCAGCTTACTCCATTTACGATCTATTACTGTAAACTCTCGGAGGATGTTTCACCATGGCGTCTCTACCTTGTTCTCATAAGATCCTGCCACTCTGCCTGAGCGCTATGCTGCTGCTGTCCAGCACCCAGGCGCTTGCCGATGAGCGGATTACCTGCGAAAGCAAAAACCATCGCTATAACCACTGCCGGGTCGATACCGACAACCGGGTTAAGCTGAAAAAGCAGCTCTCCGACGCGCCCTGCATCGAGGGCCAAACCTGGGGCTATGACAAGAAGGGAGTCTGGGTCGATCAGGGCTGTAAGGCGGAATTCAAGGTTGGTAAGGATAACAACAATAACAATGGCATAGGCGGGCTGGGTGCGGCGGCGGCCGGCGTGGGCGCTCTGGGGATTCTGGGGGCGCTGATGGGAAGCGGTGGCGGCAGCTCTGATAATGTGGCCAACTACCCGCCTGATAGCCCTGGCTACTCATCCAATACCCCTAACTATCCTTACAATCAGCAAGGGAGCGCTGTGCCCGACTGGGCTATCGGCACATTCCGGGGTAATAACCCGCAATACAACACCGATATTGAATTGACGATCAGCCCCAACGGTCAGGTCAGCGGCTATGCCGGCAATGAGCCGGTGCAAGGTTATTTCCGCAACAATCAGCTTCAGATAGGCAATCTGACGCTCCAGATACAACCCGAAAACCAGGGTTTTCGCACCACCCAGGCAGGCAACCCCCGCAGCCAGGTCCGCTATTTCCGCGTCCACTGACAACCGGCTGATGTGGTTTGCAGGCGGGTTAGGGTGTGATTAGAACCCTTGTTGGCCCCGCAAGGGGGGNGGGAACTGAGCTATAACGGTTAAGAGAAAACGATAAGTTTCAAAATAGACGTGGTTTAGTAGGAATTGCCAGTGATCCAACCTGTTTCCGGCTCAAGCTGCGAATCCAGTGACTCCACTCGGCACAGTAAACGTCCTTCCCCGAGCACCGCCTCCACGGTTTCAGCAATCCTGACCTGGTCTGCCCGGTGGATAATCTCGCCCTTGGGATAGCGACGGATAATGGCGTAACCGCGCCCCAGGGTCTGCAACGGGCTGATGGCGTGCAATGCCTGCCCGGCCCTGGCCAGCCGCTGGGTCTGCCTTTCCAGATAATGGCGCATGGCCATTTTCAGCCGTGCGTCGAGGGCTTGGCGCTGTTCCTCCAGGCGCTCCAGCCGGGGCAGTGGCGCGTGCAGGCGCAGTTGTACCATCAGTCCTTCCAGCCGTGTCTGCAACCGCTCCTGTCGCACCTGTTGGGCGCGCCGCAGGCGCTGTTCCAACTCATCCAGGCGCTGCCCGCGATCCTGCAGCCGGCGGCCGGGTTGCTGCCTGAGCAGCCGCTGCGCCAGCAATCGCAACCGTTGTTCCCCTCCTTGCAGGCGCCGCCGTTGGGCGGCGGTCAGGCGTTCTTCCAGACGGGCAAACCGCTGCAGCCACTCCAGCCGGTCGGGGCTGACCAGTTCCGCCGCCGCCGAGGGGGTAGGCGCACGCACATCAGCGGCCAGGTCGGCCAGCGTCAGGTCGATCTCATGTCCCACCCCGCTGACCAGAGGAATGCGGCAGGCGGCAATAGCCCGCACCACGCTTTCCTCGTCGAACGCCGCCAAATCCTCTACAGAGCCGCCACCGCGCACCAGCAGCAGGACCTCGCAGTCCTGTCTTTGCGAGGCCAGCCCGATGGCCTGCGCGATTCGGGCTCCCGCATCGGCGCCCTGTACCGGCGCCGGATAGAGCAGGATCGGCAAGGCGGGAAAGCGCCGTCGTAACACGCTGAGCACATCGCGGATGGCGGCCCCGGTCGGCGAGGTGATCACACCGATGCGGCGGGGAAAAGCGGGCAGGGGGCGCTTGCGGGCGGGATCGAACAGGCCCTCCCGGGCCAGGTGCTGGCGCAGTTGTTCCCAAGCCAGCCGCCGCGCGCCGGCGCCCGCTTCTTCCAGGTATTCGATCTGTAATTGATAATCACCGCGGGGTTCATACAGGCTGATCCGCGCCCTCACCAGCAGTTGCCGGCCGTTGGCAAGATTGGGGTTCAATAGCAGGGCGCGGTGGCGAAACAGCGCGCACCGTACCTGAGCCTGGCCATCCTTCAAGGAAAAGTACACATGCCCGGAACTGGGGCGGGACAGATTGGATACTTCGCCTTCCACCCAGAGAAGCGGAAAACCACCCTCCAGCAGTTGGCGTACTGCCTGGTTCAGGCGGGATACCGTGTAGATATCCCGCTGTAGGAGGGACCGATCGGCGGATGTGGACATCAGCGGCGCCCGGTTACGCTAGCGGTGAGGGAGGCGCCAGAGGCGCCCCACCGCCAGGAAAATTCCCGATAAAAGTGGATTTACCCAATGAACTATAAATTTTATAATAGTCAATTTATCTTATTCCCGAGGGCTTACCATGCGCATTGTTGAAGAAGCTCTGACCTTTGACGACGTCTTATTATTGCCTGCTTTCTCGACAGTGTTGCCGAAAGATGTAAGCCTGAAGACCCGCCTGACCCGCGCTATCGATCTGAATATCCCGCTGGTGTCCGCCGCCATGGATACGGTCACGGAAGCGGCGCTGGCCATCGCCCTCGCGCAGGAAGGGGGTATCGGTATTATCCATAAAAATATGTCTATCGAACAGCAGGCGGAGGAAGTTCGCCGTGTGAAAAAATATGAAAGCGGCGTGATCAACGATCCTATCGTCACGACGCCCAACGCCAGCATCCGCCAAGTCCTGGAGCTGACCCGCGCCAACCGCATTTCCGGCGTGCCAGTGGTGGAGGGCAAGGATCATCTGGTCGGTATTGTCACCAGCCGCGATCTGCGGTTCGAGACCAACTTCGATGCGCCGGTCAGCAGTATCATGACCCCCAAGGAGAGGTTGGTCACGGTGCGGGAAGGGGCAGACAGGGAAGAGGCTGTTGCGCTGCTGCACAAGCATCGCATCGAAAAAGTGCTGGTGGTGAATGAGCATTTTCAGTTGCGCGGGATGATCACCGTCAAGGATATCCAGAAATCCAGCGATTTTCCCGACGCCTGCAAGGATAGCTGGGGCCGGTTGCGGGCGGGGGCCGCGGTAGGCACCGCCACCGATACCGACGAACGGGTGGAAGCACTGGTCGGCGCCGGGGTGGATGTGATCGTGGTGGATACCGCCCACGGCCATTCCCGTGGCGTGTTGGAGCGGACCCGCTGGATCAAAATGAAATTTCCGCAGGTTCAGGTGATCAGCGGCAACATCGCCACGGCGGACGCCGCCCGGGATCTGGTGGAGGCGGGCGCCGACGCGGTCAAAGTGGGCATCGGCCCCGGTTCCATCTGCACCACCCGCATCATCGCCGGGGTGGGTGTTCCCCAGATCACCGCTATCGCCAACGCCGCCGATGCCTTGCAGTCGGTTGGGGTGCCGGTAATCGCCGACGGCGGCATTCGCTATTCCGGCGACATCGCCAAGGCGATTGCCGCCGGCGCCCATGCCGTCATGATCGGCGGCCTGTTTGCCGGCACCGAGGAGGCGCCCGGTCAGGTAGAGCTCTATCAGGGGCGTTCCTATAAATCCTATCGCGGCATGGGCTCGCTGGGCGCCATGGCGGCCAAGCACGGTTCCAGCGACCGCTACTTCCAGGAAGGCGCCGATCAGATCGAGAAGCTGGTGCCGGAAGGGATCGAGGGCCGGGTGCCTTACAAGGGCAGTCTGGCGGTGGTCGCCCATCAATTGCTGGGCGGGGTACGGTCCAGCATGGGCTATGTCGGTTGCAAGGATCTGGACGAGATGCGTACCCGGCCGGTGTTCACCCGGGTGACCGCCGCCGGCGTCCGCGAAAGCCATGTGCATGACGTTTCCATTACCAAGGAAGCGCCCAATTATCGCGTTGAGTCCTGATGCGCCATGAACGCCCGTGACATTCATTCGACCCAAATTAATATCTGTATTAATATCTGTGTTAATCTGTGTCATCTGTGGACTAATGCGCCATGAACGCCCGTGACATTCATTCGACCCAAATTAATATCTGTATTAATATCTGTATTAATATCTGTGTTAATCTGCGTCATCTGCGGACTAATGCGCCATGAACGCCCGTGACATTCATTCGAACCGGATCCTGATTCTGGATTTCGGTTCCCAGTACACCCAGTTGATCGCCCGCCGGGTGCGGGAAATCGGGGTCTATTGTGAAATTTACCCCTATGACGCCGACGAGGCTGAGCTCCGCGTCTTTCGGCCGGAGGGTATTATCCTGTCCGGCGGCCCACAGTCGGTCACGGTAAGCGATGGGCCGCGCGCGCCGCAACTGGTGTTCGAACCGGGAGTGCCGTTGCTGGGCGTCTGCTATGGCATGCAGACCATGGCNGTGCAACTGGGCGGCAAGGTGGAAACNGCCGGCCAGCGTGAATTCGGCTATGCCCAGGTGCGGGCCCATGCCCACTCCAGCCTGCTGCGGGACATCGAGGATCATACCAGCCCGGAAGGTTACGGCCTGCTCGATGTCTGGATGAGCCATGGCGACCGGGTGACGGAACTGCCTGGAGGCTTTGTCCGTATCGCCAGCACGCCCAGCGCGCCGTTCGCGGCGATGGCGGATGAAGAGCGCCGCTGGTTTGGGGTGCAGTTTCATCCCGAAGTGACCCATACCCGGCAGGGGGAACGGATTTTGCGCCGGTTCGTGCTGGATATCTGCGGCTGCGAGGCCTTGTGGACTACCGGCAATATTATCGAGGACAGCATCGCCGCCATCCGCTCCCAGGTGGTGGACGACGAGGTCCTGCTGGCCCTCTCCGGTGGGGTGGACTCCTCGGTGGTGGCGGCCTTGTTACACCGGGCGATCGGCGCGCAGTTGCTCTGTGTGTTTGTCGATACCGGCCTGTTGCGCCTGCACGAAGGCGATCAGGTGATGGCGACTTTCGCCGAACATCTGGGGGTGCGGGTGCTCCGGGTGGATGCCGGCGAGCGGTTTCTGCGCGCTTTGCGGGGGGTAAGCGATCCGGAGCGCAAGCGCAAGATCATCGGCGCCACCTTCGTGGAGATTTTCGAGGAACAGGCGGCCCGGCTGACCAATATCAACTGGCTGGCCCAGGGGACGATCTATCCGGATGTGATCGAATCGGCCGGTTCGCGAACCGGTAAAGCCGAAGTCATCAAATCCCATCACAATGTCGCCGGGCTGCCCTCCGCCATGCGGTTGAAGCTGCTCGAACCCCTGCGGGAACTGTTCAAGGACGAAGTACGGCGGCTGGGGGTGGAGCTGGGACTGCCTTCAGAGATGGTCTACCGCCATCCGTTTCCGGGACCGGGGCTGGGGGTGCGAATCCTGGGCGAAGTCACCAAGGTTCAGGCCGACCTGCTGCGGCGGGCCGACACCATTTTTATCGAGGAACTGCGCCGCCATGACTGGTACGATAAGGTGAGTCAGGCTTTCGCCGTGTTGTTACCGGTCAAATCCGTGGGTGTCATGGGCGACAGCCGTCGCTATGAACAGGTTATTGCCCTGCGGGCCGTGGAAACCGCCGATTTTATGACCGCCCGTTGGGCGCCGTTGCCCTATGAATTGCTGGATTTGGTCGCGCGCCGCATCATCAATGAAGTGGGCGGGGTGGCGCGGGTGGTGTACGACATTTCCGGCAAACCGCCGGCAACGATCGAATGGGAATAAGCGCTCAGCCTTTATATTGGGTGGGACAGCCTGGTTGGGGCGAGGACCTTGATTGGATGGAGCGGGCGATTAGCCTGGCCCGGCAGGCCGCCGCGCTGGGCGAAGTGCCGGTAGGCGCGGTGCTGGTGCGGGCGGGTGAGGTTCTCGGCGAGGGTTACAATTGTCCGATCGGCGCCTGCGATCCCACCGCCCATGCGGAGATCCTGGCGCTGCGTCAGGCGGCCGCCCGAATTGGCAACTACCGCCTGCCCGACAGCACCCTGTACGTAACGCTGGAACCCTGCCCGATGTGCGCCGGCGCCATCGTGCACGCCCGAGTAAAACGGGTGGTGTTCGGAGCGGTCGATCCCCGCGCGGGAGCGGGTGGCGCCGTATTCAATCTGCTGCAAGCGGAGCAATTGAATCACAGGACCGACGTCACCGCCGGCCTGGAGGCAGACGTCTGTAGCGAACTGTTGCGGGAATTCTTTCGGCGGCGGCGCGGCTGAGAACGCAAGCCAAGGAATTGGCTGGTGGCTGTAAAATCAGGCTGCTATAATCGGTCGGCCAGATAATCAACACTTTAACATACGCCCCGATAGCTCAGGTGGATAGAGCGATCGCCTCCTAAGCGGTAGGTCACAGGTTCAAGTCCTGTTCGGGGCGCCAACACCTTGACCGCCTGGTGGGGATCGATCGCCAGGAACTGTTAATCCTGTCGCAGTGGCGGCGCCTGACGCGGTCACAGTCGGTTTTTCTCGCCGCAGCCGCTCCGCCAGGATCAGCGCCAACGGTAGCCAGAGAAACAGCCATTGCTCCCTGGGACGGGTCAGCAGGCGATCGTCGTTTCACCAAGGCAGTGCACATGGTCCCTTATCAGAACCATCTGACGATTCCAACCGTCAGGGAATCCATTTGTATCGGTTGCAGTGCCTGTGAATACGCTTGTCCGGTACGTCCCCAGCGGGCGATTTACGTAGCCGGCCTTGCGACGCACTTGGTAGCGCAGCAACCTGAGGCTGAACCGCTCAAGGTGGATGTAGGTAAGGATTTTCCTTTCTGAAGATTTACCGCCTGCTTTGCCACAGTGTCATGCCTGTGAGGCTGATGGTGGTCTTCTCCAAATTCTCCAGGTTAGGTCTAAGATTTTCCTGATCGCACAGAAGGTAATCATTGCTGGTCATTTGAGTGTAATCTCCAGAGCGCTCCACTGAAATGGCGTGATAACGTGCAAGATAGGCGATTAACTTGAATTCATTTATCAGACTATCGCAAACCCAGACCCTGTTTCCATCTCCAACGATCCTGGCAATTTCATGCACGTTCGGCAGGTAGAATCGGCTGTCTCCATTGAGACCGCCGAATTTGCCGACCCCCAGCACAAGTGCAATCAAGGTCAGCGCTACCGCCAGCCAAGCTAATGATTTCCTTAAAATGACTCGATTCCCCAGGTGCCCAACCACATCATTGACGAGCGATAAGGCGAGACTGGCCATACCAAGCGCATAGAACGGCAGAGACGGCAAAAGATAGTGTTTATACTGCCTGGGGCTTACCATCAGGGGAAGCGATGCGCATAATGCTATCAGAAAGAAGAAAAATACATACCTGATATTGTTCCTGTTGCTCACGTTTTGCTTTCCTATAAGCAGCCAATGCAATAAGAAAACAATGCCTAGAATGATAAACGGATAGATGAGCGATTTGGCAATTGTTTTTACTACGAAAATCCGCGAGTAATCCACTTTCCGCTGTCCGGTCATGGTTGAAATGATCTGCTGGTTAAAGTAGGTGTGAATAAAATGATTGGATTTGGGATTTAAAAAAAGCGCCGCCACGAAGAGTGCTATTACTATGATTGCGACAAGGCTTATTGAGAGCACTTGCTTAATCCCAGGTGATCTAAATACGATCCAGTAGCACCAGGCGGCCACCAGAGGAAAAAGCGCTACAGGTCCTTTAATGAGAATACCCATACAGATCAACAGGCCGCTGATTGCTCCCCAGCTTAGTGAACGCCAGCCGGACTTGTCGAGCGCATAGAGCTGCGTCAGCACCGCACTCGTGGTGACAATCACTAGTTGATTTTCAAGATAATTATTGCGAAACGTATAGGTCACCAGAGGGATGACCAGAAAGAGAAGCGCGACGAGCCAATAATGATTGGCATAGTACGGAGGCAGATTGACTCGTGCCCAGATCAATCCCATGATGAGCAGAGTCAACGCCAGCATAACTGCCGAATATACCTGTTCGATATAAAAACCATCTCCGAACAGGCGGAAGAAGCCACTTTCGAGCCACAGACCCAGTGGCGGATGCTCGTAAAATTCTGAGAAGAAAGTACTGGAAAAGTGGGGAAGCCAAAATGATCCTTTGTATAGAGCAAGATTCCTCGCTATAGTGGCATAAATCAAACCATCGAGCGACAGGCCGTGCATAACCAGCCTGGGTATCAAAAACATACCATAAGCTGAGAGTACAAGGGAGAAAATACACCATTGAAGCCTGATGCTATTTACACTAACTGGTGAGGGTAAACTTAATCTTGGTAGCATGATTAACGTGAGTTCCGGATAATTATGCCTCATAGTTCAGCAGCTTAAGCCGATTTTGAGACAAGTTAAGGGACGGTTTTTTTTTTTTGGCTGATGGGTATAGGCCACCAAGCCGGCCAGGAGATTGACCATGCAGTTGATCACGCTCCGATGGCGGGTATGTTCAATCTGACTGATGTTTTTGAGTTGATCGTTGATGGTTTCGATGAGCGCACGTTTGCACAATAACAGCTTGTCGCCCAAGGGGAGCAGCTTATTCCACATGGTCTTGCGCAGTGATCTCCAGTATGTCTTTTGTTGGAAGGTGCTATGATCATTGCGAATGGCAACCAGAAATAAAGCCATAATGGATACGGATGGATAATTAATTTATCACCGTCGGTCAACAAGCATATGAAACCTGCTATAAAAGCACTTACCCAAGGCCAACTAGATGAATTTTTCAGGCCATAGATAATAGTTTTACTAATTAATATTGCCAACAGTAATACACCGATGATACCACTATAAAACCAGGTAGACAAGATAATATTATGGTAATGCGGGAATTGTATTTGTTCATTAATTACCACCCTTGAAGAGGTGGCTATACCATGTCCAAAAATCCAGGATTCCATAATGTGTGGCCATCCTTTTTCCCAAATCTCCGGTCGATAAGAAGTATTTCTTTCTGAAAGTGAATACAATAAATTAGGCTCGATAGCTAAACATGCTAACCCTATAAGTATGATCAGTGCTATGAGATATTTTGATCGTTGATTTCTAATCAATAAGCTGGCTCCCATCGTAACTAGCAATATAGCAAGTAAGGGGCCTCGACTTCTGGTTAAAACAATCCCCCCGAGACTGATAAAGAATGCTACCAAATACGCATTGCTCATTTTATCTTTTCCCCTGATATAAGATATCGAGCAGAAAGCAGCAACTGCCGCATAAATGGATGCTAATTGGACAGGATGATTGAGGCGTCCTAAGCCATCCATGCGTACTGCAAGGGGGTTTACCGAATACCATATCCAGCTAATCACTATTACATGCACGGTGACAGTCAGAGCAAGCCCAGGCCCTAGCCAGGCTAACCAATTATCACGGTATTGAGCAGTGGTGATAATGATTATTACAAAATATAAAATATATAAGCTCTCGAAAATATACTGTTGTAGTTTATCTTCTGGGGCGATGTTTGACCAG
>Ga0031654_10000509_pt1 | contig 10063 bp, 10 predicted proteins | sample FrelakmetCRP12CR_FD_55268 | JGI IMG/M metagenome (GOLD analysis project Ga0031654, IMG submission 55268) | Freshwater lake sediment microbial communities from the University of Notre Dame, USA, for methane emissions studies - CRP12 CR | ecosystem: Environmental > Aquatic > Freshwater > Lake >...
CATGCACCCAGCCTGGCGCCAGCGAGACAGCAGTTCAACCAGACCCCGCCGCGCCTCGTCGCGGCGCGACGCCGGGGTGAAGTCCTCCAAATCAACAATCAGGCCATCGGCACCGCTTTGACGCATGGCCTCATGGGCGCGCCTATCTGCCCCCGGTCCAAAGAGCCAGGTGCGCCGCAGGTCCGGGTCAAGTCGCATGGGCGTCCGCTTACAACGGTGTTCGCAAAGTCCGCTCTCGGGCGATTCTCACCCGGTGCGTCGACGGCAGCAATTGGCCGATTGCGGCCCGTCGAGGCAACGACGATCTGACACTGACTGCCAGATCATGTCTGCCTGAGGACGCGTTAAGCCGTCGCTCACGACCGTGCAGCAGAAGACAAAACCCGCCACGCGGGCGGGTTCGTTCTGTGATCGGCGGATTAGTGCCCTTGCCTGGAATCTTTCATCACCGCGCCGCTGCTCGCCGACCTCAACGGGCGCGCCACACATAGTTTTCGACTGACGCAGATCGACCCTATCCAGCCTGTCGCGAACGGCTGCTTTGCGACAGCAGGAAGAGGATCCCGGCGTGCTCCGGGGTCAAACTGGCGCCACTGAGGCGGCGCCACGATCTGCTCAGCCCAGGCTGCTCGGGGTGAGTTTCATCCACTTTCTCCTCAACGTTCGTTCCGCGATCAACGTGTCCCGCGCCACGTTGAGCCGATAGGTCAGGAACGTCCGGTCTCGCACATTCGACAGCCGCTCGGGCTTGAAGACTGCCGCGTTGATGCCGTCGCAGCGGGCCGACGGCGTGAGCAGGCCGTTCAACGCCTGCTCGTGAATGTAGCGGCCGACCTGTTGCGTGAAGGCGTAACTGGTGCGACTCACCAGGTCAGGATTGGCGGTTTGCCTGCCGCGCAGGTCGATCAACAGCGCATCGCAGCGCACGTCGAACACGCGCCGCTCGGACGTGATCTCGCGATCCTCGTCGGCATAGCTGTCAAGCACGAACCGATACCAGTGCCACGCCGTCTCGTACACGGTCGTCTCGATTTGCAGCGAGCCATACCAGACGCCGTACCGCGACCCATCGGAAAAGCGCGTCGCCTGCCAGTGCGCCGAATCGAACGTGTAACTGATCACGGTGCCGTAGTCGAACGGCCGTGTGATCGGCGCTGCCAACGTCGGGATGCGCTCCGCGCCTTCGGCGGCAATGGCGACCTTCCAGTCGGCGGGGTCGGGCGACAGGTCGTCGAACAGGTTTTGCGATGCGCGGATACCCGGGATGTTGCGGATGAGGTCGTCGTGGAAATCGACATTGGCGGCAAACAGATCCGCCTGCATCTACTGCCCGCGCTGGAAATCGAGATAGCGGCGCACCGAAAGCAGGCCCTCGAAACCGTGTTCGATGATCAGGTCCACCGGACGCGCGCCGAGTCGACGATTGGGCTGCGTCATCCAGCGGTAGGCAAGGTCCCTGTCATGCGGAAACAGCAGCCGCAGCGACTTGTGGATCCCCAGCAGATGCCCGACGCGGTCAAGCAGGTCGCGGCTGTCGGCGAGCGGCTCGCCTTCGCGGTAGCGTGACAGCGTGGTTCGACTGCCGGTCGACAGGCCCAGTAACGCCGCCTGCTCGGCCGCCGAAAGTCCCCAGTGGACCAACAGCTTCGTGATCATCGCAGCCAGGCGCGCGCGGGCACGACGGTCATTGAGGTCGACGTGCCTTTGTCTTTCAAGGGCGACTGGCATGTGGCCCTCCAGGGTCAAAATGTACTATCTGGTACAAAGAATGTACTCAAAAAGCGGGGACGTCAAGAGCTTCACGGACCTGGCCGATTGTGTTGCTTCGCGCCGTGCGCCGTCACCTCTCGTGCCTTCTCCCCGTCCGGGCCACAGCCGCGTCTTTGCCGCGCCGATTCGCGGATTTCTGAGCCCTGAGCCCGCAAACGCCACCTATGTGCGAACCGTGCATCGTGGCCGAGCCTCGCCGCTGGTGCATTCGACATGTTGCCGCCCATCGCGCGTTCGAGCATGCTTGCTGACACTCGTGTCGCAGAAGCATGTGAAGCAATCCACGAACAGTCGTCTGTTCCATAAGGCCCNTCACATGAGTACCAAGGTAAGCGAAACCGCCGTGCTGGTCCGTTCCGGTAGGCAAGGGTCCCGCGAACCGAGTGCCGAACCCCCGTGCCCGAACTGCGGCGCAGCGGTCACGGGCTCCTGGTGTTCGACTTGCGGCCAGTGGGCTCGAGCGGGTTCCGGTGCCACACGGCAGATATTGCATCGGCAATGGGAGCGAATCCGACACTCGGTCGTCGCACTGCTGTTTCATCCCGGCCAACTGACGGCGGAGTTTCGCGATCAACAGCGCGCGAGATCGATCGCGCCCTGGCGTCTAGCCTTTAACGCCATTTCTTTCTTCTTCGTGTTGTCGTTCGTCACTGATTTTCACATCACAAGCCTTGCCGAGCGAGACACCAGCGGCGTCGTTTCCTCGGCGGTTGAGCAGACGGTCGCAAGAACGCACTTGGCGCGCGAGACGGTCGTCGAGCGGGTCGAGCGCCGTTTCAATGCTATCTACACGGCCCTCGTGGCGCTTTCCGTCGGCACTTACACGCTGCTGGTCGGCTTGACGCATTGGCGCAGCCGGCAGCCATGGAGCGTCCACGTCGTGTTCGCGCTGCACTGGGTTGCCTGGATCTTCCTGGTTTCGGTCGTCTTCTTCGGTCTTGTCCACCTGTTTCGGGCCGGGTTTGCGCTGCCCGCGCCAACGATGCAACTCGCGCGAAGGATATTGTTCGGAATCCTCATAGTGCTCGGCGTTTTGTACGTATTCGTTGCGTTCAGGCGGGTCTACGGCGATCGACCGCTGGCGGCGCTGCTCAAGGGGATCGTCGTTGTGGCGGCCGGCTCGCTGGTTGATGACGTCGTTGTTGCCCTGGCGTTTCGCCTGGCGATCGCAAGCGTATGAGCCCGATCGGCTCGGGTGATCTTCCCGTCGCACGCGGTGGACGGGGAGCGCAGACCACTCACGGTTGAGCGTCCGCCCGCACCGGCCCCAGGTCGATTTTGCCGTCGACCGAGCGCGATCGGCTCCGCAATGCCGGGCCAAATGCCCTCAGGGACTCGTATCGTCCGGCTTCGTTGCCGCCGCCGGCGCAAACCGTTCCTGCACCGCAAGGAGTTGGTCTTCCGTGGTTGCCACGAGCCACAAGCGAGCGTCTTCGACGAGGTAGCGGTTGTGCTCCTTGAACGGGCCCATGACGGTGGCGGTCTTCCACTGCACCGGTCCGGCGCGGCTCTTCCTGCTGGAGGGCGTGCCCACCAGCAGGCAGTAGGGTCCCAGCGGCAGCGACACGAAGGGCTGTACCGGTCGCGCGCGCACGCGCCAGTCGATGAAGGGCGACTCGTTGATGAGCAGCGGCGCGGGCAAGCCGCAAAACACCGTGAAGTCATACAGCGCCAGTTGCTCGCGCACGCCCACGTACGTGCGCCGGATATCGTCGATGACCGCGGCGCGGATTTCGTCCTCGAACATCGGTTCCAGCGCGTAGCGCGCCCGCGCGCTCTGCGCATCGCGCTGATACGCGCAGACGAGACCGAGTTCCACGCAGTCCTGCGCCGCGCGCTGCACATCGGCCACCGCGCCGGCCTCTTCCGGCTTGCCAAGCTGGGCGGCGCGCAGGAAACGCGCCAGCCCGCCCTCATGAATCGCCGGGCCAGCGCGATGGGCATCGGCGTCGGCGTCTTTGCTCAGTGACACGTAGAAGATTTCTTCGGTCGCAAACCGCGCCTTCTTGCCGTCATCGAACTTGACCGCGCCGTCGCGGCAATCGAGATAGCGCGTACCGATGTGTCCGTGCTCCCAAACCCAGTTCTTCAGGAACGGACGCAGCGGGTGCGGTGATTCGCGATCGGTCAACCAGTGCTCCCTCAGTCGTTCCACGCCGCGATGATTTGATCGAGGCCGCGGCGATAGTCCGGAAATGCCGGCTTCCACCCTGGCACGCGCGGCCCCGGCGCTTGCGCCGGCATCGCGAGCGCGGCCTGCTGCATGTGCTCCTCACGCACGATGAGCTTGAAGAGAGTCTTTGCGATGAGCGGCGCGTGCAGCGGAAACCGTTTGCCGGTCCGGTGTGCGAAATCGTCCATGAACCGCATGAACGAGACCGGCGTTCCATCGGTCGCGTACAGAACCGCTCCGGCGTTGCGCGGCTTCGCAGCGGCGAGCAGCGCGCGCACCGCATCGTCGTGGTGCAGGTGATACTGAAGCGCCTTGCGCGGCCCCGCCCAATACGGCCTGCCAAGGCGAAACGCAGTGCGATACGCGCGCAGATCGCGGCTGGTGGGACCATAGAGATATCCAAGCCGCACCACGCACGCGGGTACCGATCCCGACAGAACCAGACGCTCGCACTCGAGAATGGTCTGGGCGATCGAGCGCAGCGGGTCCTTCTGCGGCTCGCCAATCACGAAGGCGAAGCTGGCGTGCACGAGGAAGCTCGCATCCGTGCGCAACGCGCGGCGCACCCCGGCCAGGGCGGTACGCGCGAACCCTTTCCACGCGTGTCCGTCGTGCAGCAGCGTGTTGGCCTGCTGGCCGGCGATGTTGACGTGGACCTTGCCCTTCGCGGGCACCCGCGACAACAGGCGACCCAGCTCGGAACGCGCACCGGTGATCATCATGCGCACTGATCCGGAGGGGCTGCGCCCGGGCCGTTCGGCAGGGCCTGCTTGGGCGGCCGGCGCGAGTCGCTCATTGCCACATCATGCCGTGTGCGGCCGCGGATGGACAGTGGCATTCGGCAATCTCATTGGGCCCATCGTGCGGATGCGTGCGGCGAACGGTCCGGCGCTACTTCGCAACCCAGACCACGTGCGCCTGGATCCTGCCGTCTACGTTGGCACGACCAAAGCGCCGCGCGATCGCTTCGGCGGCGAGGTGCGTGGCCTCGCAAAGCCGGGCGGCCTCCCCGTGCCTCGATCTCGTTGCGCAGCGGTGTCCCATGGCAATACGCGAGTGCGGGGATGAGCGCAGACTCCGCGCGGCTGCGCGCCGCAAGGGTGACGATGTCGGGTGTGGCGGTGAACCCTGCACCCGCCAGATCCAGCGCGATCAGTTCGCGGTCGTGGTAGCCGTGCGGTGTGCGTGCCAGGAAGCGCGGCGGATCGGCCGGAAATAGTTCCGCCAGCGCGGTCGTCACCACGTCGGCAAATTCGTTGTCCTCGATTCGGTCCCACACGTTGAAGAGGAACAGCCCGCCCGCGCGCAGAACGCGCCGCACTTGCGCGAATGCCCTTGGCTTGTCGGCGAAGAACATGACGGAAAACCGGCACACGACGGCGTCGAAAGACTCGTCGTTGAACGGAAGGTTCATCGCATCCGCTTGGCGCCATTGCACCGGGCGCGCCGTTCCCACTTCCGCCGCGCGATCGAGCATCGGCTGATTCAAGTCCGTGGCCGTGATCGCCACGTGCTCAGGCAGCGCCGCGGCGAGCGCGCGCGTGGCGACGCCTGTGCCGGCCGCGACCTCGAGCACCTGCGCGAGCGGCCGCAGCACCCACCGGAGCGCGAGGTCGTGCGCGTACGGCTCGAAAATCAATGGCACCAGATGCGTGTCGTAGAGCTGCGCAATGGAGCCGTCAAACACCTTGTCGGTGTCGTTGCGGGTCATCAATCTGCCTCGCGAGATCCCACCGGACCGCACATTATGCGGCGGCAGGCTGCGTTGCGCTTCGCCGCAGCAACACCGAGGCAAGCAACGCGGAGGCGATCATCAGGAACAGGCTCACGGCATTGAGCACGGGACTCGCGCCTTCGCGCATGCGTCCGTACATCATCACCGTCAGCGGCGGGTCGGAGCCGACCAGCATCAGTGTCGTGTTGAAGTTCTCAAAGCTCATCAGGAATGAGATCGCGGCCGAGCCGATCAGCGCCGGGCGCAGGTAGGGCAGGGTGATCGATCGCAGCACCTGCGCGCGGGTTGCGCCGAGGTTCAGTGCCGCTTCTTCCAGCGACAGGTCGAAGCGTTTCAGGCGCGCGGCGATCGTCAGCGTGGCGATCGACACGATGTAGGAGAACTGCCCCAGCACAACGAGCGGCAGTCCGGGGCGCAGGAACTCCAGCTCCAGGCCCCACAGGTCGTCGGCAAGTTGCGCGAGCCGGCTCGCAAACGCGAGGATCGAGATGCCGAGGATCACGCCGGGAATCACCAGCGGCGCCAGCATCGCCAGCGACAGCAGCGACTTGCCGCGGAACTGCGCGCGCTCGAGCAGGAATGCGTTGGCGGTCCCCACCCCGACCGACAGCAGCGTGACCCAGCAGGCGACGACTGCGCTGGTGCCGACGCTGGCCAGCAGCGGCGCATCGGCAAACAGGCCGACGCGCTGCGCGCCGCCCGTGAACCAGTCGAGCGTGAAGCCGCGCCATGGCGGTGCCGGATAGTTGGCGTCNTTGAACGCAAACACCGCCACGACGAGCAGCGGCACGAACAGGAACACGAAGAACGCCGCGACGAACGCGGCGGTGCCGTAGCGGGTCAAGGGCGAGCGCGGTAGCGATGGAATCATTGCTGAGCCGGGTCAAAGTGAACTAGCCATTCGCCCTGGGCCAGTCGAAGGGCTCAGCCCAAACGGACCGGGTCTGGAACAGGGTCGACATCGGCTTTGCGTCCCTACGAGCGCCGCATCACATCACCGAAGCGTTGGCCGGTCGCCGCCAGTCCGACCCAGACGATGAGCGTCGACAGAACGAGCAGCAGGAAGCCGAACGCCGCGCCCTGTTCCCAGTTGAAGCGCGTGATGAACTGGGTGTAGATCTGCTCGGTGAACCAGAGCGAATTCTTGCCGCCGAGCAGCGTGGGCGTCAGGTAGTTGCCGAGCGTGAGCATGAAGACGACGATCGCGCCGGCGGCGATGCCAGGTGCGGCGTGCGGAATCACGATCCGGCGCAGGATGTTCCAGCCTGTACCGCCGAGGTTGTAGGCCGCCTCGATCAGCGAATCGTCGAGCGTCTGCAGCGCGTTGACGAGCGGCACGACCATGAACAGCATCGAGGTATAGACGAGCCCCACAAGAATCGTTGCGTCGTGATACAGCAGTTCGGGCGGCGCGGAGGTCAACCCGAGATCCGTCAGGATGCGCGGCACGACGCCGGACTCGCGCAGAAGAATCATCCAGCCCAGTGTGCGCACCGTTTCGCTGACCCAGAACGGAATCAGGCACAACACCAGCAGCAGCGACTGCAGTCGCGTGCGTGCGACCTTGGCGATGAACCACGCGGCCGGAAACGCGAGCGCGAGCGTGCATGCCGTGGCAACGATCGACATCACGGCGGTGCGTACGAAGGTGTGCCAGTACAGCGGCTCCTCGAAGAAGGTCAGGTACTGCTTGACGCTGTATTCGTACTCGCGCGGTGCCACGCGTGCACGCAGCGAAAGCACGGCGAGTTCGACGTGCGGCAGAACGACCAGGCCTGCGAGCCACAGCAGCGCGGGCGCCAGCAGCAGGAGCAGCGCAAGTCGAGAGGCACTGACCACGCCGGTGTCGGGCGTGGCGACGTCGCGCGCCTGAGGAACGCGCATGGTCAGGATGCGCGCGCGGACTTGAATGCCAGCGCCCGTTCAGGCGCGAAACCAAACGCGACCGCGGCGCCGACCGCGAGATCGGCGAGCTGCCCGGTCTGCGGCAGGGCCATTCGCACCTCGGCACCGCTCGTGTCTTCGCGCACCAGCACCGACGAGTTGGCGCCGTCGAACAGCAGGCTCGTGACGCGCCCCGCAAAGTGCTGTGCCAGCGTGCCCAGCCCGGCGGTCTCGGCGCTACGCGCGACGACGGTCATTTCGGGGCGCACGAAGACTTCGGCGGTGTCGCCGGCCGCCAGTCCGTCCTGCGCGCGCGCACGCACGCTGAGCCCGTCGCGCGTGCGTACCTGCACCACGCCGGCGTCGATGCCTTCGACCTTTCCTGCGAAGCGATTGCTGGCGCCGACGAACCCGGCCACAAACGGCGTGCGCGGTTCGTAATAGAGTTGCTGCGGCGAGCCGATCTGCTCGAAGCGCCCGGCATTCATCACGGCAACCGTGTCCGACAGCACCAGTGCCTCAGACTGGTCGTGCGTGATGTAGACGAACGTGGTGCCAAAGTCGGCCTGCAGCTGCTTGAGCTCGATCTTCATGTGCTCGCGCAGTTTCAGATCGAGCGCGCCGAGCGGCTCGTCGAGCAGCAGCAGCGTCGGTTCCAGCACCAGGCTGCGGGCGATCGCGACCCGCTGTTTCTGCCCGCCGGACAACTGCTCGATGCGCTTGTCCTGCGCGCCCGGGAGACCGACGCGCTCCAGCATCCCCGTCACGCGCGTTCGGATGTCGCTGCGCGCCTGGCCGCGCTGTGTGAGGCCGTAACCGACGTTTTCGCCGACCGTCATCATCGGAAAAAGCGCCAGGTGCTGGAACACCATGTTGACCGGCCGGCGATTCGGCGCAATGCCCGTCATCGATTTGCCGCCGATGCGGATCTCACCCGTATCGGGCGCGATGAAGCCCGCGATCATCCGCAGCAACGTCGTCTTGCCACAGCCCGACGGACCGAGGATCGAGAAGAAGCTGCCGCGCTTCACGTCGAACGTCAGCTCGGCCACCGCCGCGTGCGCGCCGAAACGCTTGCTGACGTGATCGACTTCGAGGTCGTTGCTCATCGGTCAAGAAAAACGGCGCACCGGGGGGTGCGCCGCTCCGCCGCCGGAAAGGGGCGCGTCAGTTCGCCGCCTTGACGCGATCGAGGATCCGCCCTTCGATTTCCTCGAGCCCCGCGGGCACGGCGGGATACCACTTGATGTTCTTAAGCGCCGATTCCGGAAAACTCTTCGCGAACTGCGCCTTGAGCTTGTCGTCGGTCATCTTCTGGTCGGCGCCCTTCGACGCGGTGAAGTTGCCGGCCGACGCCGCGACCTTGGCCGCGATCTCCGGCTGCATGTTGAAGTTGATCCAGGCATAGGCGGCGTCATCGGCGCGCCCCTTCGCGGGCAGCGCGAAGGTGTCGACCCAGCCGAGCGCGCCGGACTTGGGCGCGATGAAGTCGATCTCCGGTTTCTCGCCGTTCAGCTTCCAGCCGCCGGTGTCCCACATCATCGCGCCGACGAGCTCGCCGCTGCGGATGCCGTTGAGCAACTGGTCCTTGTTGTCCCAGAAGAACTTGACGTTGCCCTTGCACGCAGCGAGCTTCTTGCCCATTTCTTCCATCAGCGCCGTGTAGGCCTTGGCGTCGCCGTAAAGTGCAAAAGGATCCTTGCCGCTGGCGAACGCNAGCGCGATCAGCGTCGGCCGCTTCAGCCGCACCGCCGTCTTGCCCTTGAACTTCGGATCGCACAGATCCGTGTAGTCGCTCATCTGCGCGGCCTTGGTGTTGACCACCAGGCCGTCCGTTCCCCAGATGTGCGGCAGCCCGTAGACCTTGCCGCCCAGCGTGGTGTTCTTCTTCGTCGCGTCGAGCATCGATGTGATGAACTGGTCGGTCTTGATCTTGGACAGATCCATCGGCTTGTAGATGCCGAACTCCTGCTGCGGGCCGGTGATGCGGTCCTGCGACGGCTGCGCCAGATCGAAGCCGGCGCCGCCGGTGGCGCGCAGCTTGGAAATCATCTCCTCGTTGTTGGAGAGCGTGATCTCGACGTCGATGCCGGTTTCCTTCTTGAACTGCTCGACGACTTCCTTGGGCACATAGTCGGCCCAGGTGATCAGCCGCAGTTTCTTTTCCTGCGCTACGGCCGTCCCGGCCACGCCGAGCGCGATCGCGGTTGCCGCCAGCACGGCATGGATGACCTTCATGGCTTGCTCCTCTCCGATGAATGGAATGCACAGCGTTGCGCCATGGGCGCGCGACCGGCGCGTATCGTTGCACCGCCCACGCGCAGCGTCAATCGCAACAAGGGGGGCAGCGTGTGACCGGCGGGTTACATCGGTCGGAACAGATGCGCGTAGGTGTCGCGTTGAACTGGTGTGGCGCACGCGCTTGCGATGCCACGCACGAGCGAGTGGCATCGCAAGCGCGTGCGCCGAATCCGCCCGGCGCGGCGACGAATCGGGGCGGG
>Ga0031654_10000510_pt1 | contig 10059 bp, 7 predicted proteins | sample FrelakmetCRP12CR_FD_55268 | JGI IMG/M metagenome (GOLD analysis project Ga0031654, IMG submission 55268) | Freshwater lake sediment microbial communities from the University of Notre Dame, USA, for methane emissions studies - CRP12 CR | ecosystem: Environmental > Aquatic > Freshwater > Lake >...
GCCCTGGGCATAGCGGAGTCGGGTCTTACTAGGCTCGTTAGAGAAGGCTACAATCTCTTGGGATTGATAACGTTTTACACTACNGTCGGACCGGAACTCCGGGCATGGACGTTGCCTCGGGGATCAAAAGCGCCGGAAGCTGCAGGAAAGATACATAGTGATATGGAGAAGGGTTTCATAAAGGCGGATATCATACATTACAACGATTTTATCAGAATGGGCAGCCTGTCTCAAGCGAAGGAGGCAGGGCTCATCAGAATCGAAGGAAGGGATTATATTATAGCCGATGGCGATATTGCTTACTTCAGATTTAATGTCTGAAGGGAAGGCATGACTTCAAAGGAAGCAATCTAGGAGGTTCTGCTACTGTCAAGTTAAGTATCGTTCAGGACATATAATGGCACGTATTTTTGCTTGTAATCAATTGATGTGCTTATCAATCTTTTTTCGTTCTCTGATTAATTTATAACGAGAAATGCTTAAATGCTTGGCCGCTGCAGTCTTATTGCCGCCGCTTATTTCCAGAGCATTTTCGAGAATTTTTTCCTTAATATCACTCATGATCCTCTCCGTCACCACGGTGTAATCTATTTCACCAGAGGAGAGAGCGGGAAGAAATTTTTCAATTTCGACTTTGAGATATTTATAATTGGGAGCAGCCTTTATCTCGGCGGGAAGATCGTCAGGCGAGATAATTGTGCCGAGTTTCTGTAATATCATGACGCGTTCAATTATATTTTTCAACTCCCTTACATTCCCTGGCCAGATATAGGCTTTCAAAATAAGCTCTGCTTCTTTACTGAACCCTCTTATTTTTTTCCCGAACTTCCTGTTGAACTCTTCTATATAGTGCCTTGCCAAGAGAAGTATATCATCATATCTTTCACGAAGGGGCGGGATCATAATAGGGACAACCCTTATTCTGTAAAAAAGATCTTCCCGAAATGATCCTTCACTTACCATTTTAGCCAGGTCCATATTTGTTGAAAAAATGAATCTTACGTCAATGGGTATATTTTCTGTTCCGCCAAGACGCCTGACATAACCGTTTTCCAGCATTCGTAAGAATTTTACCTGCAGTTGGATGCTCATATTTCCGACCTCATCCAGCAGCAGAGTGCCCCCATTTGCATATTCCAGAAGGCCTATTTTCCTCTTTCGCGCGTCCGTAAATGCTCCCGCTTCATATCCAAAAAGCTCACTTTCCAGCAGCGTCCCTGGAATTGCAGCACAATTGACATCGACAAAGGGTTTGGAAGATCTGTTGCTCTGTTTGTGAATGGCGCGGGCAATCAATTCCTTGCCGGTGCCACTTTCGCCCTGAATCAATATGTTTGTATTATGCGACGCTACTTCCTCAATTACATGGAAAATACCGTTCATCTTCTTTGATTTGCCGAGAATATTGTGAAACCCCAAAAGGATACCTTCCCTCTCCTTTAGTTTTTCGACTTCCGTCTTGAGGGATTCCGCTTCAAGCGAAAGCATGGAATGCATAATCACGTTGTCATATGAGGTAACCGCATTCTTAGCGAGTATGTCCAGGATATTGATTTGATCATGGGTGTAGCTGCCTGATCGCTTTGCAAGATACAGCGCGCCTTTGAACTTGTCCTTGATATGAAGGGGAAATGCTATTTCCGAATGGAAACCATCATAAACAGGGTAGGTCAAAAATCCCTCATCAGTTTCCCGTCGTACGACAATGCTATGAGTATCCATTGCCTGACTGATAATGCTCTTGCCTATTATCCCATCATAAGCCTTTCTATCCTCGATAAATACCTTCCCACCATCAGTGACAAGGCACCGATCCTTTTCGATGTCCAAGAAATATACGAGGACTCTATCGGCGCTCGCAATTTCAAGCGCACTCTTGTTGAGAATGTCGATTATCCGATTATCAAGGATGCGACTCACATTTATCTCGGACACAGCCTCCTGAAGAATCATCAACTGACGGATCTTATCCGCATTCGTCGCAAAGAGCCTTGTGTTGTGGATAACAATGCTCATCTGACTGGCAAATGTCAAAAAGAGACTAATCTCCTCAGTGAAAAATTTTGTTTCCTCCTTGCACCACGCCGCTATTGTTCCTATGACATCATCGCCTATCTTAAGGGGCACACACACAATAGAACCCTTACTAAGAATCTTCGTCAACATGCGGTCAGTTTCCGTGATCCTCGGATCGGTTGCTGCATCCTCGATAGCAATGACTTGGCCTGACTTTGCCACTTTTGTTGATAGACAATCATGTTCGTGAATATTCAGGGCAACGGAAAAGGCCCTTGCTGTTTCTTCGGGATTGTAATTCTTTACGACCTTGGTTTCCAGATACTGCTTCGTCTCATCAAAAAGTCTGATTATCCCCATGTCGAAACCCATTGTATCGACAACCTCATCCAGAATTCTAGCCAGTATTTCATCCACCTTGGAGGGAGCGGTAAGAAAGGCACTTATCCGAAAGATACTTTTCAGCAACTTATCCTTATCAAGCAAAGGAGTGCTGGATGTTTCGATGCGTAAATTGTCACCACCATTTATTCTTGCCATGCTTAAATTATTCCCTTTCCAAAACAATTACGCCTCGTGCAACATGATGCTGAGGGCTGTAGTAAGCTTCACGGTGTCCTCATCTGCTCTTCGCAATCTCGCACTTACAATCCGCCCCAGATTCAGCAATATCCGGTAACCAAGTTCATAATCTTCTTCGGCAACCTTCAAGAAGTCATCCTTCTTCATTTCATACATAACACAATCCGTGACTGCCTTTACGGAAGCAGTTCTTCTTTGTTCCTCAAGGAGAGCTATCTCCCCAAAAACGGCACGCTGCTTGCCATCCAGTCTCGTAAATACCTTATTTTTCCCCGACTCTTCATTATCTGTGTCGTCTACAACAAGACTCTTTGCGACCTCGACGGTACCATCCAGGATAATATACATAGTATCTCCGATATCGCCCTCTCTCATGATGATCTCATTGGCCGAAAAGGTAACCTTNCGGAGTATATCCATAATTCTTTGGATTTTTTCTAAAGTCAGGTTTCTAAAAAGAGCAATATCCTTCAAAGTAGCAATATCCGTATCCATCAATCATCCCCCAAAGTATTACCTCTGCATGTCTTGCAGCGTATGCCACCTTCCAGAAATTGTAAGAACCTTCTATACGAGACTCATAAGAGACTCTTGCCCCTCACTTCATCTTGCCGGCATTGCCCTCGAAAGTATCACAGCAAATTGCCCGTCTTTTATGATGTACCCNTCGTCCGGATTTAAGATAAACTGCATCTCTTCCCGCTTATAAAAAAAATCTTTTTTTGATTCCTTCATTTTATCCTTGATAAAGGTATCAATAATGGAGGTATCATCCGATAAAATATCTGCCAATTTCATTGCCTTCTTTTCCGTTAAGAGGCCTATTAGGATAGCGTGTCGTTTTNCCCTGTAAAATAACGACAGCTCTTTAAATGTATTGCCTATGAAACTTCGAGGAATTTCTACTCTCCATAATTTGTTGGCGTCTCCCAACGATAGTATGCTCGAAAATATTTTAGGGAGACCGGGAGAATTAATCGCACTGGCCAGAAGTGAACCCACATGCTCGCCTCTGACAACTATTTCATCGACATTTGCGCGCTTTAAATGCTGCTTGTTTTCACTTTCCAGGAGTTCGGCGATCGTTTTAACATTGGGTGCTATAGATTTGATCGCCAGAGCGGCAAGGGTTGTTCTTTCATCAATCCGCTCGCGCGGATGGCTTCCCGATGTGTCTGCCATAATTAAGGCAAAGGCAGCCTTGGTAATATTAGCCCTTGAAAGAACATCTTCATGTACGTAATTGCCCCTGAGAAATCTCAGGTTGTATTTGTCATACTTGAGCTTGAGGGAGTCGACATCGTCAACGGAAAGTTCATTTATCAGGATAATAGGTGTGTCTTTCATAGAACCGTATGTCGTCAGTGCCTGGATCACTTCTTCTGTATGCTGATTCCATCCGCATATAACAATGTGATCTTTATCTTTGACAGTTTCCAAACCTTTTCCCTCCTTAATCTTCCGTTCGATAAATATGGAGGCGATAGTTGCAGTGAAAAGAGACATTAATCCTACACCTACAAAGATGAGTATCAATCCAACTACTCTTCCACCCACCGTTATGGGATATATGTCACCATAACCGACAGTACCCATAGTTACTACTGCCCACCAAACTCCATCCCATAAAGAACGAATCGTAGAATCTTCCCTGGCACGTTCAAAATAGCAGACGCTGGTCGCACTGATAAAGATAACACTCAGGATGACGGTGGCAATTTGAACAAACCGCTCCCTGTAAAATACTCTCAAGAACTTTAAGACCATCGACATATGTTGTCCAGATAATCACGCTGCACCGGGTCAGCCTTATTTGCCCTTAGTCCGGAATATAGAATGATTTCGTCCATGAATAATAAATCAACTCTTTCCGTATTCAAAGAATCGCATGGAGAAAGTGGCCCTGCCTTGAGTTGCAGAACGCAGGTCCGTCGAATATCCAAACATTTCCTTTAGAGGCACTTTGCCCCTGATCTCACTTATCGTTCCCTTTGGCGTGACCGCTTGAATTTCCCCGCCTCTTGCATTTATGTCCCCTATAACCTCACCCATAAATTCCCCCGGCACGATAACATCTACCATCATGATCGGCTCAAGCAGTATTGGATCAGCCTGCAAACACCCATTTCTGACTGCAGATGCTGCGGCTATCTTATAGCCGAGCGTCGTAGATTCCCCTTCTCTAAAAGATCCTCCAGTTATCGTTACTTTAATATCCACAATGGGGTAGCCACTGATTACACCGCTGAGAGTTGCTTCTTCAATACCCTCGTGGATGGCAGGATAAAATTCTTCGGGCATCACGGTTTCGCCGGTCTGTCTGATAATCTCATTGCCTTCTCCCCTACTTCTGGGCTCAAGCAATAACCGAACATGACCAAAATGTTTTCTTTCGCCAAGTTCTTTTTCAAAGAGGCCTTCAACTTCTATTTTCTTTTGAATAGTCTCCCGATAGACAACCCTGGGCTTACCGACATTTACATAGGCGTTAAAATCTCTCTTTAACCTATCAATGACGATTTCCAGATGAAGTTCTCCCATGCCTGAAATTACGGTTTGAGCGGTCTCCTCATTATACTTCACTGCAATCGTAGGATCTTCTTCCATCAGTTTGGCCAGTGCGACGGTCAGCTTTTCTTGATCCGCCGGGGTTTTTGCCTCTATGGCCTGACTTATAACAGGTTTNTAAAACTCAATAGGTTCGAGAAGAATCGGACGGGACTCGTCACATATCGTATTTCCCGTCGTTGTATCTTTGAGACCCAGAACAGCAACTATATCTCCGGCACCGCACCTGTCGATTCTTTCCCGTTTATTGGCATGCATTTTCAATAGTCGCGCAATCTTTTCCTTTCTCCCCATGCTGGCATTATACACAGCATCGCCCACTTCTAAACGGCCCGAATAAACCCTAAGATAAGTTAGCTTTCTTCCTTCATCCTGCCTGATCTTGAACGCCAGGGCGGCAAGGGGCTCATCGTCGCTGCTGTATCTCACCTCTTCCTTTTTCGTTACAGGATTGAAACCCTTAATCGGGGGGATATCCTCTGGAGAGGGAAGAAAGTAAACTATAGAATCGAGTATGGGTTGAATGCCTTTATTTCTCAGGGCAGAACCGCACATAACAGGGACCGCCTTTAAAGAGATAGTTGCCTGCCTTATGGCTCTGATTATCTCTTTTTCCGAAATAACTGTTTCATCCAGATATTTCTCCGCAATATAGTCATCCATCTCGGCAAGTGATTCAATGAGTTTCTCACGATACTCTTTGACCTGCGGGAAAATGTCAGATGGAATATCTGATAACGAAAAGGATGACCCAAGAGTAGTATCGTCCCATATAACTGCCTTTTGTCTTACCAGATCTATGATGCCTCTAAAATTATCTTCCTCACCCAGAGGTATCTGTATCGGTAGAGGTACTGAGTTAAACCTTTCGCCCATGGTCTCTATGGTACCAAAATAATCGGCACCGACTCTGTCCATTTTATTGATAAATGCTATTTTGGGAACTCCATGTTTATCGGCCTGGTGCCAAACTGTTTCTGATTGCGGTTCAACGCCACCAACTGCGCAAAACACAACTAGTGCTCCATCCAGAACTCTTAGGCACCGTTCAACCTCCATCGTAAAATCCACATGCCCNGGTGTATCAATTATCTGGATTTCGTGATTTTCCCAGGTGCAGGCTGTAACAGCTGAAGTAATCGTTATCCCTCTCTCCTGCTCCTGGGGCATCCAGTCCATCGCAGCTTCGCCATTATGGACCTCACCCATCTTGTATAGTATTCCTGTGTAGAAGAGCACTCTTTCGGTGACGGTGGTCTTACCGGCATCTATATGGGCTACGACACCGATATTTCGTGTTCTTGAAAGCTTCTTTTTTGAGGCCATAGACCTGAGAGGGAATGTCTTTGCGGGTATTATCCCTCTTTTGCACCCGGTGCCAATATGTCCTTATTCATAGTGAAGGGCTGCCTAGTATCAACATGCCCTTTTATAGAATCCACTTCCTTCCCGTTTATCAGTAGCTTCACCCTTTTAATACTATTGACATTGCGCGTCAGAGTATTGGTAAGCGAATATATTGTCGCCATTTCGCTGGAACTGCCACCCGGATGTTGCTTGACAAGATTCTTATCAAAGCTGACGTAAGCCGTTTGCTTATCATCTATTCTAATATTGTCCAGAGCAACCCCCTCCGGGAAGGTCCTTACAAGCTTCGTCTTAGACCCGTCAAGCAAGGCCTTTACCAGCTCCCTGGCCTTGTCCTGGTGATTTTCCTCCTTTGGAATGTACCTCTTTTCCGGAACTAAAAATCGTTCATTCGCATCGGAAAAATATAACACGACCTCCTGTTTTTCTTTCTTCGCGACGGCGTCCTTCGTTGGCGGGAACACATATTCGAAAATGATTACAAAGAAAAGTATGAGGCACGCTACAACGGTAGCAACAATCAAAAAAAGGAAAGACTTCTTCATACGTTTCTTTTTCTTCTTTACATTTATCTCATCCGTTCTCCTCTTCTTCTTTGTGGCCATAGTCAATCTTTCTCCTCAGTTACTAAAAGCGGCGATAATGTAGGGTATTTTTGCAATACTGTCAAGCATAGAACAGAATCAAATCATCAATTGCAAAGCGAAGAAAGGCTTGAGAGATATAAACACGGCTCTATGATACGATTTTACGTCGTCACCGGCCTTCAATTAACTCTTGGCTGGAAGCCGCACGCTGATTTCAATTATGTTGTGGAAAGATTAAATTGCCTAGGTTTGCTTTGGCACTGCTTCATGGAGTGGTTGACGAGAGGTCTTCATTTCTATTTATTATCACTGCTGCAACCATTCACCCACCAATCGCTTTTATCTTTGAACCACCACTCAGAAGAATCTGTTTTAGTGATGCTAAGGGCCAGCTTTCTTGCGGTATCAGTATGAAGTCGTCTTCTCGCAAATTCAATCCAATCGTCCGTGTACTTATTGCCCAGATCACCATATTCCTTCAACTGAAGAATCAGAGCAAGCTGGTCGGCATCGTGGGCAATAAGAGCCTCCCTTGTCTTCTTCTCGTTAAATTCGTCAATGATGGACTTGATTTCATCGCCGAAGAACAATGTCTGAGTCAGCTCTCTTATGGCTCTTTCCTCGTGCACCGTAACATACTTCTTATACATATAGTTCATATCGCCGGTTCTGGCTTCGGGAAGATCATGAACAAGACATATTTTCAGTACCTTCAATTCGTCGAGATCAGGTTCAAGTTTGCTTAAGGCATAGCCAATGAATATCGTTCGTAGAACATGTTCAGCCACCGATTCGCAACCAGAGCCCAAAAATCTAAAACCTGTTCTGGGGGTTTTTTTTAACATGCCCACTTCAAATAAGAAATTCGCTATGCTGTCCATATTATTCCTTTTTCATCATTTTTATTCTATTTTCCATCATATCCGAGACTCTCTTTATCTGCGATTGAAGTGATGCAATACCGTCCGGTTTCATAGACAGCAACCTATCGATCTGCGATTTCCAGTATTCCAATACAGATATTTCGTTTTCCTTCAGTTTTCTATCAAACCTCGCCTGGAGCTCTTTGACAAAAGCTGGATTTCTTTCCATATCAGCCATTGGCTATCCCCATTTAACAAATATCGTCATCACATCATAAATTTTTTTTATTATATCATTAATGTTTGTTCTTGCAACTATTGATATTAAAAAACGCCGAATCCGAATATCCATAAAGTTCATAATTTCAATATTGAATGCACGTAACGATATTGAGATTTTACTTTGCACAATAGCTTAATTATGTTAGTAACACTGATACTCACCGAGTCTTGTAAGAGCTGCTTTTAACATCTTTAAAGCTGTTCAATATTTTAACGAGGTATGGTTATGGGCAATCGTCGTCTGAGATTATTCTATCTCATTCTTCTTTCTTTGGTCTTTCTCGCCGTCACATCTAAAGATTCTTTTGCGGAGGAGGATACGGCCCATCTTTCACTTCAAAAAACAGCAAAACTAAGTCCAAAGACTCGTCCGTACGTAGTTAAGGAGGGGGAGTGGTTCCTTCACATCATGAGAGCCCAAGCGGGAATAAGATCACACCGGCTCACCATAATAAGAAAACTTAACCCTGAAATAAAAGATCTAAACAAAATTAAACCGGGCCAGGTCGTTATACTTCCGGAAATGGAACGACCCGCTATGCCCGAGAGGCAGGATAGTTCCCCGACAACGAATTATACGATAAGAAAAGGCGATTCTATAAGCCGCATTGCCATGCGTGAACTAAATGTGAAATTTCCGGAGCTTAGAAAAGCTGTAGATGATATTAAGCAGTTGAACCCAGGTATCAAAAACTACAACATGATATATCCGGGACGGGCTTTGCGACTGCCACTGAGAAGCATATTCATTACTAAACAGGAAGTCCAGGCTCCGGAAGCAGAATCATCACCGAAAGTCGTTAATGATGAAGCCAAAGACAAACCTGTCATTCTGCCACAAGCCCATCTTGACATCATAAAGGTCGTTATCAATAGAATGAATGGGTCACTCATAACGCTGGGCAAATACTATATTCCCATTCCACAGTTAGGACAGGTGACAATTGATTGTTCCACGATACCTATTGTTGAGTTAGATGATGGAAGTTCGATTTTATTGGATTTCACCAACAGGATACCAGACACCTTGAAGAACATGATTCAGTCAACCTGGAAAAACTATCATTCCGTTCAGATAGAAAATAGTGACGATACTGCTGCAATCCTTCAAAAGATTGTCAATGCCTCAAATATATATACAATGACGAAGAGGACAACCCCATACACTATAGGAAACAGCCCGCCACTTCTGCTCTCCATCGACTGGATAATCACAAAAAAAGCTCAGGATAACAAGCCTTACCTCCAGGGGCTGTCATTTGTTTCTGACAATTCCCGCCTATTGCCCAAACCCATGATTCAATATGCCGAGAGAAACGGCATGATCATGACAGAAATACTAGATGGACAGGGTATAGTGAGCGCACCAGATGAAAAGTATGCCTCACCACAAGTGTTAAAAATGAACGTCAGCACTAACGTGGAGCTGGTCAATTCCCTGCTTAATGAACTCGGATATCAGACAACCAGAGACTCTGAGGTCGGAATACTTGACGCCTCCGCAAGCGGCTTCGACATTTCCATAAAGGCCGATCTGCTTGCAAGAAAAGGNGATAAGCAAATAATGATCCTTTCAAAAAAAATCCCCCAACAATTCATTGACAGTTTGAAAGCCCGGGGCATCGAGACAATTTCTCTCGATGGCGGAGAAATGAAGAAAAAGGTTATCGAGAATGTCCTGCTGGCTGTAAATATTCCTGTCTCATTTGCCAGCTTCTCGTTCTCAGTCCCTGAAAAGACCGATAAGCCCGCAGGCACCATAAGCCTTCATGCCTTTAAAATAACACGAGACA
>Ga0031654_10000513_pt1 | contig 10051 bp, 9 predicted proteins | sample FrelakmetCRP12CR_FD_55268 | JGI IMG/M metagenome (GOLD analysis project Ga0031654, IMG submission 55268) | Freshwater lake sediment microbial communities from the University of Notre Dame, USA, for methane emissions studies - CRP12 CR | ecosystem: Environmental > Aquatic > Freshwater > Lake >...
GCAATTTCAACCCCGGCGGGTGTGAGACCATTCACGACCTGATCCGTTTCGTCCATGAAATGGCCATGCTGGAAATGTTTCAAATCGGCGAAGACCTGGAGGCGGGCCCCGGGATCGCGGTCCGCCTCCGCTCCCGTTTGCCCTTGAATTTGTATGTGGTCGACCTGGGAGGCGGACTGGCGGCCGACTCGGAGGCCCGGGAGGTGGGTCTGGAAAATATCACCTCCATCCCCTTCAAGGCCTTGCTCCAGGGGATGACCTCTGAAGGCGTGGAATGGCTGGGACAGAATAAGATGGACTGGGGGGGGTTTGCTTCCATAGTGATGGAATCCATCCTGCGGGATCCTCAACAAGAGGGCGCCATGGGGGGAATCAGCTACGCCGTCATCTCGGCCAAATACCTGAATTTCAGTTCCCGCCTGGGTTATCACTTTGCCACCCTGGATACCTATTGCGGTCAGAATATCAACAACAATTACATTACCTTCTATTTCAAAGGCGGGGCGGCGGATATCGAACGGCGGACCCGCCGGGCCCTTCTGGTGGCCTCGATCCTCAAACGCCTGGGTTTTATTGTGGAACAAAAGGGCGATATGATTCGCGGGCAGCTAAAAAAACACGACCAGGAATTAATCCGGGAAAAACTGGACCTGATGGGCCGGCTCATGGGTTCCGTACGCCTGCTGGACATGGTCCTGTCCGATGACGGGAAAATCGACTGGTTTGTGGAGGAGTTCTTTAAGGGGAATTATACCTTCCAGCCGCCGGCGTCGACGATGTCTCCGCCGGCGGAAACACGAAATCCGAATTCCGAATTCTGATCCGCTAGGGGCAGGGATTGTGCTCAATCATATCTGGCTGGCCCTGATTCTCCTGGGCAGTTTATTGGCCATTGGAAAAGACACGGTTGACCTGGCCGTTAACCGCTTCCGGAACGGGCAGGAACTGGTCATTTCCCTGGAATTCGACCCACCCTTTTCCGAGGATCTCCCCCGCCCCGCTCCAATCACTGGCGCCCTCTCCATCGACCCTCAGGTTTTCCAAGAATTCTATGACCGGCCCCTGCCGGCCGGAGGCCCCCTGCGGCAACGGGCCGAACTCACGCCCCTCCGTCCCGGCCAAGGGAGGCTCCGGGTTATCCCGGATGCCCAAACGCCGGCGATCTGGAAGGAAATTCAAAAAGCCCAAAACGACCCGGAGGCTCTTGTGGCCAGGGTCCGCTGGGAGCCGTCCCAAACCCCGCCGGGGACGGCCTGGNTNTCCTTTGACCCCGTCCGTTTTGCCGCGGTGCAGGCCGTAACCCGGGATGGGATCCTGCGCTACGCCNAGATCGCCGTGGAACTGGCCATCGGCCTGATCGGGATCATGGCCCTCTGGCTGGGACTGATGAAAATTGCCGAGCAGTCCGGGTTGGTCTCCGCCCTGGCCCGCTCCCTGAAATCGGTCATGACCCGGCTCTTTCCCGATGTGCCGCCGGATCACCCGGCCATGGGAGCCATGATCATGAATATTGCGGCCAATATGCTGGGACTGGGCAATGCCGCCACNCCCCTGGGATTGAAGGCCATGGAAGAACTGAACCGGCTCAATAAGAAAACGGGCACGGCCACCGATGCCATGTGTACCTTCCTGGTGATCAATACCAGCAGCGTCCAGTTGATCCCGGCCACGGTAATCGCCATCCGGGCCGCCTCCGGGTCGGCCAACCCCACGGAGATCATCGGCCCGGTAATCCTGGCCACCACGATCAATACCGCGGTCGGAATCGTTACCGTTAAACTGTTGGCCCGCTGGTCTTTTTTTAAAAGGCAACTAGATTGAAAACGAATTCATGAATTAGATAGTGTAAGTCTCAAATTATGGACGTATTGGCCCAAATCATCGAAGNCCTTTCCCTGCTGGCCATCCCCCTGCTGGTGCTGGTCATCGTGATTCACGGGGCCGTCAAAAAGGTTAAAATCTACGAGGCCTTCGTGGAAGGCGCCAGGGAAGGATTCAATGTGGGCGTACGGATCATCCCCTACCTGGTGGCCATGCTGGTGGCTATCGGCATCTTTCGGGCCGGTGGNGCCATGGACCTTTTGACGGTACTCCTCTCCCCCCTGACCCGCTGGGTCGGGATGCCGGCCGAAACCCTGCCCATGGCCCTCATGCGCCCTCTCTCGGGCAGCGGGGCCCTGGGGGTCATGGCCGAAACCCTCAAGGCCGAGGGACCGGACTCCCTGATCGGCCGGATGGTCTCGGTCATGATGGGCAGCGGGGAAACCACTTTTTATGTCCTGGCCGTCTATTTCGGCTCGGTGGGGATCACCCGGACCCGACAGGCCGTACCGGCCGGCATCGTGGCCGATGGGATCGGGATTCTCATGTCGGTCTGGATCGTGACCTGGATCTTTGGGTAGCGGTATTCGGGAGTGAAGCCGGCCCCCCGGTTTTTAAAATAACCGCCGGTTCTTTCACCCTGTCCCGAACCCCGGTCCAAGTTTAACTTGACAAAATTCGGTAATTTATTATGCTTGAACCCATGAAAATTGGCGTCCTATCCGATACCCATCTAACCGAGGTCACCCCGGCCTTGGAGAGAATCATCGGGGAATATTTCCAGGAGGTGGATCTTTTGATCCATGCCGGGGATATGGTCGGGCTATCGGTCTATCATTTTCTGTCCGCTTTCCCGCTGGAAGCGGTACAGGGGAATATGGATGAATTTCCTCTTCGGGGAGAACTGCCCGTAAAAAAAACCCTCACCCTGGGGGCCTTTAAAATCGGTCTGGTCCACGGCTGGGGATCGTCGCTGGGCCTGGAAGAANGGATCCGCCGGGAATTCCCCGAGGTGAACGCCATCATTTACGGCCATTCCCATATCCCGGCCAATCACCGGAAGGGCGATCAACTATTTTTCAACCCCGGCTCAACCTCCGGGTACGGCCGCCGGCCGACCATCGGCTACCTCTATCTGACTTCTCAACTNACGGGTGAAATCATAGAATTTTAGGAGAAAACCGTGAAGGTGTTGTGGGCCCCCTGGCGGATGGAATATATCCTCAATAACCAAAAAGAACCCGGCTGTATATTCTGTCCTACCTCCCTGAACGAATTAAAAGAGCGTCACATCCTTTTTTGGGGTGAAACCACCCTGGTGATGATGAACAAGTTCCCCTATAACAACGGCCATCTGCTGGTAGCCCCGGTCAGGCATGTCCCCGACCTGGAACCCCTGACCGATAAAGAACTTTCGGCCCTGCTGGCTATGGTCCGCCGATCGGTGGCCATCCTCAAGCAGGTCATCACCCCGGAAGGATTCAATGTGGGCTTGAACCTGGGGAAAGTGGCCGGCGCCGGGGTGGCCGATCACCTGCATTTTCACATCGTGCCCCGCTGGAACGGGGATACGAATTTCATGNCCGTNATCGGCGACCTGCGGGTCATTCCGGAGCATCTGGACCAGACCTATGAACGTCTGGTCTTGTCTTTCCAGGAGGTCAGGGAAGGCTAAGATGTCCAATCTCAAGCTTTTTTTCTACATCCTCCTGCTGCTGCTGTTGCTCGTTTTTGTGCTTCAAAATTACGCCACCCTGACCGCCAACCATTCGCTGCATTTAAATTTGGGGCTTATCAACCTGGAGTCCGTTCCCCTGCCCTTCTACCTGACGGCCTTCCTTCTTTTTGTTATGGGATTTCTCTTAGCCGGGCTGGTGTATTTTTTCAAAGCCCATAACTTGAAAAAGGAAATCAAGTCCCTGCAAAATTTGAATCGCACCCTGGAAACGGAACGGCAGCGTCTTAAAGATCGGTCGGACCCCCCCACCCAAATCAAAACGCCCCTCCCTTTGCCTGCCCGGAAATAAAAACTTTCCATGTTTTTTTGTTGCTTTCATTCCCGACGCCCGAAAACCACCGACCTCCTGATCCGGCGGAGATAAAGTCCGGATGATTAAAATGACCCCCATGCTGGAACAATACCTGGAAATTAAGTCCCGGCACCAGGATTATCTCCTCTTGTATCACCTGGGGGATTTTTACGAGATGTTTTTCGAAGACGCCCTGGTCGCCTCCCGGGTCCTGGAAATCACCCTGACTTCTCGAAATAAGGGGGCGGCGAATCCCGTCCCCATGTGCGGCGTTCCGGTTCAGGCGGTTTCCGGCTACATAGCCCGTCTGATTGAAAAGGGGTACAAGGTGGCCCTTTGTGAACAGGTGGAAGACCCGGCCCTGGCCACAGGGATTGTGCGGCGGGAAGTGACCCGGTTGATCACCCCCGGCGTCTTTTTGGATGGGCCTTCCGATCAGGGGAACCGCTATCTCCTGTCGTTATGCCCGCAGGGGGAGGCCATCGGATTGGCGGTGGTTGATCTCTCCACCGGGGAATTCCGGGTTACGGATTTTAAAAACCCAAACCAGGCCTTGGAGGAAATCGGCCGGATAGGGCCTTCGGAAGTCCTCCTCCCCCGGTCCTTTAAGGATAACCCCGCCCTCCAGGATTTCAGGGAAAAGCTGGGCGCCTATTTTTTAACCTTTGGGCAGGACTCGACCTTCGAATTGAATCGCGCCGAGTCCCTGCTGAAAGAACACTTCCGGGTCCACTCCCTGGCCGGCTTTGGCCTGGCGGATAGACCGGAGGGCGCCCGGGCCGCCGGGGCCCTTTTTTTGTACTTGCAGGAAACCCAAAAAGGGGACCTCTCCCATTTACGAAGCCTGCAGGTCTATCGCCTCTCCGAATTCCTGACCCTGAACGAATCCACTCAGCGCCATTTGGAACTGACCCGGACCCTTTACCGGGGCACCCGCCAGGGTTCCCTGATCTCCATCCTGGATCAGACCCTGACGGCCATGGGCAGCCGAAAACTGAGGCAATGGATCACCTATCCCCTGCGGGACCGAGATCGGATCCAGGAAAGGCAGGAACTGGTGGAGGCGCTCGTCGAAGATCCCCCGCTGCGGCAGGGGCTGCGGGCTTCTCTGGAACGCATGTACGACCTGGAACGCCTGGGTGGCAAAGCCTGCCTCCAGCAGGCCACCCCCCGGGACCTGGTGGCCTTGAAAATTTCACTCCAGCAGCTTCCGGCCTTCCGGGAATCGTTGCTTCAAAGCCGGCAGGCCACCCTTAGCGCCCTGGGGCAGGGGCTGGATCCCTTAACCGACACGGCGGAGGCCATTCAGCAGGCCCTGCTGGATGAACCCTCCCCGATTATCCGGGATAAGGAGTCCCGGGTCATTCGCCGGGGGTACCACCCGACCCTGGACCAATACCTGCAGGTCAGCCGGGAAGGGAAGGAGTGGATCGCGGCCCTGGAAGCCAAGGAACGGAAACGATCGGGGATCGCTTCCCTCAAGGTGGGCTTTAACCGGGTCTTTGGTTATTACCTCGAAGTCTCCAAAGCCAATCTGCATCTGGTCCCCGAGGATTACCAGCGCAAGCAAACCCTGGTCAACGGAGAACGCTTTCTGACCCCCGAATTAAAGGAATACGAGGCCCTGGTCCTCGAAGCCGAGGAAAAACGCTGGCAACTGGAAATGCAGCTCTTCCAGGAAATTCGGCAGCAGGTGGCCCGGGAGAGCGGCCGCCTGCAACAAACCGCCCGGATCGTTTCCGACCTGGACGTCCTGGCCGCACTCGCCCAGGTGGCCCAGGAAAACCATTATTGCCGGCCGGTCCTCAGTAACGGGGAGGCGATCCGGATCCAGGACGGCCGACATCCGGTTATCGAAAAGCATCTGCCCGCCCAAGGCTTTGTCCCCAATTCCATCACGCTGAACAATGAAGACCAGCAAATGATCATCATTACCGGGCCCAATATGGCCGGCAAGTCCACCATCCTGCGCCAGACGGCCCTGATCGTTTTGATGGCCCAGATGGGCTCCTTCGTTCCGGCAGAAGCGGCGGAAATCGGCCTGGTGGACCAGATCTTTACCCGGGTGGGGGCCTCGGATGACCTCTCCCAGGGGCAAAGCACTTTCATGGTGGAAATGCAGGAAACGGCCCAGATTCTGCACCAGGCCACCCCCCAAAGTTTAGTTTTGCTTGACGAAATCGGCCGGGGAACCAGCACCTTTGACGGATTAAGCATCGCCTGGGCGGTGGCCGAAGGCCTTCATGATCTAAGGGGTCGGGGGGTAAAAACCCTTTTTGCCACCCACTATCACGAATTGACGGACTTGACGCAGACTAAAAAAAAAGTTAAGAATGTACATGTGGCGGTCAAGGAGTTCAACAACCAGATCATCTTCCTCCGCAAGCTTAAGGAAGGCGGAACCAGTCGGAGTTACGGAATTCAAGTGGCCCGACTGGCCGGCATCCCCGAAGCGGTGATTGAACGGGCCCGCGAGGTCCTCGATAATTTAGAAAAAGGAGAGCTGGACCTCTGGGGAGTGCCCCCCCTGGCCCGGTCCTCCCGTCAGCCCGGGGACAACCCATCGGCCCAGATGGAGATTTTTCCCCGACTGAACGGGATTTTGGAAGAGCGACTCAAAAACCTTTCGCTGGATCACATCACTCCTTTTCAAGCCTTAGTGACCTTGAAGGAATTAAAGGATTTGATTGAGGAGAAATAAGCCCATGTCTTTTCCTGAATCCTGGAAAGCCCGTCTCCCGCTGCTCCTCTGGGGATTGGTCTTTTGGAGTCTCCTCGTCCCCCGGCAACTCTGGGCTGTTTCCGCTTCGGACCTCGAAGAGGCCTACCAGGAATCCAAAAAGGCCTACCTGATCTTGGAGAAATCTCCCCAGCGTCTTAATCGCCAGAACTGGCAGCCCCTGATCGACCAGTTTAAACAGTTCTATAGGCAGCAGCCCCAATCCCCCTGGGGAGAGAAATCCATGTTCATGCTCGGCCGGATTTATCTGAATCTGTATCAGTGGTCGGGGGGTCCGGTCGACCTGGACCAGGCCCAGGATTATTTCACCCGTTTCACCAACCATTACCCCGACAGCCCCCTGGCCGATGACGCCCTGTTCAAGCTGGCGGAAATTCAGCAGCGCTTTAAGAAGAATCCGGATCAGGCCCGGGAGCTGTTGCGAACCCTGTTGAGTAAATATCCCCAGGGGGATATGAGGAAGAAGGCCGAAGAACTTCTGGCCCAAACGGGTAGGGAGGCCCCGGCGGCGGTGAATCCGCCCCTGGAATATCCCGCTGAAATCCTTCCCCTCGAAGAAAAAAGGGCGACTCCGCCTCCCGAGGCCGCGGCCAGGTCTTTGCCCCAGGTCACCGGCCTCCGGCATTGGAGCACCCCTGAATACACCCGCATCGTCGTGGATGTGGAGGAAAAGGTTTCTCTCCGCCAGCGGCTGCTCAAAAAGGATCCCACCATTGAAAAGCCGGAACGTCTTTTTCTGGATCTCTATCCGGCCCGGTTGAATAAAGAACTCAAGGAGCCCCTGGCCATAGGGGACGGTTGCTCCGTTCGGCCCGGGCCGGCCAGTATGATCTTTCCACGGTCCGGATAGTCCTGGACATTGAAAGCATCAAAGGCTACAAGGTTTTTTTTCTGGAAAATCCTTTTCGGGTCATCATTGATGTCACCGGCAAGAAAAAGGAGGTTGCGGCTCCGCTCCCCGACACCCCGTCGAAGGACCAGAAATTATCCCTGGCCCAGCAGTTGGGTCTGGGGGTCAAGAGGGTGGTTATTGATGCCGGACACGGCGGGAAAGACAAGGGGGCTATCGGAGAGGGCGCCCTTTATGAAAAAGACCTGAACCTGCAATTGGCCAAAAAATTGGCCCAAAAGATCCGCCAGGAATTAAAGATCCAGGCCATTATGACCCGTGAAACCGATCGTTTTATCCCCCTGGAGGAACGAACGGCCATCGCCAACACCAGGCAGGCCGACCTCTTCCTGTCCATTCATGTCAACGCCAGCCCCAACCCGCTGGCCCAGGGGGTCGAGACCTACTTCTTAAACCTGGCTTCCGATGAGGAAGCGGTGCGGGTGGCGGCCATGGAGAACGCCACCTCCACCAAAAGAATCGGGGACCTGCAAAAAATATTAAAGGACCTGATGTTGAACACCAAGATCGATGAATCCTCCCGGCTGGCCCATCACGTCCAGCAAAACCTGCATGAGACCCTGAACGGAAAATTTGGGCCGATAAAAAATTTAGGAGTGAAACAGGCCCCCTTTTATGTCCTGATCGGGGCCCAGATGCCTTCCATCCTGGTGGAAGCCTCTTTTATCAGCAACTCCCAGGATCGGGAACGCCTGATGCAAGAGGATTATCAGGACCAGATTGTCGAGGGAATTTTTAAGGGGGTGGAGCGGTACATCAAAGAGACCAAGCTGGGTGTGAATCAGCCGGAGGTCCCCCAGGCCAAAGCAGCCCGCCGGTAATCCTTTTTTTCCCATCCTTTGAAGAGGCGTGATCCCTAAATTCGGATTTCGAGTTTAACCATTCCTTACAGGGGTATGTTCATATCCGATACCGGTCCCGCCCTTTCCAGGATATAGGCCGCGGCCCGGTTTCCGCTTTCCAGGGCGGTGGGGACTCCCCCCAGAAGAAGTGCCGAAAAGGCCTGATAGCCCACCATGAAAAGCCCGCTGACCGGGGTGCGAATCAATTCCCGGGGAGTCGCGTCACGGCCGTCTTCATAGTTCCAGGACCAGCCGGCCACCGCTCCCTCGCTCCGGCCGCCCTGCTCTTCAAAGGTCAGGGGGGTGGCCACATCCAGGGTTTCGATGGCCCCGGTCAGGCCGGGAATGATTTTTTCCGCTTCTTTGGTCAAGACTCGGCCCAGCGCCAGCTTGTACTCCCGATAACCGGACCGGCGCCGGCGCCGGTCCGGCCGAAAACGTGCAAAATGCCCATGGTCGGCATCGGCGCGAATCACCAGCACGGCCTGTCCGGCAGGGGCTAAAGCGGGATCATCGGCGCTCCACAGACACAGCTCCATTTGCCCCGCGGCCAGGCTTGGGGGGTTAATTTTTGTGGCGGACCAGTCCGGGGGAGGTTCCTCACCTTCACCCTGATAAATAATCCGGCTGCCCTGCTCAAAGGCCGAAAGGTCGACTTTATTCGTATGGAGGCCTAAGCTCACCTGAAGATTGGATCCGGTCTGCCGGGCCTCGGCCACTTCCCGGTGAAGGGTCTCCGGAATTTCGCGGCGATCCAGGAGCTGGAGAAAGGTGGTTTTGAAATCCCCATTGGAGACCACCACCGGGGCCTCCAGCTCTTCCCCCGAAACCAGCCTCACTCCCGTCACCTTCCCCTTTTGAGTCCGGATCCGCTCCACCTCCGAACCCAGCCGGATTTCACCCCGACCCTTCGGATCTAAGACCGCCTCTTGCAGCAGGCCGCCCAAAACCCGCATCCCCCCTTCCGGGTACCAGATCCCTTCCTCCGTCATTAGGCCCCACATCGCGGCCAGCAGGGGCAGAGCNGCGTAGGGCTCGGAAGCACCCTGGCTGCCCAGCACCCGCCGCAACCGCCAATCCCCNATTAAGGGATCCAGATAATCCCTGGAGGGCACAATCGCGGCGGCCTTTAGGGCGAAACGGTTTTTTTCGGAGAGCGGTTCACGCAGGATCTTATACAGGCTTTCGACCTTTTCAAAAAACCGGGTTATTCCCCCGGANTCCTGGGGGAAGGCTTGGATGANGGCTGCCTGCAGGNCCGGACGGGGAAGGGACAGGGGCAGGTTCAGGCCAAAGGCCCGCAACCGGTAATGGACCCTTTTCAAGGGCAATTCNCTCCCCGGGGCCAGATCCGAAATCGTTTTTTGGACCAGTCGGGGGCTGCTGAAACCCAGGGGTCCCATGGGAAAGATAAANCCGGCCCGGTTAAAGACCCAGGCGGTTCCGGCCACATGGGGATTCCGATCCAGGACCAGNACCTGACGACCGGCCTGGACCAGTCGGGCCGCCGCTACCAGCCCGCCCAGTCCCGCGCCGACNACAATGACGTCCGTTCGAGATCCCATTGTACCTACCAGAACGGGGAATCCTTATTCGGCTCCCGATCGACGGAACCCGCCGGACTGATCGGCTCACCTCCATGCTGCGGGCAGCGGACCGCGGGTTCGGTCCCGGTCAGATAGAACTCTTCCTGTTTTTTGGGACAACC
>Ga0031654_10000514_pt1 | contig 10036 bp, 10 predicted proteins | sample FrelakmetCRP12CR_FD_55268 | JGI IMG/M metagenome (GOLD analysis project Ga0031654, IMG submission 55268) | Freshwater lake sediment microbial communities from the University of Notre Dame, USA, for methane emissions studies - CRP12 CR | ecosystem: Environmental > Aquatic > Freshwater > Lake >...
GGTCGACCAGCGGATCGCCCGAGGAGACTAGGAGCGGCGTCAATTTCATATGCTTTTCCAAACATATTTGATTGCGCCGGGTGGTCTTGTGGTCAAGGCTCGCGTGTCTCATTTGCTCATGCTAAATGCGGGACGCGCGGATGGAGAAAATCATGGCCAGTAATCCTATTGAACGTTTTTTCGGGGGATCGCCGATTTGGGTGATCGTCCGACTAATTCTGTTGTCAATCGTGATCGGCGTGATGTTGTCCGCCTTGGGGTTCGATCCGTGGAACCTGATCCCGAGCATCGAGCGGCTAATCCGCCGAATCATCAATCTTGGTTGGGACGCGTTCGATTCGATCTGGCGCTATTTCGTGTTAGGCGCAATTCTCGTCTTTCCGATTTGGCTGCTCATGCGTGTCGCACGTTCACGGCAACCTTGATCACTTGCGCGAGTCGGCACCGATAGCATCGACAATCGAAGTATAGCCAAAACGCCTGAGGCGTTTCCGCAATCCATCTTTGATCTTTTTGACGAGCCCGAAGCCTTTAAAAATCAGTCCCGAATAGAGTTGCACGAGTGAAGCACCCGCGGTGATTTTCGCCCATGCGGCTTCGGCGGAGTCAACTCCGCCAACTCCTATCAGTGGAATCTCGTTTCCGACGCGCTGATAGGTTTGTGCTAACATCCACGTAGAAAGCGAAAAAAGTGGCGCGCCCGAAAGTCCACCGATTTCGCGCGCATGACGATCGCGCAGCAGGGCGGGCCGGCTGATGGTTGTGTTCGATACGATCAATCCATCGACCGCGTGCTTTTGCACAATCGCCACAAGTTCATCGAGTTCAGGTAAAGAAAGATCAGGAGAGATTTTCAGGAGCACAGGCTTTCGGCCGCTCGCAGCTGCCGCACGATCGCGCGCTTCCAGCACACGCGCTAGCAAATCGTCGAGCGCCGACGCCACTTGCAAATCGCGTAGTCCAGGTGTGTTGGGCGACGAAACATTCACCACGAGATAGCTAGCGAGCGGCGCGAAAGTCTCAATGCCTTTGACGTAATCGGCGACAAAATCGGTAGAGTTCTTGTTCGCACCCAAATTCACCCCCACTACCCCGCGTTGCACGCGCTCTTTGAGCCGTGTCTGAGCTGCGGAAAAGCCGTCATTGTTGAAACCAAGACGGTTGATGATGCCATGCGCAGAAGGTAGGCGGAAAATACGCGGTCGCGGATTGCCCGGCTGGGCGAGCGGCGTGAGCGTGCCGACTTCGACGAACCCAAAACCAAGACGGAGGATCGCATCTGGCACTTCCGCGTTCTTGTCGAAGCCGGCCGCGAGACCGATCGGATTTGTAAAATCGAGCCCGAAGACGGATAGACGGAGCCGCGGGTCGTCGCTCCCGAGCGAAAGCAATGGGAAAACTTTCAATGCATTGATCGCGAGGCGATGCGCCTCTTCGGGATCGACTAGGGTCGCGAACGGGCGTGCAAGATCGATGAGACGGATCACAAGCCAGAGCCTCGGAAAATAGCGCTATCAAAGGATCGGATGGGACGCTATCGACCACGCCACCTTGCTGCAAGCATAACAAATTGAAAGGTAATTTTACGCCGATATGCGCTTATAACTAGACGCGAGTCCAACAGGCGATTATTCCTAGCAATGCAAAGATAAACAGGGGAGTACGATTCGTGGCGACGATGCTTACTCACCCTCAGGTTTGGGCTGCGGTCGATCGACTTGCTGCGCGTTACGGTTACTCGCCGTCGGGACTGGCAAAAAAGTCGGGGCTCGACCCCACGAGCTTCAATCGTTCGAAGCGGATCACGCCGGAAGGCCGGCCGCGCTGGCCCTCCACCGAATCAATCGCAAAGATCTTGGCAGCGACCGACGCTTCGATCGACGAATTTATCTCGCTGCTGACCAAAAAAGAGCGACGGTCGCGGCGGTTGATCCCCCTGATCGGTTTTGCGGAAGCGGGAGGTGACAGCTATTTCGATGAGCGCGGTTTTCCTGTCGGTTCCGACTGGGATAAGATTTCGTTTCCCAATGTCGATGATAAGCACGCCTACGCGCTCAAGGTCTCGGATAACTCTATGAAGCCATTGTTCCGCAAGCGTGACATCATCATAGTTTCCCCAGCGGCACCCATTCGCAAAGGCAACCGGGTGGTGGTGAAAACCAAGCACGGAAAACTGTTCGCCAACGAATTGATGCGTAAGAACGCTAAAATTGTGACGCTTGCGTCGCTCAACGCCCAACATAAGGCCCGTTCGCTTCGGGTTGCCGAGGTTCTTTGGATCGCGCGGATTGTGTGGGCGAGCCAGTAGTCTTCCGGCGAGTTATTTCTCGGCGAGCGTGCCCGCAAGTGCTTGCCTGATCAAAGCCCGTGTTTCAGGAATGCCATAGACTGCGACGAATGAGCCGAAGCGCGGACCGCGTTCTTGACCGAGTAATAACTGATATATCGCGTTGAACCAGGCGACCGAGACCCCCGGCTTTTCGGGCGTTGCGCCTTTCGCCTTGAAATCCTGATAGCGCGGAATCGTGCGGCCGACATTATAGAGCACAGTCTGAACGTCTTCAGGCGTAGCGTTCAGCGGCAGATTCGCGAGAGCCGCGTCGAGTTTTTCTAACGCATCGCGCTCGACTTCATCGGGCGTGCGGAACTTCCGACTTGGCTTCACCTGGTCGACGAAATAACGCACGGCATAGCCTGCCAGTTCATCGAGCTTGGGGTTTTTCTCCGGCGATGCATCCGGCGCATAGCGCCGGATAAAGCCCCACAGTACGGACTTATCCTCAGCATTCGCCGCAATCGCCAGATTCAGAAGCATCGAAAAAGAAATTGGCAACTCGATATTCGGCGGGTTGCCCGCATGAATGTGCCAAACGGGGTTGCCGAGACGCTCCCTGATTTCCTGCTTCGCGTAATTGCCAAGATGCGCGAAATAGTCGTCGACATTTCTTGGAATCACATCGAAATAAAGTCGCTTTGCGGATCGCGGCGACTGATACATGAATAGCGACAAACTTTCCGGACTCGCATAGGCAAGCCAATCTTCGATTGCGAGGCCATTGCCCTTCGACTTAGAAATTTTCTGACCTTTGTCGTCGAGAAACAGTTCGTAGTTAAAACCTTCTGGCGGCACGCCCCCGATGATGCGGCAGATGTCGCCGGATAGCTTTACGGAATCGATCAAATCCTTCCCTGACATTTCGTAATCGACGCCGAGTGCAACCCAGCGCATGGCCCAATCCGGCTTCCATTGCAGCTTGCAATGTCCGCCGGTGACGGGAGTTGTGACTAGCTTTTTTGTCTCCGGATCTTCATAGGAGATCGTACCGGCTTTCGCGTCATGCGCCGTGATGGGCACCTGCAACACAACTCCCGTCTTCGGATCGACCGGTAGAAACGGTGAGTAGGTTTGCGCGCGCTCCTCACGCAAGGATGGCACCATGATTTCCATCACTTTGTCGAAGCGCGAGAGCATCAACAGGAGGGTCTTATCGAAACGACCCGATTTGTAACATTCAGTCGACGACATAAATTCGTAGTCGAAGCCGAACGTATCGAGAAACGAACGTAACCGCGCATTATTGTGCTCGCCGAAACTTTTGTGCGTACCGAACGGGTCCGGCACCTGCGTNANNGGTTTGCCTAGATGTTGCGCCAACAATTCCCTGTTCGGCACATTGTCGGGAACTTTACGCAGTCCGTCCAAGTCGTCGGAGAACGCGATCAGCCTGGTTTTAATCCGGTCATCGGTGAGGACACGAAAAGCGTGGCGCACCATGGTGGTGCGAGCGACCTCGCCGAAAGTACCGAGATGCGGCAGGCCCGACGGACCATAGCCAGTTTCGAAAATGACCTCGTCCTTGGGCATGCGTTTGATCCGCGCGACGATCTTGCGCGCTTCGTCGAACGGCCAGGCCGCAGAGTTCTCGGCCGTTTCCCGTAAATTCTTTGCGAGTGCGGCATCGGCCGACATCCGGCGACTCCTCGGAAGTGATCAATAAAAGCCGATCGGGAAATAGCGCAAGTAGAGATCGGTGAAGGTGCCCTTCTCCCAGAGCCGGAAGAGGGCGTAATCAAGGGCGCGGCGTAAGTTTTCGTTGCCCTTCTTGACCGCTATGCCGATGCCTTCACCGAAATAGCGGCTTTCAGTAAATGGCCCGCCGCGGAAAATACAGCAATCCCCCGATCCACTACCATTCAGCCAAACGGCAATCGTGACGCCATCGCCGAACATCAGCTCAATTTCGGCGCGCTTCAGCGCCGCGAGCGCCGTTTCGGCATTTGGATAGGCACGGATTACCGTCTCGGGGAAAAAATCACGAAGATAAGCCTCATGTGCGCTACCGGCTACGACCGCAATTTTTCGTCCACCGAGAGCCTCAGGCGTAATTTTATCGATCACGACTTCCTTTCGTGCGACGAAGCGCGCGGGTGTGCGGTAGTAGCGATCGGTAAAATCGGCCTTGGCACGGTTTTGCGGAGTCAGCGCAATCGAAGCCACTACCGCATCGCCGCGATTTTCCTGAAGTGATTCGAGTAGTGTGCTGAAGCGGCGCACTTGAATCGTGCATACAACACCGAGCTCCGAACAAATCGCTCGTGCGAGATCGACGTTGAACCCAATCGGCTGCCCGCCAGGTCCCTTGAAATTAAAAGGAGGATAATCGTCTTCCGTGAGAAAGCGGATTGTCGTGAGACGACCGAGCTCAGGTTTCTCCGGCCGCCGCTTCGGATCCCAAAAACCGGGTACGAAGACGCTCTGACCATCCTGGCCCTGCATAATCGGCTGCGCCGCGATCGGCGTGAGCGAAAGCGAAGCAAGCGCAAGCAATATGAGTCCCGCAACCAGTCGCATGACTACCGCATGGCTGGACGATTTCGATCGAAAACACCGATTCACTTGCCGCATTCCATAGTGCGGTGCGACTGTCGCTGCGCGCTGTCGGTTTGTAAATATGTGTCGATAGGCATTTTATTCTAGCGCTGGTTGGGGTCTTCGTAGGACCAGTATCAGGGTGATAATGCGCGGTTAAATGGAACATGCCCTGGCGCATGCATCACGCTATAGCAGCGACCCCATCACGGGCAGGATTTTCCCATCCGCGTAATGGCTCAAAGCCGCCTCCGCAAATCGGCCGCGGCTTCNTCCGCGNTCCTCTTGAGATTAAAGGGAGCGACGAAGCGGCCATTTTTATCCATCAGATAGACAACTGCGGTGTGATCCATGGTGTAATCGCCGTCCTTCAGCGGAACTTTCTTTGCGTAAACACGATATTCTTTTTCGATCGCGACCGTTTGCTCCACGGTGCCCGTCAGACCGAAAATACGCGGATGAAACGAGGAGAGATAATCCCTAAGTTTTTCTGGGGTGTCTCGTTCAGGATCAACGCTTACAAATAGCACCGCGGTTTTTTCTGCATCGGGTCCAAGCCGGTTCAGGACCTCAGACATTTCGAACAGGATCGTGGGGCAAATATCCGGGCAATTCGTGAAGCCAAAAAAAACGAGGAAGGGCTTGCCCGTGAAATCTCGATCGGTGACCGTGCGGCTGTTCTGGTCTGTCAGTTGAAAGGGGCCTCCGACGTTAGAAGGTTGCGTGACGTTTCCCGGAAGCATGAGCCATAGCGCGGCAGTGAGCGTCAGCGCGCCCGCGAAAAACGCGAACAGAACCGCCAAAATTTTCACGCGCTGGTTTCCGCTCACGCCGATCACCCAAAACAGTAAGTGAGGCCGGTGCGAATGGATTCAAAAAAGACCGCGGTACCGAGCTTCAGCCATAATACACCGCTCGCAACGAAGGCAGCGCCCGCCATCGCCGCGGCGATATAAATCACACGGCGGGAGAGAGCGAAATGACGGACTAGTTGTGCCATGGCTTTTAGCTAGTCCTCACGATCTCCCGCGTCAATGAAACTNTGATCACTTCACGCACCGATCTGCCTTGCGGCCGTGGCAAATCTGCAATCATAATTTTTGCGGATCTTTTTTGAACGACTGGAGCGGGAGATGGGAATCGAACCCACGACATTCAGCTTGGGAAGCTGACGTTCTACCACTGAACTACTCCCGCTAACGCCGTCTCAAATGCGCCAATCTCGTTCTTATAGCATTGGCTTTAATAAAAATTAAGATCATGAGCGATTCGGGAGGCTCAGAATGCGCATTCGACCACACGGGNTTTGCTTCACTGTTGTAATGCTCGGCTTGGCTTGCGCAAACGCACAGGACATCCCACCACGCGAGCTGCTCGACAAAATCATCCCGCAGCTGCAGCAACCATTAAGCCCAGCAAAATCCTCCTTTCGCGCATTGCCGGGCGGCGTCGATGATATCTGCCGCATGCAGAATTTCGAAATGGTGCTGCAGCGGGAAGATAATAAGGAAGCGCCGAGCAAATATTCCGTATGGCTGAACCCACAATCCGACGGCACACGCGTTATGCCGCGGCAGATCTTTGCGTTGATCTCGCGGCTAGCAGTCGATGCTGATGGCAGCGAGCGGGCCTATCATCCTGAAGACCCATATGGAACAGGCGTGTGTGAACGGCGCGCGGGCTTGGATGGAAAACCGGGGCTGAAAGGGATTTGCGCACTTGATACGTTCAACTCGAGCGGCATCCGGGTTTTTCTCGAGACACAGCGGGCGCGGCTGATCGATTCAAAAAAATCGCCGAGAGAAACCACGCCGAGTCTCGCCGATACGTGGAAGGCTGTCTGGCCGCTGATCCGCGACCGAAGCCTAAAATCCTACGATCTCAAATCGATCACGGCTGATGCACCAAGCGGCTACGATTTATTCTACTGGAAAGAACGGAAGCTCACAGCGCTGATAAAGCGCGCAATCATCCCGAGCACGCATGACGGCTATCCCTGCATCCGCGGCACGGAATCGCGCTATCCTGGCTATTTTGTCACGGCAACAACATTGACCCGGCCGAGTGCCGCGCGGCCCGACGGCTGCGCACCGGAGCGCTATATCGATGCAGCGACGATTCCATTTTTCGTCTTACCCGGTGGAAACTTTGGGCAAATTGAAATGGGCGATATTGTTATCGGTCACTTTAAGAGCGACAGCGTCGAGCGTGTAGTTTTTGGTATCACGGGAGATGCAGGGCCGATCGAGCAATTCGGCGAGGGCTCGGTCGCCTTTAATCAGATTCTACTCGGCAAAACGGCGCAGTTTGTGATGAACGTGCACGACGTCTACGCCCTTGATATCGATAATGAGCTCCTCAAAAGAGAAAACGCGACGCTCGCTATCCTTATTCTAGGCGGCACGAAGAAACGATTGAACGGAAATTACTCGCGCGAAAACATTGAAAAAATCGGACATGAAGAACTCACGCGCTGGAACGGAGGCGGCAAAGGACTGACACAACGGCTAAATGTCTGCATGGCGAAGGCAAGGACGCAATCAAATTAGGCTTTGAACGGCCTGAAATGCTTCGAGAGCTTGAGGCCCTGTGCCTGATAGTTCGAGCCGGGCAATTCACCGTAGAGCGTTGTCGGCCGTTCGGTCATGCGCTCGTAAACAAGACGGCCAACGATCTGNCCGTCTTCGAGAATAAACGGCACCTCGCGCGAGCGTACTTCGAGCACAGCACGGGCGCCTTTTCCGCCGGCGGCGGCATGGCCGAAACCCGGATCGAAAAAACCGGCATAGTGAACGCGAAACTCGCCGACGAGCGGATCAAATGGCACCATTTCGGCGGCATAATCGGGCGGGACGTGAACCGCTTCCTTCGAAGCAAGGATGTAAAAAGCGTCGGGATCGAGNACGAGTCCGCGCGCAGCNCGTGCCGGGAGCGGCTCCCAGAAATCAAGCACCTCGTAACCGCTGCGCTTGTCGACATCGATCAGNCCNGTGTGTTTTTTTGCGCGAAATCCGGCGAGNCCCGCTGAGCCNTGACCCGAAAGATCGACTGAAACNGCGACCGCACCCAGACTCAAATTAGCATCATCGGCGTCGACCAGTCGTTCGCGAGCTTGCAATGCAGCCAGTTCATTACCATCCAATCGTGCTTCGCCGCGTCGAAACCGGATTTGTGCCAGCTTTGATCCGCGTCGAACGAGTATGGGAAATGTACGCGGACTGATTTCAAGAAAAAGCGGCCCATGATAGCCCGAAGGTATGGAGTCGAAAGCGGCAACTCGGTCGCCAATCACTCGCGTGAAAACATCGAGGCGTCCGGTCGAGCTTTTCGGGTTCGTTGTCGCCACTAAATCTTTCGGTAGCTTAAAGCCCTCCTCAAGCTCCACGAGATAGACGCAGCCCTGCTCTAAGACCGCTCCTTCAGAGCCTAACTCAAGCTCATGCAACGATAGATCCTTTAAACGTTCGCCGATGCTCGCGCGCAACGAAGGCAAAAAACTTGCTCGCACCCGCCACGCGCGCGCGCCGAGCCGCAGGTCCAAGCTCGCTGGCTGTACTTGGCCTTTTTCAAATGACGGCCCGGTGATCTCGCCGCGCTCATGCATCCGTACGATCGCCTGCCCCGGCAAGATACCTTGAGCTTCCGGCACTTCCTTCCGAACCGCGACTGCCATCGTTAATCTCCTGGCCTCAGGCTTAGCGAGCACCTGTCTTGACGCCAAGCACCCGCCCGGAGTAATCCCCTTGCGTCAATTCGTGGTCCATTTGAGCCGGCCGGCTTGCAGCCACGTAAAACAAGTCGCTAAAAGGCCGGGGACATGCCGAAACCCGGCCGGGCGTCCCCCGGTAGGGTTTTTGATTTTTCAGGAGGCATGTCATGAATTCCATTCCCCGTCCGGTTCTCGATCCGAAGGGGCTACGCCCCGAAACCCGGCTCGTTCATGCCGGGATCATGCGCTCCCAGTTTGGCGAGAACTCCGAAGCACTCTTTCTCACTCAGAGCTTCGTTTATGACACCGCGGAGGCGTGTGAAGCGCGCTTCGCAGGCGACGAGGCGGGTTTCATTTACTCACGCTTCTCGAATCCAACCGTCGCGATGTTCGAGAGCCGCATGTGCGCGGTCGAAGGGGCCGAAGCCGCGCGGGCGACAGCGACCGGTATGGCCGCAGTAACATCCTCACTGCTGTGCCAGGTCAAGGCGGGCGATCATGTGGTCTCGGCAAAGGCGCTATTCGGTTCCTGCCGCTACGTGATCGAGGAATTGCTTCCGCGCCTTGGCGTGACGTCGACATTGATAGAAGGAACGGATTTAAAGAAGTGGAAGGACGCGGTGCGCCCGGAGACGAAGGTTTTTTTTCTGGAGAGCCCCACCAATCCGACACTGGAAATCATCGATATAGCGGCTGTGGCAAAGATCGCGAAAGACGCCGGCGTGCGGCTCATCGTGGACAATGTCTTCGCGACGCCGCTATTGCAAAGCCCCCTCGAACTTGGCGCCGATATCGTCGTCTATTCCGCGACCAAACACATTGATGGACAAGGGCGCTGTCTCGGCGGCGTGATTCTGTCATCAGAGAAATTCATCGCCGATCATGTGCATACATTCTTGCGTCAGACTGGCCCTGCCCTTTCACCCTTCAATGCGTGGGTGATGTTAAAGGGAATCGAGACACTGCCGCTGCGCGTCGAGAAAATGCAGCAGAATGCGATTAAGCTTGCGGATTTTATCGGCGGACAACGGCAAATTAAGAAAATACTCTATCCGTTCCGTAATGATCATCCACAGGTGAAGCTCGCGAAAAAGCAGATGAGAGGGGGCGGAACACTGCTTTCGTTCGAGGTACCAGATGGCAAGGCTGGGGCTTTCCGTTTTGCCAATGCGCTACGCCTAATCCGTATTTCGAATAATCTTGGCGATGCGAAAAGTCTGCTTACGCATCCGGCGACGACGACGCACCAGCGATTCACTCCGGAAGTGCGAGCCGGAATGGGTATCGGAGATGGATTGTTACGGCTCTCCGTCGGTCTGGAACATCCGGACGATCTGGCCGAAGATCTGATGCGTGGCCTAAAAGCGCTCTGACTGCTTGCGCTTACACAACGAAACGGATTGACTGCGTGCATGTATCGCGCTGTCACCCATAGTATTCAGGTCACGGTTACACCA
>Ga0031654_10000515_pt1 | contig 10032 bp, 8 predicted proteins | sample FrelakmetCRP12CR_FD_55268 | JGI IMG/M metagenome (GOLD analysis project Ga0031654, IMG submission 55268) | Freshwater lake sediment microbial communities from the University of Notre Dame, USA, for methane emissions studies - CRP12 CR | ecosystem: Environmental > Aquatic > Freshwater > Lake >...
GCTTTGTCATGGGAGTTATGCGATGGATATCGTGTTTTTGGCCAAAGAATATTGCTAAAGTTCCGCCGCTGCTTAACTTAATGCCCTTTGCGGTGGCGCTTTGGCGCCGGCAATCGGCAAAACCGGGCGATACGTCCGAAGTCTTTTGGCGGCGGGCGGGCAGTATACCAGCCAGCCCGGCACCATAAGGCAGACGACTCAAGGGAGCGAAACGAATGCAACGCCATCAGATAATTGCCCTGCTACTCTCGACCGCGCTGGTCGGGGGATGCCAAACGCACCGGCCGCAGGCCGCGCCGGCGCCGGCATCGACGGCCGATAACGGCATTCAGGGCACGGTCGTGGGCGATGACCGGACCGCGATGGAAGCCGCCATTGAGACGCCCGGAGCCCCCGCGACCCCGCCTCCCCCGGCGCAGGCGCCGCAGAGCGGCGTCGTATTGGCCCCCAACGCCCCGGATAGCTACNNGGTGAAACACGGCGACACCCTATGGGGCATCGCCAAGGTGTTTTTGCGCGATCCGTGGTTCTGGCCCGAAATCTGGCAGATCAACCCTCAAATCAAGAATCCGCACTGGATCTACCCGGGCGATACCCTGCGCCTGGTGTACATCAACGGCCAGCCGAAAATAGTGCTGCAGCCCGGATTGGAGCGTGGAAATGGCGCCCGCGTGCTGCCGCGGGTGCGCAGCCAGCCGCTCGAGGCCGCGGTCACGACGATTCCGTACGAAACCGTTGCCGCGTTCATGTCCAAGCCCTCGGTGCTCGATAGGGACCTGATCAACAACGCACCCTACGTGCTTGCCACCCGCAACCAGCACATCGTCATGTCCGACGGCGACACCCTGTACGCGCGCGGCTTCAGGAAACCGGTCGAACTCGGCACGCACTACAACGTGGTGCGCGTCGGCGCCACGCTGCGCGATCCGGACGACAAGACGATCTTGGGATACAACGGCGTGTTCACGGGTACCGGGCATGTGACCCGCACCGGCGACCCNGCAACCCTCATCATGACCGAATCNACGCGCGAAACNTACCCNGGCGATAAATTGTTCCCGGGTGATATCGATGTACCGCTCGATTTCNTCCCCAGCCCGCCCCGGACGAAAATCNATGGGAGCATCATCGCGGTTTCCGACGGAGTAACCNTCATCGGCCAGTATCACGTGGTGATCATCAACCGCGGGNTNCGTGACGGCCTGGTACCCGGCAATGTGCTCGCCGTGTACACCAAAGGCGCGACCGTTCGCGACACCGCGCGCCAGGGCTTCTTGACCGGCGTATCGAACGTCTTCGCCGAGAGAGTGCGCCTGCCGAACGAGCGGTCCGGCACCTTCATGGTGTTCAAGACCTTCNATCGCATGAGTTACGGGNTGATCATGGAAGCCACCNACNTCATCCGGGTGCTGGATCGCGTCGAGAGTCCATAGCTCGCGCCCTCTCGGCGGACGATCTGCCTGAGGCGTTAATCTCCACATAGACGCAGGTTATGCGGCGCGCCCTTTACTTAAGGGCCTGCAATACTGTGCGCCATGTTGGTCTGCGACGATGCGCTGGCCTGGGCCACGCTCACCCGGGCGCCGGCACTCAATGCCGCCACGGTCCTTAAGGCGCTCGAGCGACTTGAGTCCGCACGCGGCATCGTGGAAGCGTCCGAGGCCGCCGGCGAACGCGCCGGAATCCCGGCCGCGGCCCGCGATTTTCTGCGCCAAGCCGGCGGCGGCCNGGACGCGGCAGAACGACGATGGCTGCGGAATGAGCGCCACCACCTATTGCCGATCACGGACCCGCGCTACCCGAAGCTGCTGAGCTCGCTGACCGATTGCCCCATAGCCCTCTATGTAGCCGGTAACATCGATGCACTGAGCGATCCGCAGCTGGCGGTGGTCGGCAGCCGCAATCCCACCCCCCAAGGCCGCGATACCGCCTTCGACTTCGCGCACCATCTGGCGCAGCGTGGACTCGCAATTACCAGCGGGCTCGCGCAGGGCATCGACGACGCCGCTCACCGCGGCGCCCTGGCGGCGCAGGGAATCACGGTCGCCGTGCTCGGCAACGGCATCGACGTGGTGTATCCGCGCGGCAATCGGAATTTGAGCGAAATCATCGAGCGGCACGGTGCACTCATCAGCGAATTTCCGCTGGGAACTGCCCCTCGCCCCGCCAATTTCCCGCGGCGTAATCGCATCATCGCGGGCATGAGTCTCGGGACTCTGGTGGTCGAAGCGGCAAGCAGGAGCGGTTCAAGGATCACGGCGCTCGCAGCCAACGACTGCGGCAGAGAGGTCTTTGCCATTCCCGGGTCGATCCACAACCCCTTGAGCCGCGGCTGCCACGAGCTGATCAAACAGGGCGCAAAATTGACTGAAACTCCGGATGACATATTGAGCGAATTGAACTTTTCGGTCTTTTTCGCCNACGACTTCCATGCCGCGGGCGGCGGCGGCGAGCGCAATTCGGGNGCATCGGGAATGGACAAGGAACACAAAATCTTGTTAGATGCGCTCGGCTTTGATCCCGCGGACCTCGATATGTTGGTCGTTCGTACCGGGTTCAAACCAGAAGCTGTGTCCTCGATGATGCTGATCCTCGAGCTTGAAGGCCACGTTCAGGCGGCCCCCGGGGGCCGCTACTCCCGAGTCGCCAACAGGAGCCGGAGTTGAAGGATAACGTTCTCGATTTGCTCATCTATTTATTCGAGAATTACATGAGCGCCGATGATGAGCCGCGCCCGGATCGCAACACCTTGAAAATCGAGTTGGACAAGGCCGGATTCGCCGAAACCGATATCGAGCGGTCGTTGGAATGGCTCGACGGCCTGTCCGGCGAACAATTGGGCAAGGTGGCGGAGGCCACTGCGCGGGCCGTGCGCGTATTCAGCGGCCAAGAACTGCTGCGCCTCGACACAGACGTGCGCGGCTACCTGATGTATTTGGAGAACGTACGGATACTGTCCGGCACNCAACGCGAACTCGTGATCGATCGNCTGATGGCGCTCGAAGCCGATGAAATCGACATCGAACAGGTGAAATGGGTGGTATTGATGGTGCTCTTCAGCCAGCCCGGCCAAGAATCCGCCTACGCTCAAATGGAAGACCTGGTCTTCGAAGAGCGCTCAGACGCCCTACATTGAGCAGCAACCTCGTTATCGTGGAGTCGCCTGCNAAGGCGAAGACCATCAAGAAGTACCTCGGCAAGGACTACGANGTGCTCGCCTCGTATGGCCATGTCCGGGATTTGGTGCCGAAGGAAGGCGCCGTCGACCCNAAACATCATTTCGCGATGAAGTACCAGGTCGTCGAGCGCAATCAAAAACACGTCGACGCCATTGCGCGGGCCCTTAAGAAGGCGAAATCACTGTTTCTNGCGACCGACCCCGATCGCGAGGGCGAAGCCATTTCCTGGCACCTNCACGAGCTTCTGAAAGCCCAGGGCGCACTCAAGGGCAAGGACGTGCAGCGGGTGGTGTTCTACGAGATCACCAAGAACGCNGTCCGCGAGGCCATGTCGCAGCCGCGCGAGCTATCGGTCGATTTGGTCAATGCGCAGCAGGCCCGCCGTGCGCTCGACTATCTGGTCGGCTTCAATCTTTCGCCGCTCCTGTGGAAAAAGGTCCGGCCCGGGCTGTCCGCGGGCCGAGTGCAAAGCCCCGCGCTGCGCATGATTTGCGAGCGTGAAGACGAAATCGCCGCGTTCGTTGCGCGCGAGTACTGGACCATCGACGCCGAGTTGCAGCATGCGGGTCAGGATTTTCCTGGCAAATTGATCGAATACCGCGGCACCAAAGTCGAGCAGTTCAGCTTCACTACGGCGGACGCCGCCCACGAGGCAGAGCGCACGCTGCGCGATGCGGCGCGCGGCGAGCTTGGCGTATTGGTCGTCGATCGCAAGCAGCGCCGCCGCAATCCCGCGCCGCCCTTCACGACCTCGACACTGCAGCAAGAGGCCGCACGCAAGCTNGGATTCAGCGCGCAAAAGACCATGCGCGTGGCCCAGCAGTTATACGAGGGGGTCGACATCGGCGAAGGGGCGGTCGGCCTCATCACCTACATGCGCACCGATTCGCTCAATCTCGCCCAGGAGGCGATCGGCCAGATACGCGATGTGATCGTTCAGCTCTACGGTCAGGACGGACTCGCCGAGGAGCCGCGGATCTATCGAACCAAGTCGAAAAATGCGCAGGAAGCGCATGAGGCGATCCGCCCGACGGCCGCGAGCATCCTGCCCGCGGACATCGAAAAGAAAATCGACGCCGATCAATACCGCCTGTACTCGCTGATTTGGAAGCGCACGGTGGCCTGCCAAATGGCGCCCGCGGTATTCGACACCGTGGCGGTCGATTTGCTGGCCGGCCCCGACGGGCCGGGGCGGACCGTGCTGCGCGCCAACGGCTCGACGCTGATCAAGCCCGGGTACATATCCGTATATCAAGAGGGGACGGACGACGCGGTACAGGACGATTCGGATCACGTGCTGCCGCCGATGCAGGAGGGCGATCGCGTCAAACTCATGGGCGTGACTCCGGCGCAGCATTTTACCGAGCCGCCCCCGCGCTTTTCCGAAGCCTCGCTCGTCAAGGCNTTGGAGGAGTACGGCATCGGCCGCCCCTCGACCTATGCGTCCATCATCTCGACGCTGCGCGACCGGGCCTACGTGGATATCGAAGGCCGCCGCTTCACCGCGACGGATATCGGCAAGATCGTCAGCCGCTTTCTGACGCAGTATTTCACGACCTACGTCGACTACGACTTCACGGCGAAAATGGAAGACTCACTCGACGCGGTCGCGACCGGCGAGCAGGAATGGGTGCCGCTGCTCGAGAAGTTTTGGAAGCCGTTCATCGATCTCGTCAAGCACACTGAAACCTCGGTCAGCCGCGAGGAAGTGGCGCAGGCGCGCGATTTGGGTAAGGACCCCGCGAGCGGCAAACCGATGAGCGTGCGCATGGGCCGCTTCGGGCCCTTCGTGCAAATCGGCACCAAGGACGACGCCGACAAGCCGCGCTTTGCGGGCCTTCGGCCCGGTCAAAAAATGGATGCGATCACGCACGCGGAAGCATTGGAGCTGTTCAAGCTCCCCCGCAAGCTCGGGGCTACCGCAGAGGGCGAGGAGATTACCGCCAACACCGGGCGTTTCGGGCCTTACGTGAAGTACGGCGCGAAATACGTCTCGCTCAAAACCGACGATCCGTACACCATTACCCTGGAGCGCGCGCTCGAGGTGATCCGCGACAAGCAGATCGCCGATGCCAATCGCCTGATCTTGGATTTCCCGGACGCGGGCATTCAGGTGTTGAACGGGCGCTATGGCCCGTACATTACCGACAAGGCCCGCAACGCCAAGATTCCGAAGGACAGAGATCCGAAAAGCCTCACCTTAGCCGAATGCCAGGCTTTGTTGGCGGCGGCTCCGGTGCGCACTTTCGGTAAGTGGGGCCGAAAAGGCGCCAAGGCGGCCGGCGCCAAAGTTGCGCCCAAAGGAGCGAAGGCGGGGATTGCGCCCGATGAGGCTGCTGCCGCACCGAAGGCCGCAGCGCGTAAGGCCACAGGACCGAAACTCGCGGCGTCGAAGGCCGCGCCGCCCAAGGCCGCGCCGCCCAAGGCCGCGCCGCAACGGCTTGCGGCCAAGATCTCAAAGGCTCCGGCGAAGAAGCGCGCTCCGGCGCGCACCGTCCCTAGGCCCACGGCGAAGAAGAAGAGCTCCAAACCGAAGCGGCATTGACGCGATGACTGTCTCCGACGGCACGGTACCGGTCTCCTCCGCAGCGGATACAGCCGCGGTGCAGCGCTACTTGAAGGGGCTGCATGACCGCATCACCGAAGCGGTGGAGGCGCTCGACAGCGCCAAGTTCCGGCGCGATTCGTGGCAACGCGCGGAAGGCGGCGGCGGCGAGAGCCGCGTGNTNNNCGGCGGCGAGGTATTCGAGAGAGCCGGCGTATCCTTTTCTCATGTCTACGGGGAGAAGATGCCGCAGTCGGCATCGAATTCGCGGCCGGAAGTGGCCGGCGCGGCCTTCGAAGCCATGGGAATATCGCTGGTTTTTCACCCGCGTAACCCCTACGCGCCGACCACTCATTGCAATGTCCGTTTCCTGGTGGCGACACCGAAGAGCGGTCCCGCCCACTGGTGGTTCGGCGGTGGGTTCGATCTCACGCCCTTTTATCCGTTCGACGAGGACGTGCTGCATTGGCACCGAATCGCGCTCGCCGCCTGCCAGCCTTTCGGCGCGGGCATATACGAAAAATACAAGCAATGGTGCGATCGCTATTTTTTCCTGCCGCATCGAAATGAGACGCGCGGCGTCGGCGGCTTGTTCTTCGACGACCTCAACGACGGGGGATTCGCGCACTGCTTCGGGATATTGCAGAGCGTGGGCGATCACTTCCTTCCCGCCTTCATGCCGATCGTGGAGCGCCGCCGGAATGAGGCCTGGGGCGACCGTGAACGCAATTTTCAACTATATCGGCGCGGTCGCTACGTGGAGTTCAATCTTCTCTATGATCGCGGCACCTTGTTCGGCTTGCAGTCGCGCGGCCGCACCGAATCGATCCTGATGTCGATGCCGCCGCTTGCCCGATGGGAGTATGACTGGCACCCGGAAGCGGGATCCCCGGAGGCGCGACTGTACGAGTTTTTGCGTCCGCGGGATTATCTCACCGAACTCGCTTCGCAGAATTGACCGCGCCTAGATAGGTCGCGCTGCGATTTCCGTACCGTTCAGTGGCCGAGCGCAAACACGTAGTACTTGCGCATGGCCTCATGCACGGTCCAGATACCTTTGGCGCCGGTCTCGACGATGAACACGTCCCCGGTCTTGAGATGTACCGGCGCCTTGCCTTCGATCTCGATGGTGCACCGGCCCGCCAAAAGATGGCAGTATTCCCACGCGTCGTAGTCGATTTTCCACACTCCCGTGGTCGATTCCCAAATGCCCGCGAGAAGCTTGCCGTCGTCCGAGGTGTACAGGTTCCAGGTCTTGGTATGCGGATCGCCGCTGAGCGCGGTTCCGGGCCATGGCGCATCATTTTCCAGGGGTGCGGTCAGATCGCGCAGCGCGAGCACTCGATTAGCCATGCCGATTCCTTATTCGCCTAAATTGGTGGGAACGCTACCTTAAATTAAAATATGAGACCTGTCGCTCACATCCGACAATATCGGATGGAGCGGTTGTGTTGCAGAATTCGCCGCATGAACTTTCACTCGGTCACGCGTAACCTGCTGTTTGCCGTCCTCGGCGTGAACGCGCTATGGGTCGGCTGCGCGCACGCGGCTCTCGGCGGCGATGCGGCCAGCGTGCCGGCCGATGCGGCCGAGTTGCACGGCGCCGTGAATACCGAAATCCGGCAGCAATACGACNTTCAGGAGATCAGCGGCGAGGGCGGGATGCGCGTGCGCGAATACTTGGGCCGAGACGGGGTCGTATTTGCCGTGAGTTGGAGCGGTCCCGTTTTACCGGATCTGCAACGGCTTCTGGGCACGCATTTCGCAGAGTACAGCGCGGCACTCAAGGCGCTGACCCACCCGGGGCTTCAGCGCTCGGTGCGGGTTGCCTCGTCCGAGCTCGTCGTCGAGTCGGGTGGGCATATGCGCTCCTATGCCGGCCGCGCCTATCTGCCCGCTCTCATTCCGGCCGGCGTCTCGGCGGCGGAGATCCTCTAGATGCGCCCCATCATGGTCATGGCGCCGCTGCTGGCGGCGGCCATGCTCAGCGCCTGTGTCGGCGGCAACGGCACCTCGGCGGCGAGCGTCGCTCCGCCGATGCCGCAGAACACGCTCGCGGTCACGGTCGATGCCGGCCCGCCGGCGGCCTCGGGCGGACCGCCGATCGGCGCCATCAATCACGCGTATGTGACGGTCAAGGTTTGCGTCCCCGGCAGCCAGACCGAGTGCGCGAGCATCGATCATGTGCTGCTCGATACCGGTTCGGTGGGATTGCGGCTGGTGCGATCCGTGCTTGCCGCGCACGCCGTCACGCTCGGCGCCGAGACCGACGCCCAGGGCCGCGCAATCGGGGAATGCATGAGCTTCGCCGGCGGCCAGACCTGGGGACCTGTGGCGCTCGCCGACGTGACGATGGCCGGGGAAAGCGCCGGCAAATTGCCGGTGCAAGTGATGGATGACAGGACCGTGCCATCACCCGCGCCGCCGGCCACTTGCGGAGCCAACGGCACGCTGATCAACGGCGTATCCGGATTCAATGCCAATGGGGTGCTCGGCCTCGGGGTGTTTGCCCAGGACTGCGGGCAGCTATGCGTGGGCGCCGCCACGCCGCAGGCGGTCTACTACGGCTGCACCGCCGCCGGCGTATGCACCGCCGAGAACGTGATACTCACCGATCAAGTCACGAACCCGGTGACGCTGTTCGCCGCCGACAACAACGGCATCATCGTCAATCTGCCGAACCTTAAAAACGCCAACGGCGATGCGACGGTGCAGGGCGAGTTGATATTCGGGATCGCGACGCAGACCAACAACGGTCTGCCCGCAACGGGGCTGACGGTGCTCGGTACGGATTCGAGCGGGGACTTCAAGGCGACCTATTACACCAGCACCACCGTNCTGCCGGCCCTGATCGACTCGGGGACCGATTCGTATGCGTTCAATGATCCGGCCCTCACCGTGTGCTCCTCGGGCTCCTTCATCGGCTACTACTGTCCGGTGGGAGCGCCCCTGAGCAGATCCGCAGTCAACACCGGCGTGGGCGCGAACAATGCCACCAGCACCGTGAACTTCGCGATCGAGGACCCGACCACTTTTGTCGCCAACGCCACCGCCTTCACCGGCCTCGCGGGCGGCCCGGGCTCGAGNCGCTTCATCTGGGGCATGCCGTTTTTCTACGGCCGCCAAGTCTACGTCGGCATCGAGGCGCGGGTGGCCGGGATCTACACGGGCCCGTATTACGCCTATTGAGTTTGGCCGCACGCCTGTTGACCGGCGCCAAGCCGCCTAGCTGTTGCCGCCGATCTCCTTGGCGATCGATTCGAAGCCGCGGGCCGATGCGATGTCGCCCGCGGAAACGCCGGCGCCGTTGCGCAGCGCCTTGTTGGCGCCGGCCGCCAACAGCATGTGGCAGATGGCTTTATGCCCGCCGCGACTGGCGGCCATCAACGCCGTATCGCCGGCGCTGTTCTGAACATCGAGTTCGGGCGCATGGGCGAGCAGCGCCTCGACCACTTCGGTGTGGCCGCTGGCCGCCGCGATCATCAACGGCGTGTCGCCGGCGGCGCTACGCCGATTCATGCGCGCATCGGCCGCAAGCAGTGGCACGAGCACGGCGCCATCCGCCTGTGCAGCGGCAGCGTGCAGAACCGTGAGGCCGAGGGCGTCGCCCCTATCCTGCGTGGCTCCGTCGGCCAACAGCAAGAGAACCACGGGACGCGAACCGGCTGCCGCCGCATGCCACAACGCGCTGCGCCCTTCATGGTCCTCGGCATCGATTCGCACATGGCGCGCGAGCAGAGTCTCGACGAGCGTCACTTGACCTGCCGCGCACGCGAGCATCAGCGGTGTATGGCCTTGCGCGTTGGTGGCTTCAGCGTTGGCTCCTGCGGCGAGCAACACCTGTGCAACATCCGATCGCGGCGCGCCGAGCGCCGCGAGCAGCGGGGTGGACTCATCAGCGGCATGCGTGTCGGGCTGGACTCCGGCGCTGAGGAACGCCTTGACCACGGCGAGATCATTGCGAGAGGCGGCCAGCCACAACACACTGTGGCCGGAATGACCCGCGGCGGCCGCGTTGGCGCCGTGCGCCAGCAGCAGCGGCAAAATTTCCAGTGCGTGCGCGTCGGCGGCCACCTGCAGCAATGAATTGCCCTGCGGGAGCCGCAGATTGGCATCGCCCCCGGCAGCGAGAAGCTGCTGCACATTGGCCAGGTCCCGCCGCGAAATGGCCAGCGCGAGCGGCGGCCAGCCGCGGTAGATGTCGCCGGGGTGTGCCGGATCGAATTTGCCGGTTTGCCGCCCCGGGTTGCCCGTGACCAGATTGGCTTGCACACCGAGTGAGCGCAGCTCCGCGGCGGCATCCGCGGC